>ERZ772884.2734-NODE-2734-length-9931-cov-11.627683_pt1 | contig 9931 bp, 3 predicted proteins | sample MGYA00580574_ERZ772884 | MGnify/ENA primary metagenome ERZ772884 (study PRJEB29015, sample SAMEA2737690) | human gut metagenome | biome: human gut; feature: human-associated habitat; material: faeces | place: China | collected 2012 ... | reverse complement strand
TTGAAGCAATGGCCGCCGATACGGACGGCTATTTTTCTGCCGATCATCAGAAAATTGCCATTCGTCAGGGCATGAGTGAGGTTCAGACGGTTTCAGCAACGGTCCATGAAATTGCTCACAGCAAGCTGCATGACCATAAAAAGCAGGAAAATGAAGAAGGAGCAGAGAAAAAGAGCCGCCGCACGGAAGAAGTAGAAGCAGAAAGCATCTCCTATGCAGTCTGCAAATATTTTGGCATCGAGACAGGAGAAAACAGCTTTGGCTATATTGTCAGTTGGAGTCAGGGCAAGGAACTGAAAGAGCTGAGAGCCAGTTTGGAGACCATCAACAAAACCTCCGGCACTTTGATCTCCGACATTGAGCGCCACTATAAGGAAATCTGCAAAGAGCGCGGAATCGACCCTCATGCAAAGGTAGAGCCGGAACCCGCCCCGATAGAGCAGCCAGAAGATGCCGCTAAGGTATCTGATAGACAGCAGACCGGCGATCTGACCTACTATGTAGCAGAGTGCATGGAATTTCCAAACCTCGGAGAATACCACGATAACCTGTCTTTGGAGGAAGCTGTCCGCATTTATCAGGAGATTCCGGCAGAACGAATGAACGGGATCAAGGGCATTGGTTTTGAGCTGAAAGACGGAAGCGACTATGAAGGACCTTTTCCGATTTTGACCGGCCAGACCATTGACCTGGACACCATCCAGGCAATCGACTATTACCGTGATAATCCTCTGGTGCAAAAAGCGGTAAAGGAACTGGCTACGGCAATGCCAGAAATGGAAGTGCTGGGGGCGGATGCCAACCAGCAGGAGGCTTTGTTTCTGATTGACGATGCCACCTATCTTCATATCCAATCCTGTGACAGCGGCTGGGACTATACCCTTTACGATGCCGCGTCCATGAAAGAGCTGGATGGTGGTCAGCTGGATATGCCGGAGATTTCCCGCATGAAGGCAGTTCTCCAGATTTGTGATGACAACGATTTGGGCAGAGACTCGGTAAAATACGCACCGTTGTCCATGATTGAGACCTTGCAGGAAGCTGCCTACCAGCAGATGCAGGCAGAGGTCAGTCAGATGGCTGCTTCTTCCCAGCTGCCGGAAGCACAGGAGCAGGCACTGGATGAATACCCCATGCCGGATGAGCAGGTCTCCACACCGGATATGCAGGAATATGGCTACTCCTATGATGGGATGCTCCCTGTTACCAGAGAACGGGCGCTGGAACTGGATGCCGCCGGTTTGACCGTCTATGTGCTGCATGAGGACAATACGGAGAGCATGGTGTTTGACCCGCAGGAAATCATGGATCATGGCGGTCTTTTCGGTGTGGACCATGAGGAATGGGAGAAAAGCCCTCAGTTCCACGAAAAGGTCATGGAGCGTCAGGAACATCAGCAGGAACGCGAACAGGCATTTCTATCCCAGAACAGAGATTGCTTTGCTATCTATCAGGTGAGCCGTGACGATCCGCAGAATGTGCGCTTTATGAATCTGGATTGGTTAAAGTCCCATGACATTTCCATAGACCGCAGCAATTATGACCTCATTTACACAGCTCCGCTGAGGGAGTCTGGCACGGTACCGGAGCAGCTGGAAAAACTATATGAGCAGTTTAATCTGCAAAAGCCGGCGGATTTTCACAGTCCTTCTATGAGTGTCAGTGACATCGTTGCGATCAAGCAGGACGGTAAGGTATCCTGTCATTACTGTGACAGTGTTGGTTTTACCCAGATCCCCGGATTCCTGCCGGAAAATCCGCTGAAAAATGCGGAGATGGCCGTGGAGGACGATTACGGCATGATCGACGGTATCATCAACAATGGCGCAAAAGAGCCTACGGTGGCAGAGCTGGAACAGCAGGCCCGCAACGGTCAGCCCATTTCCCTCATGGATTTGGCTGCCGCTGCCCATCGGGAGGAACGGGAAAAGAAAAAGTCCGTCATGGAGCAGCTGAAAAGCCAGCCCAAGGCAGAACACAAAAAGATAGCGCCAAAAAAGAGTGCGGAAAGGGAGATTTGATATGGGAAACTTTACTTTTGAGGAAATGAACCTGATGTGCATTTACAATACCGGCAGCCGCACCGGGCTGATCGACAGCCTGCGTGAAATGCGCGGCGAGCTTTCGCCGGAGGAAACGGAACTGAGGGAGCTAACCGACAGCGCCCTTACGAAGCTCTGTGCGATGACCGATGAGGACTTTGACCAGCTGGAGCTGTACCCGGATTTTGACCAGTAAACACCATAACCTCAGGGATGGGGTGGCAATTTGCCACCCCACCTTTTACCCCAAAACTGAAAGGAGGACAGAATACCATGCCAACCAAAGCTGAACTATATGCACAGATGGCGGACAAGGTGGCAACACAGCTCACGGGGAGCTGGCAGGAATGGGCAGGGTTTCTCACTACTGCTTCCCGCCTTTACAAGTACCCGTTCCATGAGCAGCTGATGATCTATGCCCAGCGACCGGACGCCACCGCCTGTGCGGAGTACGATTTGTGGAATGAAAAGATGGGCCGTTATGTAAGGCGCGGTTCCAAGGGAATCGCTCTGGTGGATGATTCCGGGGACAGACCTCGCCTGCGTTATGTCTTTGACATTTCCGACACCGGAACCCGTGAACATTCCCGCACTCCCTGGCTGTGGCAGTTGGAGGAGCGCCATCTGGATTCCGTGCAGGCCATGCTGGAGCGCACCTATGATGTTTCCGGTGATGATCTTGCCGGACAGCTCACGGAGGTAGCCGGAAAACTGGCCGAGGAATACTGGACGGAGCATCAGCAGGACTTCTTCTATATCGTTGACGGTTCCTTTTTGGAGGAATATGATGAGTTTAACATCGGAGTACAGTTCAAGGCAGCAGCCACCGTCAGTATCACTTACGCTTTGATATCCCGCTGTGGACTGGAGCCGGAACGCTACTTCGACCACGAAGATTTCATGGCGATCTTTGATTTCAACACCCCGTCCACCATCGGGGCGCTGGGAACAGCGGTCAGCCAGATCAACCAGCAGGTGCTGCGGCAGATCGGCGTTACCGTCCGAAATGCAGAGCGCGAAGCCAACCAAGAAAGGAGCAAACAAGATGAACAATCCCATGACCTATATCCAGAACGGAGACTATCTGATTCCCGACCTGAAGCTGAGCCAGCAGCCGGAGAAACCCCTGGGCAAGTACGGCAGGATGAGGAAAACCTACCTGAAGGAACACCGTCCCATCCTCTACAACCAGATGTTGCTGAGCGAGAAGCTGTACCCGCACCTTCTGGAGATCGACGAGACCGCCCAGAGCAGACTGGAGCAGATGATGCCCCAGCTGGCGAAGGAAGCGGGAGCCACCGAGGAACTGAAAGCCAGCGATCCCATGAAGTGGGTGGGGCTGATGAACACCTGCAAAGCCCAGGCAGAGGAGATCCTGATGGCGGAGCTTATCAACAGCTGACTCTAAACCTGTTCCTCTCCGAAGCGGAACAGATCCAATCCATAGATGAAGCAGAGAATGTAGCGCATACATCCTCTGCTTTTTCTTTTGCCCAAAATGACATCGACCATGTGCTGCGTTTGGGCGGCAATACAGACCGTCAAAGGGAGCGTGTGGTTGCAGCCTTTGAAAAGCAGAAAACCACCGCTGAGATTGCCGAGATACTGAAAACGCTGTACCACGGCGGCAATGGCCTTGGCAGTGTGAGCGCATGGTATGCCGAGGATGGTATCCATCTTTCCCATGGGAAGTCTGTCCGTTATGACAGGTCTGCCCAGGTCATTTCCTGGGAGAGCGCCGCAGAGCGTATCGGGGAGCTTTTGGAGAGCGGCCAGTTTGCCTCCAATGTGGAGCTTGCAGAAGCGGCAGGCTATGAACGCTCCCTCCTTGCAGAAAAGCTCTGGCATCTGTATCACGATCTCAGTGAGGACGCCAGAAAAGCCGGATATTTGTCCTGCCTGTCAGAGATCAAAGGCAATGGTTTCCCGGAGGAGACCCGCCGCCTGACGGAGCAGCTGAGTGACCCGGCTTTCCGCCAGACCCTCAAGGAAGAATACGCCGCCTTCTGGACTGCCTATCAGCAGGACCGTGACCTGTTGCGTTTTCACTATCACAGACCAAGGGAGATCTGGGAGAACTTGAAGGACCTTGACCTGCCGCGCAGGACCTTTTCTTCAGACCTTTCCCAAGTGCCAACAGTTCAGCACTTCATTACCGAGGATGAGATCGACGCCGCTATGACCGGCGGCAGCAGTTTCGCCGGAGGAAAAGGCCGTATCTATGCGTTCTTCATGGCAAACCATACGGATAAGGAGAAAGTGAGATTCCTCAAAGACGAGTATGGCATTGGCGGACGCTCTCATGCCCTGTCCGGCGCAACACACAGCGGCGAAGATCACGATGGGAAAGGACTGCACTATAAAAAGCAGGACTGCCCGGATGTTCACTTGAACTGGGAAAAGGTTGCCAAGCGCATTACCTCACTTGTCCAGAAAGACCGCTATCTTACCGAACAGGAACAGGCGCAGTATGACAAAATCCAGTCTGAAAAGGAACTGGCAGAAGAAGATGCCATTCAAACACAGCAGCCGGAGGTGGAGAAAGAAACGCCAAAGCCTATCCTTCGGGAGCAGTTTGAGCAGTATAAGCCTGTGGTGACTGCCGCTATTTCCGAGGATGCCGCATACCGCAATGCCTGCGGGCATTCTGACCGTGAAAATGCTGTCATCGAGGGCAATGCCGCTGTGCGCCGTGCGGTTCTTGGTTCTAAGGATATGGAGCTGATCCGACTCTATTCGGATGTGCCGGAGTTCCGTCAGCGTTTACACCGGGAAGTGATCGACGAGACCTATCCAAAGCTCCATGAGCTTCTGCGCCCTCTTTCTCAGGAAGATATTGATACTGCCCTTTGTGCATGGAACGGCAATATCGAGAGTAAACACGCTGTTGTCCGCTATATGAAAGACCATGCAAGAGAAAAAGATACCGCCGCATGGCTGGCTCAGGAATACGGCGGCAGTAACAGCAACAGCCTGTTCGTTGTCCGTGCCGGCAGCCCGGAGGAAACGCAGCTGCCCTGGCCGAAGGTACAGCGCCGGATTGCCCAGCTCATTCAGGAGGACCGGTTCTATACCGAAGAAGAACAGAACCGTTTTGACGACATCGACCCAATCGCCATCCGGGAAGCTCTGGAAGAAAGAGGGATCGTCAACGGCCAGGTGGCAGACCCGGAAAAACTGGACAATGATCCGTTTATCCAACAGGTGATGTCAGATGCAGAGCAGATCGCAGATGCCGAGACAGAGCAGACTTCCGAAGTTTCCATTTCCGATGAGGAATATGACGCAGTTCGCCGCCCAATTCCGCAAAGAACCTCCTATGACCCAGCCGCCCCGGTCTATGCCGTGGGCGATACCGTGTATATCGAGGATGACGCCTATCAGATCACCGAGCTGCGGGAGGACACCGTACAGCTTCTGCCCACCGGGATGGTATATCCCATCTACCGGGCAGAGCGCAAAGAACAGTTCGAGCAGCTGCTTCGGGCAGACCGCCGCAATGCTTACTATACCGAGTTTCTTCCTATTGCCCCGGACAAGGCAGATCAGGACTTGCGGGATGTATTGGCTCATGGACTGATGGATGAAGCGGATAAAAAGCAGATTTCCACGCTGCTGCAATCCGGCAGGAGCAACAGCGAGATCGCCTACTGGCTGAGCAGAGCCTATTCCGGTGAGATCGAGACACTGAATCTGGAGACCGGCGATATTGCCGATTACCGTACCACGGCACAGGGCATAGAACTGGAAGTCATGGATGCAGAGGAAAAGCGTCTGGCTATGCTGTATTTCCGCTGGGATGAGGTTGCGCCTTTGCTGCGCGGGATGTATGCCCGTCAGCAGGACGGTTTTGGACAGGAACAGCCCCAACCGGCTACCGAATCCCCGACCTTCCATTCCGAGACCATGGCCGTCTATCCGGGCGATAAGAACAATCTGCCTTATGATGTGGTGGTGGAACGACTGCATATCGAGGAGCCGGAGCCACCAGCCCCTGTGACAGAGCCGGAGAAAACCTTTGAGGAAGTGCTGGACGAACACCCGGTTTCCATTCAGGTCAATGGCCAGTGGCAGACCTTTCCCAATGCCAAAGCTGCCGAGGAAGCCTCCTATGAGGAATACAAGGCTAACCTGCGCCGCAATGCAAAAAACTTCCGCATTACCGATGAGCATTTGGGCGAAGGCGGTCCGAAAGCCAAGTTCCAGGCAAATGTCAATGCGATTCGTTTGCTGAAAGAGCTGGAAGCTGCCGGACAGCAGGCAAGCCCCGAACAGCAGGAGGTTCTTTCTCGATATGTGGGCTGGGGCGGTCTCTCTGATGCGTTTGACCCGGAGAAACCGGCATGGGCTTTAGAGTATGCCCAGCTAAAAGAACTGCTGACCCGGTCGGAATATGCCGCCGCCAGAAGCTCTACCCTCAACGCCCATTACACCAGCCCTACGGTCATTCAGGCCATCTATGAAGCGGTGGACCGTATGGGATTTGAGACCGGAAATATTCTGGAGCCGTCTATGGGTGTGGGCAATTTCTTTGGTATGCTGCCGGAGAAAATACGAAACAGCCATTTGTACGGCGTGGAGCTGGACCCTGTTTCCGGGCGCATCGCAAAGCAGCTCTATCCCAAGGCGGACATCACAGTAGGAGGCTTTGAGACCACCGATAGGCGTGACTTCTTTGACCTTGCCATCGGCAATGTGCCGTTCGGTCAGTATCAGGTCAACGACAAAGCCTACAACAAGCTGAATTTCAGTATTCATAACTATTTTTTTGCCAAAGCACTGGATCAGGTGCGTCCCGGCGGCGTGGTAGCTTTTGTGACCTCCCGATATACCATGGACGCCAAGGATTCCACCGTGCGCCGCTATCTTGCCCAGCGTGCTGAGCTGCTGGGAGCTATCCGTCTGCCTAATGACGCGTTCAAAAAGAATGCCGGTGCCGAGGTGGTATCGGACATCATCTTCCTCCAAAAGCGGGACCGCCCGCTGGACATCGTGCCGGAATGGACTCAAACCGGACAGACGGAGGACGGATTTGCCATCAACCGGTATTTTATCGACCACCCGGAAATGGTGCTGGGCAGACAGGAGCCGGTAAGCACTGCTCATGGTATGGACTACACCGTGAACCCTATCGAGGGACTGGAGCTTTCCGACCAGCTGCATGATGCGGTGAAGTATATTCATGGCACTTATCAGGAGGCAGAGCTGCCGGAGCTGGGCGAAGGCGAAGCTATTGACACCTCCATTCCTGCCGACCCCAATGTGAAGAACTATTCCTATGCCATTGTAGACGGGCAGGTGTACTACCGGGAAAACAGCCGTATGGTGCGCCCTGACCTCAACGCCACCGCCGAAGCCCGTGTAAAAGGTCTTGTGGGACTGCGTGATTGTGTGCAGGAACTGATCGACCTTCAGATGGATGCAGCGGTTCCGGACAGCACCATTACCCAAAAGCAGGCGGAACTGAACAGCCTCTATGACAGCTTTTCTGCAAAATACGGTCTCATCAATGACCGTGCAAACCGACTGGCCTATGCAGACGATTCTTCCTATTACCTGCTCTGTGCGCTGGAAGTCATCGACGAGGATGGAAAGCTGGAACGCAAGGCAGATATGTTCACCAAGCGGACCATCAAGCCCCATCAGGCGGTGGCTGTGGTGGATACGGCAAGTGAAGCACTGGCGGTGTCCATCTCGGAAAAAGCCTGCGTGGATATGGACTATATGAGCCAGCTTACCGGAAAAACAAAAGAAGAACTGGCCGGAGAGCTGCAAGGCGTAATCTTCCGTGTACCGGGACAGCTGGAGAAAGACGGCACACCCCATTATGTGACTGCTGATGAATACCTCTCCGGCAATGTACGCCGCAAACTGCGTCAGGCGCAACGGGCGGCACAGCAGGACCCGGTTTATGCAGTCAATGTGGAAGCTCTTACCGCCGCCCAGCCCAAAGACCTGGATGCGTCGGAGATCGAGGTGCGTCTGGGCGCTACCTGGATCGACAAAGAGTACATCCAGCAGTTTATGTACGAGACCTTCAACACCCCGTTTTATCTCCAGCGCAGTATCGAGGTCAACTATTCGTCCTTTACCGCTGAATGGCAGATCAAGGGGAAATCTTCCGTATCCTACAACGATGTGGCAGCCTACACCACCTACGGAACCAGCCGTGCCAATGCCTACAAGATTTTGGAGGACAGCCTGAACCTGCGAGATGTCCGTATCTATGACACCATAGAGGACGCAGACGGAAAAGAGCGCCGCGTGCTGAACGCCAAGGAGACCACCCTGGCTGCCCAAAAACAGCAGGCTATCCGGGAAGCCTTTAGGGACTGGATCTGGAGAGACCCGGAGCGCCGCCAGACTTTGGTGCGCCAGTACAACGAAGAAATGAACTCTACCCGTCCCCGCGAGTATGATGGCAGCCATATCACTTTTGGCGGCATGAACCCGGCCATTACCCTGCGGGAACACCAGAAAAGCGCCATCGCCCATGTGCTGTATGGAGGAAATACCCTGTTGGCACATGAAGTAGGCGCAGGCAAAACATTTGAGATGGTGGCTGCTTCGATGGAAGCCAAACGCCTGGGACTGTGTCAGAAATCTCTCTTTGTGGTTCCAAACCATCTGACCGAGCAGTGGGCGTCGGAGTTTCTGCGTCTCTATCCTTCCGCCAATATCTTAGTCACCACCAAAAAGGACTTTGAGACCCATAACCGAAAGAAGTTCTGCGCTCGTATTGCGACGGGTGATTATGATGCCATCATCATGGGACACAGCCAGTTTGAGCGTATCCCCATCAGCCGGGAGCGTCAGGAACGGCTTCTCTATGAACAGATCGACGAGATCACCGAGGGGATTGCAGAGGTACAGGCCAGCGGCGGCGAGCGTTTTACCGTCAAGCAGCTGGAGCGTACCAGAAAGTCTCTGGAAGCCAGACTGGAAAAGCTGCAAGCCGAGGGGCGAAAAGACGATGTGGTAACCTTCGAGCAGCTGGGTGTGGACCGTTTGTTTGTGGACGAGGCCCACAACTATAAAAACCTGTTTCTATACACAAAAATGCGGAATGTGGCTGGTCTTTCCACATCGGACGCGCAGAAATCCTCCGATATGTTTGCCAATGCTGACTTGGAGGATATATGAGCATCTACAACCCCGGAAGCCGTTTGGGGCTGATTCACGCCCTTGTGGAAATGCGTACCTATCTGGATGAAGATGAGCAGGAGCTTAAAACGCTCACGGATAGCGCTGTCTACAAGCTCGGTCGGATTACAGATGATGCCTTTGAAAAACTGGATTTGATCCCGGAGTTTTGAAATGTGATAAACCTGCGTATTATCGTAAATTCCTACCACTATAAATCTGCGTATTGTCGAAACTTCTTGCAATTCTAATATTGCGTATTGCTGGAACCTGTGTTAAAATACCCGTAGAGGTGAACAGTATGCTATTCAAACGAAAGATTTACGACAAGTTCCTGGCCTGGAAAACAGAGTGTGCCGGTAAAAAAGCACTGCTGATCGAGGGAGCGCGGCGAATCGGGAAGTCCACAGTTGTAGAGGAGTTCGCAAAGAACGAGTACAAAAGCTATATTCTGATCGACTTTGCGAAAGCATCCAGTGATGTAAAGGAATACTTCCGGCTGTATTTGAATGACCTGGACACATTCTTCATGCTGCTGTCCGTCCAGTATGGTGTCCAGCTGCATGAGCGGGACAGTGTGATCATCTTCGATGAAGTGCAGCTGTTCCCCAAAGCCAGAGAGGCCATTAAGTACCTGGTTGCCGATGGGCGCTATGACTATATGGAAACCGGCTCCCTCATTTCCATCAAAGAAAACGTGAAGGACATTGTAATTCCTTCCGAGGAACGGCAGATGAAAATGTATC
>ERZ772884.2695-NODE-2695-length-10017-cov-3.302951_pt1 | contig 10017 bp, 9 predicted proteins | sample MGYA00580574_ERZ772884 | MGnify/ENA primary metagenome ERZ772884 (study PRJEB29015, sample SAMEA2737690) | human gut metagenome | biome: human gut; feature: human-associated habitat; material: faeces | place: China | collected 2012 ... | reverse complement strand
CTACTTTTTTATTTAATACCGGAAGGGGGCCCGGCATACCGGTACATACCGGGCAGGAATGTGTATTCGGTGCGCCCCCGAATGCGGTACTGCATCCACAGAAAATTTTTGTCTTTGTTGCAAGTTCTACGTGAACCTCCAGACCGATTACGGTTTCATACTGCTTTGACATCTATGCTTCCTCCTTTCCGGCTGTTTCTGTTTTGTCATACATAGATACCCATTTTTTCTCTGTCAGGCACTCATAGGTATAAGCTGTCTGAAAAAGCTTCTTCTCCTGGAAGCAGTCTCCGATGAGCTGCATTCCAACCGGAAGTCCTTTCGCATCCCGTCCAACCGGAATGCTGATCCCCGGAAGTCCTGCCAGGTTGACGGAAATCGTATAAATGTCGCCCAGATACATTTTGATCGGATCACTTAAGGAAGCTCCAAGCTTCGGTGCTGTCGTCGGTGCTGCCGGCGCCAGGATCATATCATATTTTGCAAATGCACTGTCAAATGCCTTTTTAATCAGTGCTTTTGTACGGAGTGCTTTCAGATAATAAGCATCATAATATCCGGAACTGAGTACGAAAGACCCCAGCATGATACGGCGCTTTACTTCCGGTCCGAAGCCCTCGGAGCGGGTCTTTTTGTACATCTGGTGAAGCTCTTCATAATCCTTTGTGCGGTATCCGTATTTCACACCGTCAAATCGGGACAGGTTGGAGCTTGCCTCTGCTGATGCGATGACATAATAAGCCGGAATCGCATATTTTACAAGTCCAAGATCAAATTCTTCAATCTCAGCTCCTGCATTTTTCAGAACCTCTGCGGCTTCCAGAATCGGTTTTTTCACTTCTTCGTCCAGACCTTCTCCAAAATAATCTTTTGGAATACCGATCTTCATCCCTTTTACATCGTTTACCAACGCACTCGTAAAATCCGTGTCCTGGCGTTCTACCGAAGTGCTGTCTTTTACATCATGGGATGCGATGGTCTCAAGAACCGTCGCACAGTCGGTTACGTCCCTTGCAACCGGTCCGATCTGGTCAAGAGATGATCCGTAAGCGATCAGTCCATAACGGGATACCGTTCCGTAGGTTGGCTTGATTCCAACGATTCCGCAGTAAGAACTTGGCTGACGGATCGATCCGCCGGTGTCAGATCCAAGAGCATATGGTACTTCCAGAGCCGCAACTGCCACACAGGAGCCACCGGAAGATCCACCCGGTACATGCTCCAGATTCCACGGATTCTTTGTCTCTCCATAATAAGAAGTCTCAGTCGTGCTTCCCATCGCGAATTCATCCATATTAGTCTTTCCGATCACAACTGAACCTGCTTTTTCCAGATTCAGAACTGCTTCTGCTGAAAATGTCGGTACAAAATTACTCAGAATTTTTGAACTGCAGGTGGTCGTCACACCTTCCGTACACATGTTATCCTTGATTGCAACCGGTACTCCTGCAAGCGGTCCGGTCAGTGTTCCGTCATCGATCAGCTTCTGCACTTCTTCCGCTCTTTTTAAGGCAGCTTCTTTTTGAAGTGATACAAAACTGTTGACTTCTTTTTCTACTTTATCAATCTGTGCGAAGCAGGCTTCCACTGCTTCTTTTACTGTAACTTCTTTTGCCTGAATCTTTTTTCCAAGTTCAACGGCAGTAAGACTTTTCAAATCCATCTTTCGATTTCCTCCTATGCGAATGTTCTAGGTACTTTGTAGCTCTGTTCTTTCTGCTGCGGCGCATTTGCCAGCATTGCTTCGTGATTGTCTCCATTTGTCACTACATCCTCACGGAATACATTATTTACCGGAAATACATGTGACATCGGTTCAATTCCTTCTGTATCCAGTTCATTCAGGGTATCAATATAATCAAGCATGGTTTCCATATCTTTCTTTGCCTGCTCTTTTTCTTCGTCAGAAAGCTCCAGCTTTGCCAGGATTCCAACGTATTCGATTGTTTCATCCGAAATCTTATTTGCCATTGTACTCGTCCTTTCTAATAATAATTATCGTAAAAGCTTTCGTACTCCTCCGATTCAATCCACTCACTCGGTGTAAGTTCTACTGTAAGTCCTTCCAGATCAACTTCTGTTCCATCGATCAGGACAATATTTTTCAGCTCCTGTGGAAATCCCGACTCTTCATTACCGATCAGCATTCCCATATAGTTTTCGTATCCGGCGCTTACTGTCACGTCATAATCAAAAATTCCAAAACCTTCCACACATTTCACATCATAGACACCTGCAGGTACGTCTTTTCCTACTGTAAATTTATCCGATACGGTTTTCGATTCTGTAAGCGGATTTGCAATTGCTGTCAGATTCATCTGTGCATTCTCTGCTGTCATGTGAAGCTCCAGTGTATCCTCTACTATCACATAACATCCCGGAAATACTTCAAAGTCACTGACTTCTTCTTCCGTATTATCGTAGTCATCACCAAAATTGTACTGCACCCAGATATTATTTTTGCTGTCTGTCAGCTCTACCTGACCACTTCCACTTTTGCAGGTCAATGTATAGATTCCCTGCGGAAGATGTACACCGCCTTTATAAATTCCGGCTGTCAGGTCTGCTTCATAAAGTTCTCCTTCTTCCGGCATCACTTCCTGCAAATCACTGTATGGATCTTTCTCGGTGTAGCTGTCACTGTCATCATAAGTATAGTCATCAAAATAATGCTGAACTTCATCGCTGATCGTTCCGCCAAGCTCACCTGCAAATGCTGCAATGATCACAAAGCCAATCAGAAACTTTCCAAGCTTCCTTTTCTTTTTTACCGGTCTGCTGCTTTGTTTCATTGAAGATGATGTATAACTGTAACTCTGGTTTCCTGTCTGGCTGTAGCTTGTGCCTGCGGTATTGTAGCTCGCATTTGCTGCAGAATATCCATTCCCCGCCGGATTTACTTTTCCTGCTGCCGCATTCTTTGACGCCTTTTTTGCAGCTGCTTTCTTTGCATTTTTATCTGCATTCTTCGCCTTACGCACATTTTCCCGAGTCATGGTCTTTCCTTCATACGGCTTTTCCGCTTCCGTATGTATATGTGTCAGCGATTCTTCATGACCGGAATTTCCAAGTGTCACATACTGATCGTCATTCTTTGAATTGTCAAGCCCACACTCTGTGCAGATATTTCCGTTTAATTTTCCTCCACATAAGGAACATCTTCGTCTCATTTTGACCTCCCACGCTGCCTCTTGTCAGCTTCCTTTTTTACCTGCCAGCCAGGGAGCTTCGTCTCTACGGAGTAAGTCTGCTTAAATCTCTCGGGAAGAGGGTTGTCTCACGGACGTTATCTTCACCAAGAAGCTGCATTGTCAGACGTTCCATTCCGATTCCAAGACCTCCATGTGGCGGCATACCATGTTTGAATGTATCCAGATAGGTCTCCAGTCCTTCTTCCGTCATTCCCCGCTTTGCAAGCTTTTCCATCAGCATGTCGTAGTCATGGATTCTCTGTCCTCCAGTCGTGATCTCAAGTCCACGGAACAAAAGGTCAAAGCTGAGTGTGAATTTCTCATCCTGTGGATCGTCCATTGCATAGAACGGACGCTTCTTTGACGGATAGTAGGTTACAAATACAAAATCAGAATCCCATTCCTCTTTTGCGTACTGTCCAATCAGATGCTCTTCCTCGGGTTCCAGATCAAATGGATTGCGGATCTTACGTCCGTACTTTTCTGAAACCTTCTGCTTTGCCTCATCAAAACGGATTGCCGGAATTTTAGAGACATCCGGAAGTGTCACGTCCAGGATTTTAAGTTCCTTCGCATAATCCTTTTTCAGAAGCTCCATCGTATACTGAAGGAAGCCCGTTTCCATCGCCATGATATCTTCAAAGCTGTCGATATAACCCATTTCAAAATCGAGACTGGTATATTCGTTCAGATGACGCTTGGTGTTGTGTTTTTCTGCTCTGAATACCGGTCCTGTCTCAAATACTCTGTCAAAAACACCAACCATCATCTGTTTGTACAGCTGTGGACTCTGTTCCAGCACTGCCGGACGATGGAAATAATCCAGTCGGAAGAGGTTAGATCCTCCTTCTGCTCCTTTTGCTCCGATCTTCGGGGTATGAATTTCTGTAAAACCTTCTTTATACAGGAACTCTCTGAATCCTCTTACGATTCCTTCCTGAATTTTAAACTTCGCTCTTTCCCTTACGTTCCGAAGAGAAATGGAACGATAGTTCAGCTTCGCTTCCAGGGAAGTGTTCAGTTTCCACTTTGAAACAGCAAGTGGAAGGCTGTCTTTTGGCATACTGAGTACTTTTATCTCACTCAGACGGATTTCAATTCCGTTCGGTGCCTTCTCTGATTCGGTCAGTTTTCCTGTTACTTCTACTGTAGCGGCTTCTCTTAAATCTTTCAAGTTAAATTTTGTAACGCCTTCTTCGTATACACACTGGACCAGACCTTCCCGTTTTCTCAGAATCACGAAAGCGACTGTTCCCATGTCACGAATTGTATGAACGGCTCCATTTACCTTCACTTCTTCTCCAAGTCTTCCCTCTTCCAGTAATTCACTAAGTTCCAGCGTTTCTTTTTCTTTTACACCTGTCATAAATTCCATGTCACAATCCTCCTAAAATATGTTTTGCTTTTGTCAACTTCGTATTCCGGATTGTTTTTTGATGTACATGGCAATAAAAAAGCCCCGGAATACTTTTTCGTATTCCGGGACGGATAATCTGATGATCCGCGGTACCACCCGCATTGAATCCTTTGGGATTCCTCTCTTACATACGTAACGTGCATGAACCGTATTACCCTACTAAAGCACCTGTGCTTTCCATTCAGATAATCTGCTCCAGAGTGTTCCCTTCGCCTCATTCCTCAAACAGCGCTCTCAGTCGGTGACGCCGTATTCCTGTCAAGTTCCAGAAGCAAGAGTCTCTTTCATCGCTTTGCTTTACTAAATTATTTTTAGATACTAGCACACGTTCTTTACTTTTTCAAGTATTTTCTTCTATTTTTTAATTTTTTCTCGTTAATTGTCAGCTTTTTTGCTTTAAAATCATCAATTCACTTTGTTTCTTTTTGTTTTTTGATTATTTCGTATGTTTATCCACGTATTTATTCTCTGTTTTGGAATAAACAATTTTCTGTTCCTTATATAAGCTGTAATATCCGGAAAGCAGATAGCTTACCGCAACCACAATACAGTAAAACGGCATCCCGTTAAATCCAAACAACTCTGCTGCAATCAAAAGAGATGTGATCGGACTGTTTGTAACTGCACAAAAGACACCAACCATTCCACATGCCGCACAGATATCTGTTGGTGCGACAAGGATCGTAGACATGAAAGATCCAAGCGTCGCCCCGATAAACAGGGACGGTACGATCTCCCCGCCTTTAAATCCTGCGCAGAGCGTCAGTGCCGTAAACAGCATTTTCAGAAGGAACATCTGTGGTCCTGCCGTCTCTTTAAAGCTTGCCTGGATCACACCTGTTCCAAGCCCCAGATAGGCATCCGTTCTGAGTGCAAAATACAAAATGATCACTCCTGCTGCTCCTGCAACCACACGCACATACGGATTCGGAAACCATTTCTTCAGATAATGTTCCCCATTATGCAGCACAATACAGAACAGTGCTCCGGCAAGCGCACACGCAATTGCCAGAATGATCGCTTTGATCGAATCCACACTGTAAAAATTCGGAACCGATTCTACCAAATACGGCGGAGTAACGGTCCTCACTTTCAGAAGCAGCGCAATCCCCTGTGCGGCAAATGCAGAAAATACACATGGCACCAGCGCGGCATAATACATCACACCAACACTGATCACTTCCATTGGAAATACAACCGCCGCCATCGGTGTCCCGAAAAGTGCTGAAAATGCGGCACTCATACTTGCCAGAATGATGATCTTCTTGTCACTCTCATTCAAATGCAGATATTTCGCACATACATTTCCTACACTTGCTCCAAACTGAAGCGCTGCACCCTCTCGTCCGGAAGATCCTCCAAACAGATGTGTGATCGCTGTCGATATCAGGATCAGTGGTGTCACCCATCCCGGAACCTCTTCCTCATCCGACCGGACTACTGTCAGAACCAGGTTCGTTCCGGAGTTCTTCTCCTGCCCGGTAATTTTGTACATCCAGACGATCAAAAGACCTCCTAACGGTAGCCCAAGAATGATCATCGGATTTGCCTGTCTAAACGAAGTCACCCATACAATCGCATAGGAAAATCCGCTGGCGATCAGTCCGATGAAACTTCCGATCACCCCGGACAAAACGATCCATTTGAACAATGAACCATACAGATTTTTCCATGCTTCTCTCATTTCTTTTAATTTTTCATTCATCCTTTGTTCCTCGTACTCTTATTTTCTTAAAAAAAGAATGTACCTTGGCACATTCTCGCACCGAGTGCGTTGCTGAGCGCCAGTGGCGCTCGTTAAGCAACGACCGACGCGGAGCGTAGACCGCTTGCGACATCCTTCATCTTCGCGCGAGTGCGCATCTCCAGCACACGGTGCCTTTTATTTAACAGGAAGTTCCTTCAGAATTTCCTGTTAAATAAAAAATGCTGTATACACATCCTTATTCCACTTTTTATTATAGAAAATTTTTCTTTTTTTGACAATTCCAACTGACAAAGATTATTTCTCTTTTTCTAGCTGCATATGATAATCCCAGATCATATCTGCAAGCGTAACTGTCTTCAGGCTGTCTTCCAATGCAGATTCAAATTTAGAATAGGAGTTTTGCAAAACCGCCCGGATGTTACGTCCAACTGGACACAATTTAGAAGCTTTGGTATGTACGTGAAATATATTTTTACAGAACTGCGGTTTCACGGCATTGCAGATTCTGTATACTGTAATTTCTTCCGGCGGCATATTTAAAGTCGTTCCACCGGTACCGTTTTTCACATTAAGGATTCCATCTTTTTTTAAAGCACTCATGATACTGCGTATCGCTACCGGATTCGTTCCCGTTGATAAAGCAATCTTTTCACTTGTGATCTTATCCGTCTCTCCAAATTCGCTGACCAGTATCAGACAATGGATTGCAAGCGATGCCCTTATTGATAACTGCATACTCTGACTTCCTCCTTTGATTTCATTTTAGCTTATCATATTTTTCTATAGGTGTAAATATTGACATTACATCTATGAAATGATAGTCTTGTTGTAAATTCAAAAATTACACCAAAGGAGAAAAAATGAAAACATATCCAGTTGTAGAAATTACATTTAGTCCTACCGGAGGGACCAAAAAAGTTGCAGACCAGATCAGCTGCTATCTGGGAAATATTACAAATACCGTGAATCTTATCCGGCACGATGTCAGCTTTTCAGATGTAACAGTCCCTTCTGATTCACTTGCTGTCATCGCAGCTCCTGTATTCGAAGGCGTTATTCCTGATATCGCCATTGAAAGGATGAAAGAGATACAAGGGAACCATGCAAATTGCGTAGTTATCGCTGTTTACGGAAACCGTGCATATGATGACGGTCTGATCCAGTTAAAAGATACCGCCGAGTTATGCGGTTTCAATGTTATCGCCTCCGTTGCAGCTGTTGCAGAACATTCTATCATGCGCCAATTCGGCAGTGGACGACCAGACGAAGAAGATAGCAAAGAGTTAAAGAAATTTGCAGAAGAAATACTCGAAAAACTTTCCTCTGACAAAGAATTGTCTACTGATTATTTCGTGCCTGGCAGTCATGAGTATAAACGCCTTGGCAACCTGAGTGTTGTTCCAAAAGCAAACGCTTCCTGCACTGGCTGTGGAAAATGTGCCGATGCCTGCCCAACAGGTGCAATCAATAAAAATAATATCCGAACCGGCGATAGCAGCAAATGTATCAGTTGTATGGGATGTATCGCCGCCTGTCCAAAAGGTATCCGGAAGCTAAACCCTGTCTTTTTGGCTGCCGCATCTCTGAAAATGAAAGATCTGTTATCCGGACGAAAGCCAAATGAGATTTTCTTATAATCCTCAGCAGACATTTCCTTCTCGCTGTCGATTGAAATTTTTATACGAAACTGGTATTCTATAAGAAAAGAAAATCGATCATTTTCATGATCGAAGGAGGTTAAGATATGTCTGAAATTTTAGCTTTCTCAGAATCTGCCGATTCTGATCCAAAGCTTTCTACAGAACCGGTTTCCGAATCCGGAGACATCCATACAGCCACTGATGTACCACCCAAAGAAACTCCAGCTCCGGAACCAGATTCCCCTGAAGCAGAAACCATTTCATCTGAGGAAAAAAAGAATACTTACACGGATTTTTCATCGGAAGATTTCAAATCTTCTGACGATTCCGAAAAAGATCCGTTTACCGGAGAAAAGAAAAGTTTCCACCACCACATTTTCCATACAGCAAAAGAACTGAACTATCTGCGTGAAAAATATATCCTGGAAAAAATTCCGGATGACCAGCTTCTTGAGTATCTGAAGCTTGAAGAAAAGCGTCATGAGCTCCAGGTGCAGGAACGCAACATCCGCGAAAAACGGATTATGAATGCCTTTATGCTGACAGTGATCCTTGCTGCAATTGTAGCTGTAGTATACAGTCTGCATGAGAATCCGACGGTACTCATCAGTATCCTGTATATTGGTGGAATCCTTGCAGGCATCCATGTCTGGAATAAGAAAAAATAAATATTATAACATGCACATAAGAACCTCTGCCGGACAAGATGTCAAGCAGAGGTTCTTCTCTTCTGTCTTACAACAGATTCCTTTTTTATACATTCTGGATAAAGTTCTTGATTTCTTCTCTGGTCGGCATAACCCGAAGTGCCCCTTTTCTTGTTGTGATCAGGGATGCTGCCGCATTTGCAAATGTGAGAAGCTCTTTTAAATTTTCTTCGGTCAGCTCTTCCATTCCATGCTCCAGAATATAATTCAGGGAATTGGCACAGAACGTATCTCCGGCGCCGGTTGTCTCGATCGTATGCTCCTGGACAAAGCCCGGAACTTCTACCCGGAGATCTTTATAATATGCACGGCTTCCGTCTTTTCCGAGGGTAATGAGTACCAGCGGAATCTGATATTTTTCACGGATCAGTCTTGCTCCCTCATCATAATCCGTGGTTCCGAACAAAAATTCCACTTCATTATCTGAAATTTTCAGGATGTCACATTTGGAAAGTCCGTATTCGATCTCGGCTTTCGCCTCATCCAGTGATTTCCAGAGTGGCGGGCGGAGGTTCGGGTCAAAGCTTACGATACATCCTGCTTCTTTTGCCACATCAATCGCATATCTGGTTGCTTCTCGCACACCTTCATGGGTAGAGGAAAGTGTTCCGAAATGGAAAATCTTTGCCCCGCGGATCAGATCTTCGTCCACTTCTTCTTTTTTCAGCATCATATCTGCTCCCGGATTCCGGTAGAAAGAGAAATCTCTGTCACCGTCCGGATAAGTATGTACGAACGCAAGTGTGGTATGTACTTCTTCATCCATTACCAGATTCCGTGTATCAATTCCAACTTCTTCGACTGCAGTTTTCAGCTGTTCTCCGAACATATCTTTTCCGACTTTTCCGATAAATGCGGTCTTTTTCCCAAGCTTTTCAAGCATGGCGAGTACGTTGCATGGTGCGCCTCCCGGATTGGCTTCCAGAAGCGGATTGCCCTGTTCACTTGTTCCATTTTCTGTAAAATCAATTAGCAGTTCGCCTAAGGCGGTTACGTCATAGATCTTTTCCATATTCGATTCCTCTCTTTATAATCCTTTTGGATGCAAAGTTATAGGCTGTGAAGACGAATTACACAAAAGAACTGTTTCAAATTCAGTTGTGCAAACCATTCCGATGAACCTCTTAGGGCGAAAATCGTGTTCAGCAGAGGCTTCCACGATTTTTGAGTTTCATCTCCATTGCACAAAATAGAATTTATCCCATTTATTTCTGCTGCTTTGCCCTTCTACTTTATTGGTGAGAACCAGACCAGTAGCCCCGGTACGTTTTCTATAGCAATAAGAAAGAATGTGCCTCGGCACATTCTCGCGCCGAGCGCGGTCGCTTGCGACATTCTTCATCTTCGTGCGAGT
>ERZ772884.2685-NODE-2685-length-10043-cov-3.321286_pt1 | contig 10043 bp, 8 predicted proteins | sample MGYA00580574_ERZ772884 | MGnify/ENA primary metagenome ERZ772884 (study PRJEB29015, sample SAMEA2737690) | human gut metagenome | biome: human gut; feature: human-associated habitat; material: faeces | place: China | collected 2012 ... | reverse complement strand
GGTATATGAGGCGGTCTATACACCCCTCAAGCACACCGCAAGCATCACCGGTCTAAAAACAGATAATGCGCGGGGAGATTTTCTACGGCGGACAGAAGAGACGATTTTGTCCGTGTGCTTCGGGCAAATTGCGGGAATATATTGAAATACGAGACTTACAGCCCGGCGGGGGTCAAACCCCTGCCGGGCTGTGTTCTGTGTGATGGATGCTTGATTTGCGGATGCGTGCAAAAGTGTTTTAATGGGTAGATTCTTCGTTGCGTTTCCTGCAAAATCATGATATGATGAACAAAGTTGAGGGCTTTGACATCATGGCCTCGGGGATACAGGTTGTTCTGGCTATCCGGACGGGCTGTACCAATCGGAGGATTCTCAGACGAAATTACAGAGAGAGGAAACATACATATGAAGATTCTGGTTGTGAACGACGACTCCATCCACGCTCCCGGTATCGCGCTGCTGGCTAAGGCCGCTATGGAGCTGGGGGAGGTCACGGTGGTGGCGCCTGCCCATCAGTGCAGCGCCATGTCCCAGAAAATAACGATCCGCGGGGATATGCGGGTGGATCAGGTGGCGGATTTCCCCGTTCCCGTGAAGGCGGCTTACATGGTGGACGGCACGCCCGCGGACTGCGTGAAGATCGCGATGCAGTATCTGCTGGAGGAAAGGCCGGACTATGTTTTCTCCGGCATCAACGACGGCTATAACGCGGGCTTCGACATCGCCTATTCCGGCACGCTGGGCGCGGCCTTCGAGGCGGTCATGAACGGCGTTCCGGCCATGGCATTTTCCAGCACCATGAACGCCCCTCTGCATATTGCCGAAAAGTATCTGGTAAGTATCATGCGGGAGCTGATGGAAGCCGGGCAGGGACGGGGCGAGGTGTGGAACGTGAATTTCCCGGCGGTCGCCCCCGAAAAGCTGAAAGGCATTCTGAGAGAACGCACCGTCGCCCCCCTTCAGTTTTACAGTGAGGACTACCGAAAGACGATACTGCCGGACGGCGCGGTCGCCCTCACCGGGCAAGGCTCTCCGCTGACGGAGGGAGACGCGGTCCCGGCAGGCACCGATGTGGAGGCCGTTCTGAAGGGTTACATCTCCATCGGTAAAGTCAAGTGCGCGGTTATGTAAAAATTAGGAAAAATTGTGTCTATGTACTTGCAAAAACCACAAAATGTGCTATTATTCGAGTGGTGGGACATTTTGTGCCCACGCCTATCCGTAATTCCCGGTGTTTCACCGTGAATAAAAATTATAAAGGAGATATTCAAAATGAAAAAGATCCTTGCACTGACCATGGCACTGGTTCTGGTCCTGTCTCTGGGTGCCTGCGGCAAGGCCCCCGCTGCCGAGACCAAGGCTCCCACCGAAGCCGATGTCAGCGTCACCGAGAAGGCCACTGAGACCGAAGCTGCCCGTCCTCACTTCGACAAGCTGACTCTGGAGTTCGTTCCCTCCAAGGACGCCGACGTCATCATTGCCGGCACCGAGAACCTGCCCGAGCTGGTCAAGGCCGAGATGGCAAACCTGGGCTACGACATCGACGAAGTTGACATCACCGTCGGCACCAGCTACGACGCCACCGGTGAGGCCATGTCCGCCGGTACCATCGATCTGGGCTGGCTGCCCGGCGGCACCTACGCCCTGTACTCCGACGATACCGAGGTCATTCTGACCGCTACCCGTAACGGCCTGTCCAACGACAGCGAGAACCCCGCTGACTGGAACGGCGAAGCCAACGCCACCAAGAAGGATGGCCCGCAGGTCACCTACTACCGCTCTTTGATCTACGCTACTCCGTCTGCTTATGGTCAGGAACTCGCTGCTAAGGTCAATGCTGGCGAAAAGCTTACCTGGGAAGACCTCGACAAGGCAACCTGGGCTGTCCAGAAGACCTCCTCTTCTGCCGGTTACATCTATCCGTCCATGTGGCTGATGGCCAACTACGACGGCAAGAAGATCTCTGATCTGTCCAACGTCATGCCCATCGACTCCGGTTACGGCACCGCGTTCTCCTACGCTGCTGCGGAATCCGTCGATATCATCGTCTGCTACGCCGACGGCCGTAACGACTACGAAGCATCCTGGACGCTGCCCACCGACCAGCAGGACGAAACCGGCAAGCAGGGCATGGGCCGCTCCGACTCCATCTGGAACGAGATGAACGTCATCGGCGTCACCGAGGGCATCTACAACGATACCGTCGCCATCTCCAAGGAGAGCCAGTACTACACCCCCGAAATCGTCGCTGCCCTTCAGGACTGCTTCATCAACATCATCGGCACCGATGAAGGCAAGGCCATCTTCGACGTCTACAGCCACACCGGCTACGCCAAGGCGACCGACGCTGACTACGACGGCGCACGCGCTGCTCTGCAGGCTGTTGCCGAGTAATCCGTCATCAACCAAATAACGTCCAAATGAATAAAGCGCCCCGCGTCAACGGGGCGCTTTTCGTTTTACAGATATCTCAGCAAAAAGCACATCTCCGATATTCTCCATTCAAATCCTCAGAAAGAAAAGAGTCGCAGCATGATTGAATTCAAAAATGTGTATAAGACTTATCCAAACGGCTTCACGGCCCTGAAAAACATCAACCTGCAAATTGAGCAGGGCGAGTTTGTCGCCATCATCGGCCTTTCGGGCGCAGGCAAGTCGACGATTCTGCGCTGCATCAACCGGATGCACGATATCTCCAAGGGCGAGCTGACCGTTGACGGTGTCACGGTGGACTCTCTGCGCGGCAAAGAGCTCCGGCGCTACCGCCGCAAGGTCGGCATGATCTTCCAGAGCTTCAATCTGGTTTCCCGCAGCACCGCCATAAAGAACGTGCTCACGGCAGATGTGCCCGACATGCCCTTCTTCAAGGTTCTCTTGGGCATATTCTCCAAGGAGCAGAAGCTGCGCGCGCTTGAAAGTTTGGACAAGGTGGGCATTTTGGATAAGGCCTATACCCGCTGTGACCAGCTCTCCGGCGGTCAGCAGCAGCGCGTGGCCCTGGCCCGCACGCTGAACCAGAATCCGAAGATCATCCTCGCCGACGAGCCTGTCGCTTCCCTTGACCCCATCACGGCCAAGCAGGTCATGCAGGACTTCGTGCGCATCAACAAGGAATATAAAATTTCGATTCTGCTGAACATCCACCACGTGGACCTCGCGCTCAAATACTGTGACCGCGTCATCGGCATCCGCGCGGGCGAAATCGTTTTTGACGGCCCGGCCAGCACCATTACCCAGGAACAGATCGACGAGGTCTACAACGGCGCAAAGGTGCCCACCATGGGCGAAGGCGAGGGCGAGCTGCCGAAGGCTGCCAGAGCAGAGGGCTAAGCCATGGAAAACAACACGTCTTCTCTGATGAAGCTTACACTCTACGACCGCATCTTCAAACCCCAGACCGTAACGCTTCCCAATGGACATTCGGTCCAGCGGCGCAGAAGCCGCACGCCGGTAATCGTCCTTTTCCTGGCCGTTGCAATCTGGCTGTCTCTTCGCATGACAGGCTTTGATCTGCACGTCGTCATCACAAAATTCCGCAAGATGGTGGACCTTCTGGAGAAAATTCTTCAGCCGGACTGGTCGTTCTTCCCGAAGGTCGTTTCTCCTCTGATCGATACCATCAAAATGTCGATTCTCGGTACGGTCATCGGCTGCGTGATAGCGCTGCCGGTTGCGATTCTCTCGTCGAGCAACATCAACAAGAGCATTCCCGTCGTCTGGCTCATCCGATTCCTGCTTGGCCTTATCCGGACACTGCCGACTCTGATCATCGCACTCGTGTGCGCGCTGATCTTCTCGCTCGGCACGTTTTCCGGCACCATCGCAATCGCCATCTTTACCTTTGGTATCGTGGCCAAAATGCTCTTTGAGTCGATTGAAACCATCGACATGGGGCCGTTTGAGGCGATGGAAGCGCTCGGCGCGAACAAGTTCCAGGCATTCTGGTCCGCCTGCGTGCCGCAGATTCTGCCCGTTTATTTAAGCCACTGCCTGTACTGCTTTGAAATGAACGTGCGCGCATCGGCAATTCTCGGTTACGTCGGCGCTGGCGGCCTTGGTATCACGATCAACGAGCGCATCGGCTGGCGCGATTACAACAGCCTCGGCACGGTGCTGCTGTCGCTGTTCGTGGTCGTTGTCATCATCGACTTCTTCAGCGAATACCTTCGCAAGAAGCTGAGCTGAAAGGAGGCTGCAAGATGGAAAAGAAAGACAAAATCGCCATGCTGGAGCAGTCGCTTGACCGGAAGCTCACCACGCTTGAAATGTATGAAAACCGCCCGCGCAAGTGGATTTTGTACCTTGTGATTGTGCTGGCGGTCACACTGCTTGTCGGCTGGTCGGCAGACGACATCCACTTTACGGGCCTCACCGCCACCGGTACGGAGGTCGCCAAGGGTGTCGTCCACGGCGTGTTCCACCCGGACACAAATCTGTTGTTCGGTACCGGCGACTCCGATGTGCCGTATCTGCTGCTGCAAACCATTGCCATTGCTGTGCTCGGTACTATTTTCGGCGCAATTCTGGCCATCCCCTTCGCGTTTCTGGCCTCGTTCAATATCATGCCGAAGGCGGTTGCGTACATTGTCCGCATTCTGATTCTGATGATCCGCACCATCCCGTCCATTGTCTGGGCGCTGATGTGGATCCGTGTGACAGGCCCGGGCGCCGCCTGCGGCGTTATCACACAGTCGGTCTGCTCGATCGGCATGATCTCCAAAATGTACATCACGGCCATCGAAGATCTGGATACGCACATTCTCGAAAGTCTGGACGCCATGGGCTGCACGCCGTTCCAGAAAATCCGCTACGGCGTTCTGCCGCAGCTGACGGCAAGCTTCATCTCGACTACGATCTACCGCTTTGACATCAACCTCAAAGACGCCACGACGCTCGGCATCGTCGGCGCGGGCGGTATCGGCGCGTCGTTGGTGCAGTGTCTCAACTCCCGCCGCTGGGGCATGGTCGGCTCGTTCGTCTGGGGCCTGATGGTGCTTGTTCTGATCATCGAACTCATCTCCACGCGCATCCGCAGAAAGCTTGCGCACGGCGAATAAAAAAACTGGGGGCGCTCTGAGCGCCCCCCAACGCATCCTCAAGGGCCATTGCTATGGAAAAGAAATTGACAATCTACTATACCAGCGATATCCACGGCTGCTTCTCGCCGATTGATTATGCCACCGGCCTGCCGGCAGACTCCGGCCTTGCCAACTGCATGGCGCAGTTCCGGAAAGACGGCAACACCCTTGTTATCGACGGCGGCGACACCCTGCAAGGCAGTCCTCTCACCTATTATCTGAGCCATGAAGCGCGCGATGTCACAACGCTCCCGGCCGCGCTTTTAAACCTCGGCGGGTATGATTTTGTAACGCTCGGCAACCATGACTTCGACTATGGGAAACAGACCATCGAGCGCTATCTTGCCGCTCTGAACGCCCGCTGCCTGTGCGCAAATGTGGAGGGTATCCGCGGCGTGGAGAAAACGGCCGTTGTTACCATGGAAAATGGGCTTCGCGTCGGCCTGACCGGTATTATTACGCCCTTTGTCACACAGTTTGAAAGCGCAGAGAATATGGCCGGCATCACTGTGACCGACGCATTTGCCGCCGCCTGGTCCGCACTTTCCGAGTTGCGGCACAAAACAGACCTCACCATCTGCATCTACCACGGCGGATTCGAAGCGGACGTCAAAACAGGAGAAATTCTCTCACAGACCAGCGAGAACCAAGGCTGCCGTATCTGCCGGGAGCTTGGGTTTGATATTCTGCTTGCAGCGCACCAGCATATGCAGGCCGAAAATCTTCAGATCGGCGGGACGTATACCTGCCAGCCGCCGGAAAAAGCCGCAAAGTTTATCCGCATGGACGTAACGGCCGACCGTGGAAGCGTCCATGCCGTCTCCCAGCTGATACCGGCAGGATCGGTCGCGCTTCCGGCTGCCGCAGACGCACTTCAGAGTGCCGAGGCACAGACTGCCCGTTGGCTCGATACACCGGTTGGCCGGCTCGATGTGCCGATTCCGGCGGAAGATCCTCTGACGCTGGCGAAAAACGGCTCCCTGCTCGCGAACCTCATCAATCAGGTGCAATTGGAAGCTTCCGGCGCGGACATTTCTCTCACGAGCCTTTCCAATCGTGTGGTTGATTTTCCGCAGGATGTGACCGTCCGTGCCATCGTCTCGGCCTACGCATTTCCCAACACGCTCCAGACCATCCGCGTCACAAGAGCTGTTCTGACGGCCGCGCTGGAACGGAGCCTTTCCTATTTTGATTTTGCGCCGGACGGAAGCCTTTGCATCAGCGACACATTCCTGCGGCCAATCATCCAGCATTTCAACTACGACTATTTTTCCGGGCTTACCGTCACGGCAGACCTTTACCAGCCGGTCGGCCGGCGCGTGCGGTCCATCGTCTACCAGGGCAGAGAGCTGCCTGATGATCAGACGCTCACGCTCTGCCTCAACAATTACCGCGCCTCCGGCGCCGGCGGCTACGGCTGCTACAAGAGCTGTCCGCTTGTGTCGGAAAATTTGACAGAAATCTCTGATCTCGTCACACAGTATGTGCTGCAGCATCGCGAGATTACCGTCGACAAAACCAAGTGGCTGCAATTTTGCAGCGATTGAACACAGAGCCGCATAACGCGGCACAGGAGGAATGAACTATGGAAAACAACGTATTCAAGGTCGTCTTGCTGCAGGCGCTTCCCGCGTCCGGCAAATCCGAAGTCCGTAACTTTATGGCGAACATCGAGCCCGAACGGCTCAAAAAGGAGTTCCACATCGGCGAAAACCTCCAGCTCGATGATTTCCCCTACGTCCATATGATGCGCCGCATCGACAATGAGCTCGAAGCTATGGGCCAGGCCAGACTCTTCTATCCGGGCGAGGAGCCCTTCATTGACGGAAGAGACTGGGGCACGCTCTGCTGCCTGTTGAACGAGGACTATCACGATCTGCTCAACCGCAACGTGCAGAAGCCCGATTCCTGCGCGCAGCTGCTTTTTGATCGTTACGACAGAGCCGGTCAGATCGTCGGCATTGCGCCGCGGCTCGGAAAGCTCCCGGAAGAAACCCGCAAAAAACTGGCGGAAAAGCTGGAAGCCGAGGCGGCCGCCATGCTGAAAGAAAAACAGGACGCTTATCCCGACTCCTTTGACGGCAAGACCATTATCATTGAGTGCGCGCGCGGCGGACCGGACGGCGCGTCGATGCCGCTGACAGGCTCCGACGGATACCAGTATTCGCTTCCGATGTTCTGCCCGGAAATTCTGGAAAACGCCGCAATCCTCTACATCTGGGTCACACCGGAGGAGTCCCGCCGCAAAAATGCCGACCGCGCCGACCCCAACGATCCCGGCTCGAACCTGCACCATGGCGTGCCGCTGGCCGTCATGCTGGGAGAATACGGCTGCGACGATATGGAGTATCTTGTAAACACGTCCGAGCAGAAGGGCACCGTAACTGTGAAGGCGCACGGAAATACCTATCATGTGCCGATCGGTATTTTTGATAACCGTGTGGATAAGACCTCCTTCCTCCGCGCAGAGCCGTCCGCCTGGGACGCAGCACTGGTAGAAGATGTGACATGCGCCATCCGTCAGGCCACAGACACCATGTGGGCCGGTTACCGGAAATAAAGCAATGCATCACAAGCACAAACCGCCCACCAGAAATTTCCGGTGGGCGGTTTCGTTTTATGGCAGATTAAAAGCCGAAGCAGGCACGCACAGCGTCCGCGTAATCACCTCTGCAAACCAGATATGACGCAGCATGATTGCCTCGGAAAAAACTGCCGGCATTTTGAAAAATACGAGGACGCAGGGTACTCTTTTTTGAAGTCTCTGCTGTCAGTCATGCTTGTGATCCTCCCGAATTCCGATTTATTTCATTATAGCAAAGTCACGCCCAAGGCACAATGCAGCCGCCCAAAACGCTGATATGCTCCCTCCATGCTTGACAGTTTGTTTTTCGCTGTCTCTCATGGAGGGAGCATATCAGACATTGCCCCGGCGGGGCTTTGGCTTATTTATAGCACTCCGGCTTCAGAATGCCGATGTAGGGGAGATTGCGGTAGTAATTTGCGTAATCGAGGCCGTAGCCGACGACGAACTCGTCCGGGATCTCGAAGCCGCACATATCGGTCTTGTAGCTCTCGGGATGGCGCGACGCCTTGTCCAGGAACGAGATCGTCGTAATGGATGCGGGGTTCCGTGCGCCGAAGAGCTGGCGCAGGTACTGCATGGTGAGGCCCGAATCGATGATGTCCTCGACGATGACGACATGGCGGCCCGTAATGTTGTTGTCCAGATCCTTGATGAGGCGGACGACGCCGGTGGACTGCGCGGATGCGCCGTAGCTGGAGACGGCGATGAAATCCATGTCGATGGCGCAGTTCATGCAGCGGCACAGATCGATGTAGAAAAACGATGCGCCCTTGAGCACGCACACCAGCACGGGGCGCTTGTCTCCAAGCTTTGCGGTCAGATCCGCGCCGAGCTGCTCGACGCGGGCGGCGATGGCTTTTTCGGTAAAAAGGACGCGTTCAATGTCCTGTTCAGGCGTTCTGATGAGCATAAAATCCTCCAAAATAGCCGGAAAACCGGCGTTGTCAACTTTTCCATTATAAACAGAGGAATACAATAAGTAAAATAGATAAACCTAATTGAGCATATAATTTCCGCTTATTATAAACATTATAAAACAGACATTTACAAAACGTGAAAAATCGCATATAATCGGCCAGGAATGAAAAAATAAAACAAAAACTGCGGTAAATAACGGATAAGGAGTTTTGAATTATGAGCAACTGCGCAATCGTAGGCATCAACTGGGGCGACGAGGGCAAGGGCCGGATGGTCGACCTCATTGCAAGAGATTATGACATCGTCTGCCGGTATCAGGGCGGCAACAACGCGGGCCACACCATCGTGAATGAGTACGGCAAATTCGCCCTTCATCTCATCCCCTCCGGCATCTGCCTGCCGGGCGTTGTAAACGTGCTGGGCAACGGCGTCGTGATCGATCTGGAGAGCCTGTGCGGTGAAATTGAGGCGCTGCAGAACGCGGGCGTGCCCATTACGCCGGAGAATTTCAAAATTTCCGAGCGCGCCACCATCGTCTTCCCGTACCACCGCGCCCTCGACGGGCTGGAGGAGGCCCGGCTGAAGGACAAGAAGTACGGCTCCACTCTGCGCGGCATCGCGCCGGTCTATTCCGACAAATATCAGAAGAAGACCATCATGATGGGAGAACTGCTGTATCCGGCGTATCTTGAAAAGCGGCTGGCCAGCATTCTCGAATGGAAGAACCTGACTATTCAGAATGTCTACGGGGCAGAACCCTACAAGCTTGAGGATATGCTCGCGTGGTGCCGCGAATTTGGCTCGAAGCTGGCGCCTTACATCTGCGACACCAGCAAATATCTCTATGAGGCCGAAAAAGCCGGTAAAAACATCATGTTTGAGGCCCAGCTGGGCGCGCTGCGCGACATTGACTTCGGCATTTTCCCGTATACCTCCTCTTCGTCCTCCAATGCAGGCTATGCCTGCGTCGGCGCCGGTATTCCGGGCAGTCATGTTGACCGCACGGTCGGCATTGTCAAGGCGTATTCCACCTGCGTAGGCGAGGGCCCGTTCACGGCGGAATGGTTCGGTGATGAGGCCGAACAGCTGCGCGTAGCCGGCGGCGAATACGGCGCGTCCACGGGCCGTCCGCGCAGAGTTGGTCCCATCGATCTGGTTGCCACGCGCTATGGCTGCCGTATTCAGGGCGCGACCGAGGTTGCGCTCACGAAGCTGGATGTGCTGTCTTATATGAAGGAGATTCCCGTCTGCACGCAGTATGAGGTAAACGGCGAAAAGACTGACGATTTCCCGTTCACTGCTGTCATCGACGAAGCGAAGCCTGTCCTGACGACTGTGCCCGGCTGGGGCTGCGATATCTCCGGTGTCCGCAAATATGAAGATCTGCCGCAGGCTGCACGCGATTACGTCGAGTATGTCGAAAAGGCCATCGGCGTGCATATCAGCTATGTCTCCGTCGG
>ERZ772884.2684-NODE-2684-length-10048-cov-4.856700_pt1 | contig 10048 bp, 7 predicted proteins | sample MGYA00580574_ERZ772884 | MGnify/ENA primary metagenome ERZ772884 (study PRJEB29015, sample SAMEA2737690) | human gut metagenome | biome: human gut; feature: human-associated habitat; material: faeces | place: China | collected 2012 ... | reverse complement strand
TTTACATAATTATAATCGAGGTGATACCATGACCGAACAAAAATCTGATGATCTACGCATGGGAGCACTGTATATCCGTGTCAGCACCCATGAGCAGGATGAGCTGTCTCCGGACGCGCAGAAGCGTCTGCTCCTGGACTATGCCAAGAGTAATGGGATTGTGGTCCAGAAGGACGCAGTCTTTGTGGAGAGTGTCTCTGGGCGTAATGTAAAGAAGCGAAAAGAATTCCAGCGAATGATTGCACAGGCCAAATCTCCGGAACATCCCTATGATGTGATCCTGGTGTGGAAATTCAGCCGATTTGCCCGCAACCAGGAGGAATCCATCGTTTATAAGAGTATGCTGAAAAAGGACCGTGTGGACGTGATCAGCGTGTCTGAGCCGGTTATAGATGGACCTTTCGGCAGTCTGATTGAGCGTATTATTGAATGGATGGATGAATACTACTCTATCCGCCTGTCTGGTGAAGTGCTCCGCGGCATGGGCGAAAAGGCATTAAAACAGGGGTACCAGATTTCTCCTCCCCTTGGGTATGATGCAATCGGGGACGGAAAGCCATATAAGATCAATGAAAAGGAATTCAAAATTGTCTCTTACATCATGTCCCAGTATGATGATTACTGCCAGGACACCACTGCCATTGCCAGAAAATGTAATGATCTGGGCTACCGGACCAAGCGGGGAAATCTGTTTGAGCGGCGCAATATTGACTATATCCTGCGCAATCCCTTTTATGCCGGCATTGTAAACTGGAATGGACAGACTTTTGAGGGAACCCATGAAGCACGTTATACCACAGAGCAGCTTGACAAGCGCATCAAGCTTATGAATGCCAGACGAAGACCAGCAAAACACCGGAATGCCTCCACCTGTAAGCACTGGCTTTCCGGTCTGATCAAATGCTCCATCTGTGGCGCCACCCTCTCCTATACCGGATCCGGAGCCTGTCCTTACTTTCAGTGCTGGAAATACGCAAAGGGTTATCACAAAACCTCCGTGGCCATCTCAGTAAAGAAAATGGAGCAGCTTGTCATTGATTACCTGAAGCAGCTTCTGGATGGCGCGGATTTCCAGTATGTTCCCAAGACAACTGCGCCGGTGCAAAATGGAGAACTGGAACAGCTGAAGCAGGAACTGGCCAGACTTTCAACCAGGGAGCTGCGAATTAAGCTTGCCTATGAAAATGAGATTGATACTTTGGAAGAATACAAAGAAAACAAGATAAGACTACAGAAACAAAGAGAATCTCTTTTAGAGAATATCAAAGAACTGGAAGCACAAAAGCCAGAAGATCCATCCAGGGATAATGTCCTTTCGCAGATTCGAAGTGTGTATGATGTTCTCCTGGATCCTGCTGCCGAAAGTAGTACAAAAGGGAACTTTATTCGAACTATAGTCGATCAGATTGTATTTGACAAAGAAGCTGAAATGGTGTATTTTGATATTATCATCTAAAACATATCAATTTTTCACAGGTTACGATTGTACTATTTCTTAATTCAGATTTAACTTTTTTCCAAAAAACAAGTGACTTTTATCTATTATAGGGTATCGGACTCCGGTGGCCCGGATGGAGAAATCGGTGCTTCTATGCGCTATCTCTCCCAGCGCTTTACCATGCCGAACCGAACCTCTGCAGCTGTGCTTAATGATATCGGTACTGAAGAACTGGCACATCTGGAGATGGTTTCCACCATGGTTCACCAGCTTACCCGTGACCTCACTATGGAAGAAATTGAGAATTCCGGGCTGGGACCATATTATATTGACCACACAGTTGGCGTGTGGCCACAGGCAGCAGGGGGTGTTCCATTTAATGCCTGCGAATTCCAGAGTAAAGGTGATCCAATCACGGATCTATTTGAAGACCTTGCAGCAGAACAGAAAGCACGCTCCACTTATGATAATATTCTCCGTGTAGTACGAAATATCCCGGAAGTTGCTGATCCTATCCGTTTCCTGCGTGCAAGGGAAGTGGTACATTTCCAGCGATTTGGTGAAGCACTTCGCTCCATCCAGGAACAGTTGGATGCTAAAAACTTCTACGCTTTCAATCCAGGCTTTGACAATCCCTGCTCTGCAAGCTGTGCACCTGAAGCAAAATAGCATATGCTGCTGGTCATAAAGATAACCGTAACAGCAATACACATCTCACAGAAAACCTTTTTTAAACACGCTCTAATACTGCCCGGCAATTGCTGGGCAGCTTCAAAACAGTAGTCAGCAGGCTTTTTCTCCCCATACCAATTGTTCGTTTACTCAACTTCAAAGTCACCACAAATATCCTCTGGAACTATATCATCGGATTCGTGCATAATACTTTTTCTTTCATACCCCTTCATAATCAAACGCCGGTATAAAACTTTCCTCCGCGGTCTCCCCTTCCTGAAAATAGCCATTTTCGATTCCAAGCTCAATGGCAGCGTCCAACACCTTTTCATACTCTCGTCTGGTCACTTTCCGATTCAGTTCCGGAAATTTCTCATTCTTCCAGACAGGCGTATATTGGTTCATTACGCTGATAAAAATATCCTCCCCATAAGTCCGGTACAGATATTTCAATACTGCAATAGAATTTTTGGTATGCCCTGGCAAAATCAGATGACGAACAATTGTCCCACGTTTTATATATCCATCCTCCGCAAACTGACAGGGACCGGTCTGACGCATCATTTCGGCAATTGCACTCTGCGCCGCCTGCGGATAATCCCTTGCGTTGGAAAAAGCAGCAGCCAATTCAGGCTCCATATATTTCATATCTGGCAGATATACATCCACATAACCATCCAGTCTCCGGATAGTTTCCACGCTCTCATACCCACTGGAATTGTACACGACTGGAAGATTCATTCCCTTTCCTCTGGCCAGCTCCAACGCCGAAATAATATGCGGCACATAATGCGCCCCAGTGACCAGATTCAGATTTGCCGCCCCTTTTTCCTGCAATTCCAGAAAAATTTCAGCAAGCCGCTCCACTGAAATTTCTTTTCCGGAATCCCCAATGGCAATATCCCGGTTCTGGCAGAAACAGCACCGCAAGCCGCAGCCAGAGAAAAAAACAGCCCCTGATCCTTTTTTTCCTGAAATACAAGGTTCCTCCCACATATGAAGAGCGGCACGGGCAGCCCTTATAGTACTGTCCATGCCACAATATCCTCTTTTGCCCTCCAGACGATTCACATTACACTTCCGGGGGCATAAGGTACAATTCTTAAATAATTCTTCTCGCATAAATTACGAATTCTCCTCTCTGATCTTCTCGGTCAGTTCCCTTCCCCCCTGGTCATACCACTCTTCCACAAAGGTATCAAAGTAATCCATGGGCTGCTCTCCCATGATCATCTGAATAAAGGCATTTTTCTCCAGGGAAGCAAGCATGTTGGGAATCTCTCCATCCGAATCAACCAGATATGTTCTGCGCACCGAACTATAATGGCCGTCAACCAGCACGCCCACTGCTGAAATTCTGGACTTGTACGCAGCCCAGTCCTCTACAGTTACATTTTTCCCGCTCAAATACTTCATACAGGCATCATAGTAAGACTTCTCCAGTGCGCTTAAATTACTTGCCTTCTGCTTGCCGGACATTACTCTCCTGATATCCTTCGTAACATTATAAATTGCCTCATTATAATCCACATTAATAACCAGCGGTCTGGCTGTAGGGTCCACATTCAAAGCAAAATAGCTGTTGATCTCATCCGCATTTTCCTCATCTTCGAACCGGCTGTAATCAAACAGAACACTGATAATTTTCATTACAATTTCCGGATGTTCGTAACCCTTTCTCACAACCACATATTTGTTGTCCCGAAAAGAAGCATAAACGTTATCTTTTTCCTGGTATTCAGCAGTAAGGTAATAAGGCTCCCAGTCTGCTTCCGGATCATTCTCAGCCACATCCATAAGCGGATTATTCGGTGCCCACCAAAGTCCAAAAAACGCACCGCATTTACCTTCCACTACCAGATCACGGAGATTATTCTGAGCACGCAGGGCAAAGTTCTGATCCAGTATTCCTCTCTCATATAGCTCGTGCAAATAAGCAACGGCAGATCTGGTCTCCTCTGTCAAAGAACCATAGACAATTTCCCCGTCTTTGTCCTTGATCCATCTTCTTGGATAAGAATAAAATTTTTCAAAAACAGGTTCCACCGAATAATTCTGACTGGTAGTAGACACAAAATTGGTATCACACACAAGTCCCACAGGATCTTCCCCTTCCTCTGCTCCCATCCTGTTTTCCTGAAAAACCTGGATAATATCCATAGCCTCTTCCAGAGTCTTTGGCTCTGCAAGGCCTAGCTGGTCCATCCAGTCCTTTCTCATCCACAAAAGACAGGGACCGTGGTCGATTACTGCTTCCGGAAGCGCCATCAGCTTACCATCAAAGGTTCCTGCACCGAGAAGCTGGGGACCATAGCTGTTATACATGGCCTTGATTCTCGGGGAGGTACAGTTTGCATAAACCTCAGTCAGATCCTCCACCATGTCATTTTCCACAAGAACATTTAAAGTCTCCCTGTCTGAAACCACCAGTACATCCGGCAAAGTGTGATCATTTACCAGCACATTCACATACTCGTCGTAGCGATCCTCCCGCTCCATATAGGCATTTTCATTCTGCACGTTCAGAATCTCTTTCAGATATCTGGTATAAGCGCTGTCTTCGTAGGTATTTCCTGCTGGAAGATTGGAATTATTGGCACCGCTCATCTGTCCTAAAGTATAAGTCACAAGCTCCGGGTACTTTCCATACGGAGTTGTGGAAGCTTTTTTCCACAATCCGCTATCTGTAGAATTATCTGTCTGGGATTCTTCTGTTTCTGTACTTTTCTCTGCATCCGTTCTGTTTTCTGCTGTCTTTTCCGTCTCGTTGTCTACAGTGCCTGGGTCAGCTGCATCAATTCCGGAATCACTGCATGATTCCTCAGAAAGCTCATAATCTGCTTCTTCGTATTCCACACCCGTTGTCTCTTTTCCCATATTTCCAGCTGCGCTATCACAGCCTGTCAATGAACCAGACGAAATCAACATGGAAAAAGTCAGTCCCAATACCAGAATTCTATTTTTTTTCTTCACTTTTTCCACCTTTCTTTCCTGTTGTGTCCTCTGTGTCTTCTTCCGGTTCCTGCAAAAACTTTTTCGTAGAAAACTCTCCGGCTGCCACAGCCTCCTCATCCGCTTTTTCTCTTGGAATTCTCATTTCTACCCTGGTGCCTTGATCAATCTGGCTAAACACCTTGATTCCGTACTCCATCCCATAAAGAAGCTGCATTCTGTCATTGACATTTTTAAGACCATATCCGGAAGCCTTGTAAGTTACCAGCTTATCTGCCTCTTCCTGTTCCATTCCTGGTCCATTATCCTCCACAGCAAGAAGCACATCCTCACCGTCCTTTACAAAAAACAGTTTCAGAATCTTCTCTCCTTCTTCTTTCATGTCCAGCCCATGCTCCAATGCATTCTCCACAACAGGCTGCAGCAGCAATTTAGGCACAATATCTCCTTTCACCTCCGGGTCAATGTCCCAGATCACCTGAAAATCATTGTCATGCATCACCAGCTGGATATCCAGATACGCCTTAATATTCTGAATACAGTTATCCACAGTTACCATATCCTGCCCCTTACTCAAAGCAGTCCGGTAGAACATAGATAAGGACAAAGTAACCTTACTGATTTCCCTCTGATTGCTTCGAATAGCCATCCAGTTGATAACAGACAGGGAGTTATACAAAAAATGAGGGTTGATCTGGGCAGTCAGTGCCTTCAGTTCAAACTCTTTCAACGCAATCTTATTCTCATAAACCTCATGGATCAGACGATTGATCTCGTCCATCATGCTTCGGAAGCTGCGCACCAGAAGGCCAATTTCATCTCCAGCATTGCTGTCCACCGTAACCTCACGGCTCCCCTGGTTTACCCGGTTCATGTTATCGGTAAGCTCCTCGATCTTTCTGGTAAAAAGTCTGGAAAAAGAAAGTCCCAACACCAGAATTATGGCTACACAGGCCGCAATCAGGGGAATCTCGCTGACCAGGATTCCTGACACAGAGCTGTCCACTGCTGATTGCAGCTTATACAGATAAAAAATCCATCCGCAAGCCGCGTTCTTCCGGTTTACAAAAGCATAATCTCCCTGCCCGGACTCCAGAAACTCCCTGGAGACAGCCTCTCCCGAATCCTTTTCTTCCTTTTCACCCAGCATTTCCTTCTGAAACAGAACATTTCCCCCTTTATCCAGGATCATGCCCCCGGATTCTGCAGAAATAATCTTTTCAAAGGGCTGAAAAATCTTATTATAATCCAGTGTAACGCAAAGAACTGCTGTCTGCTCTCTGCCAGTATAAATCCGCCTTACAGCTGCAATCTCCGGTATCTGGCTGTCCACCACCCACTGCACAGACACATCCTCTTCCAGTTTGTCATACCACCACTCCTTATCCACCTCTGACAAAGGCACAAGTGTATACTCATGGCGCACTTTAATGCTTTCTGCAAACAACTGGATCTGTATAATGGCATCATGATAAGACTTTGGTACAGACAAAAGAGGATCTGCTACTTCTGTATATTTTATATACGCTTGATAATTATCCATATTTTTCTCAGTGATCAGATCCTCAATATCCGGGGAATAAGTGAGATAATTCAGAAGACTGGAAAAAACTTCTATCTGGCTGTCGATTCCCTCTCCGGTCTGTTCCAGAATGGAAGACATATCCTCCATTTCTTTTTCCCGGAGCAGACTGCTCATGCGGTCATGACTATACAATACAAGCAGGATCATGGGAACCAGGCTGGCTGTCACAAGAAGAATAGTCAGCTTATGACGATATTTCATATTCTCAAATTTATTCTTTATGACTGCCGGTATTTTCATCCTCTTCACCGGTTCCTTTCCGATAGGACTCCGGGCTGCTTCCATAATATTCCCTGAAACTTCTGCAGAAATAAGAAACATTGGGGATTCCTACCTGTTCACTGACCTGTGCCACCTTCATATTAGAATTACACAAAAGCTCCTTCGCCTTTTCCATCCGAACCACACGTATAAAGCGGTTCAGGTTCATACCAGTCTCTTTTTTAAAAATAAAGCTGAGATAGCCAGAAGACAAATACACCTTCTCCGCCAATGTCTCAAGACTTAAATCCTCCGCATAGTGCTGGTAAATATAATTCTTCACAGAAGCAACTTCATCTCTGGAATCACTCATGGAACGCTCCAGAAACTCCTCGTACTCCTTAATATTCTCCTGGGTGATTGCAAGGATCTGCTTCAGATTGGTACAACTGTACAGCCGCTCTACCTCATGATCCAGCTTCCGCTCCTCAGAGAATTGATTTTCCTGAAAAAGCTCCTGGATCACATTGGAAAAAACAAATTTCACATACATGGCAGAGAAACGGGTATCATTCTCATATTTCTTCACCAGACACTCAAAATGCTTCTTCAGCTGCTCCACATCTTTGCGGGAAATGTCTTCGGAAATCTTCTCCATCAGACGGGAATCCTGTGTCTCCGCATTCACCGGCTGGCTGTCAGAGGCCTCATTATTAAACACATGCACATCTGGATGATAAAATTTCTCCTCCATGGTCTGCTCCAGCTGGGACATAATTTCAGGCAGCGCCTCATGCCCTTCAAACCGGCTGCTCACTGCAAGGTGAAAACTTGCAGAGTAATTCTGCTTCAAAATGTCATATAAATGCTTGGCAACCAGCTGATAATCGCAGTACACATCAGAAAAAAACAGCACAGACTGTCTGGTATTCAGATTCAGGTAAAAGAAATTCCGGTGCAATCCCTGCATCAGTTCCTCATCAATATTATCTGGAACATTATCAAAAAATGCCTTATCTGATTCGATAAGAATCGCACAGTGCCACTGCTCCCAGTTAGATTCATCTAAAATCTCCCCAGCTTTTTTCAACACTTCTTCATTTCCGGAATACAGGTAAGTCTGAAGAAAATACTGAAGAAGAAAATTCTTCCCTTTCTCTTCCTTCTGCTTCTTGGACCGGATACTTTGAAGCTCTGCTTTTACTTTCCCGATAGTTGTATGAAAGGTATCCGGATCAACCGGCTTCAGCACGTAATCCTTCACTCCGTAACGCATAGCTTCCTGGGCAAAAGCGAAATCACTGTATCCACTAAAAATTACAATTGGAAGATTGGGATACTCTTCTCTGACCTTGCTAGCCAGCTCCAGACCATATGAGGCATTTTTATGTCTGTTAAAAGAAAATCAATCTCTTCACTTCGCAATACATTCAGTGCCTGCCTGCCATTGGCAGCCTCATGGATCTCGTATTCTCCCTCTTCCTGTGCCAGAAGGAATTTAATTCCCTCCCGCTCAATTTTCTCATCGTCTGTTATCAAAACTCTGTACATATTGGTACTCCGATCTTTTATTATATTTAACACCGGGACAACTCTTCCAACTGTCATTTATGTCCGCCTGTCAGAAAAGCCAGAAATTTCATATCGCCTGTTGCTTCTGCCTCTTTTTTTCTGTCTGGCGCACATGAAATCTTATATAAAGATAAAGATAGCCCCTCGCATCTCTGCAAAGAACTATCTTTATTTTAACATTCTGGTATCATATTGAAAAGGGAATAATCTCCAAATTTCTCAGGTAAAAACCGTTCTTTTACCCAAAGAAATCAACCCTTAACTGCACCTGCAACAACTCCCTCGATAATATATTTCTGGCAAACCAGATATACAACAATAATCGGGATAATGTCGATCATAATACTTGCCATCATCGGTCCCATCTGCACATGACCATAGCTTCCACGGAAATACTGGATTGCCATTGGAATTGTTTTATACTTCTTAATATCCAGAACCAGTGTTGGAAGAAGGTAATCGTTCCATACCCACATCAGCTCCAGAATTGCAGTAGAGATAATGGTTGGTTTCAAAATCGGAATCAAGATCTTAAAGAAAACCTGCAGAGGACTGCATCCATCAATCATGGCAGCTTCCTCAATTTCCAGCGGGCTTCCTTTTACAAAACCGGTAAACATAAATACTGCAAGTCCGGCACCAAATCCAAGGTAAACAATGCAAATGGTGTATGGATTATTCAGTTTCAAAGTATCTGCTGTTTTTGCCAGGGTAAACATAACCATCTGGAAAGGAACAACCATACTGAATACGCAAAGGTAATACAGAACCTTGGAAAGCAAGCCGTTTACACGTACAATGTACCATGCGCACATAGAGCAACAAAGCAGAATCAAAACAACAGACATAACTGAGATCACAAGGCTGTACCAGAAGGATTTCAGGAAATCCATCTGTGTGACGCTGGCTATAAAGTTCTGGATTCCGTTCCAGGTCTCAGATGTAGGAAACTGGAAAACACCAGATGTAGTAATTGCGGACTCCACTTTTAAGGAGTTAAACAGGATCATAACAATCGGGTAGATCCAGATAATTGAAATTATAGAAAGAATTATAGTTGGGATAATACTTTTTTTCTTATCTGCCATTATGCCTGCACCTCCTTAGATGATGTTGCACGAAGCTGGATCAATGCGATCGCAACAACCAGTACAAAGAATACAACTGCTTTTGCCTGACCGATACCCTTCCATGCAGGACCACTTCGTCCGTAGAATGTATCGTAAATGTTCAGTGCCAGTAACTGTGACTGTTTTCCAGGATCTCCGCCTGTAAGGGAAAGGTTCTGGTCGAACATCTTGAATCCGTTTGTAAGAGTAAGGAATGTACAAATTGTAACAGATGGCATGATCATCGGAATCTTGATTTTAAACAGGATCTGTGTTGCGGTTGCGCCATCAATCTGTGCGGCCTCAATCAGATCCGGAGATACGTTATTAAGACCAGCCACATAAATGATCATCATATATCCAATCTGCTGCCATAACAACAGAATGATCATTCCAATAAAACCATTTGTTGCAGACAACTTCAGAAGAGGCTGTCCCCACATGGAAAGCAGACCGTTTAACAGTGTCTGCCAGATATAACCAAGTACAATACCACCGATCAGGTTCGGCATAAAGAAT
>ERZ772884.2683-NODE-2683-length-10048-cov-13.145902_pt1 | contig 10048 bp, 8 predicted proteins | sample MGYA00580574_ERZ772884 | MGnify/ENA primary metagenome ERZ772884 (study PRJEB29015, sample SAMEA2737690) | human gut metagenome | biome: human gut; feature: human-associated habitat; material: faeces | place: China | collected 2012 ... | reverse complement strand
GCTGCCGGAGCGGTGCTTAAGCCGCAAGGCGGGAATTGTGCGGTGTTGCCATAGGCTAAATTTTCGACTTTTCAGTTACACCTAGATAAAATGTATTATAACGTGTGATGCTCAAAAAGTAAAGCGCTTGTTATTTGCGGCGCTTTTTGCTCTTTTTGCGCAGGGCCGGCACGGCCCAGATGGCCGCCAGCAGCACCACTCCTGCCGCACTGAGCGCTGCCCCCACGGTAAGACCGGGCGTTTTGTAGGTAAACGCCACCGTATGGCTGCCGGGTTCCAGCGCCACGCCGAGGAAAGCCGTATCTGCCCGCAGCACTTGGGCCGGGGTACCGTCCACCGTCACGCTCCAACCAGTAGAATACGGCAGCTGCACCACCAGCACGCTGCTGCGGGTGGTGGTGATTTCTCCACCCAGGCTGTTGGTGCCACGGGTCACATTCTGCAGGTTTTCGGCCCCAAGGTTCTCCGCACGGGCCGCAACGGTATCCAGCTTCTGGCATTCCACCGCCAGTCGGTCAAACTGGTAATAGCCCGCAAAGGGCAGTACAATCGTGATCTGCTGCAAGGGTTCATCACTGGTGCCAAAGTTATACACAAAGTCATGCCGGCCGCAGTAATACTGGCTGTTGGGGCGGTTATACTCAATGCGGCCCTCACCAATGTTGCTGAGCAGGCGCAGATAGACACTGTCCTTGCGCCAGAAATGCGCATACTGCTTTTGCAGGTTGCGGCGGTCATGGGCGCTCATGGCGCTCAGTTCTTCTTCGCTCATCGCATCCAGCGGGCTGGTGGCCGTGTACTGCATGCCCTGCACCACAAAGGCGGTCTCACAATCTGCCACCGGCTGGGCAATGGTCAGGGTAATGCGCCCGCCGTCCTGCGGGGCATAGTAGGTGGTTTCATCCAGCTGCTGCACGCCGTCCAGCTCCATTTCGGCTGCGGGGCTTACCGTATCGCCGGTCAATTCCGCTTCGGGCAGCAGGCCGGTTTCTTCCAGCACTACGCCGTCCAGCAGGGCATCCTGCTTTTGCAGCGGGGTCAGGGCGTCATAGGTTTCGCGGCTGATCTGGTTTTGCGCCGTATAGCCGATGGGCAGCGCCGCCGTATTGGGGTAAACCGCAACCGTGCTGCCGCCGATTTCCGCTGCCTGCACGGCCTGGCTGTCAAATAAGGCGGGCAGCGCCCCGGTGGAATCCGGTGCGCAGAGGGCGTATTTCACGCCGAACAACGTTTCCAGCGGGGTGCGGTTCTGCAGCCCGCGGTAATCATATTCCACCGGGGTGTTCTGCCCCAGTTCCCGGAACAGGCTGGAAAGGTAGCTGTTGTTCAGGCTGAAAAAGTACCCGGTGCCATACACATCCAGCAGCATGGGGCTGTTGATCGGCTCGTTCACCAGCGAGTCATACCGCCAGTAGCTTTGGTCCTCCATCAGATGCAGGGTCACGGCGGGGTTGTCCTGCACGGTGGTGCTCCAGGCGTAACCGGCGGGGCGGTACTCGTTCACGGCATCGGCTTCCTCAATGCCATAGTAGCCGCCAAGGTTCATCACCACGCCAAGGCAGCAGCCCGCCAGTAAAACAGCCTGCACACCGCGGCGGCTGACACCATCTGCCGCCAGCACAAACACGGCCAGCAGCACCAGCAGCAGCGCGCCCAGCAGGGCGGTCTCCGTACGGCCCTGCTTGACGCAGAACGCCACCACGCAGTAAACCGCCAGCAACGCAAACAGGTTGCGCTTTTCTTTCGGCTCAAACGCCGTTATGCCGGGGCAGACCCGCGCCAGGATAAAGGCTTCCAGCATGGTGAACGCCCACACCCAGCGGTTGGAAACGTAAGAAATCCCGTTCAACACACTGCCCGCCTGCGGCACCAGCAGCAGGGCCAGCAGACCCAGCCACGCGCACTTGAGCACGGTGTTCTGCCGCGGCTTAGCAAACAGCACCAGCACACCCAAAAACGCCGCCGAGGTCACCCCCGCATAGGTAGAGTAAGCATCATACCCCATGCCGGTAGTCATGTTGGCCAGCAGCTCAAAAAAGCGGTAGAACGGGTAAGGCGCGGTTTCCCGCGTTAAGCCAAAGCGAGCGCTGCCGAACAGCTCCTGCGCGGTGGGCAGCAGGGTGACGGCTGAAATTGCAATGCCCACCAGCGCAAACCCGATGAACTTTGCCAGCAGCAGCGGCAGGGTGCGCAGGTTTTTGGCCCCGTACCGCTTGCTATACACCGCAATGGCGTACAGCACCAGTAGCACCGCAGCCATATAAAAGAACAAAAAGTTGGAGAGTGCCGTCAGCGCAATGGCGGCAATGTACAAAACCGGGCTGCGGCCCTCAAACAGATCATCCGCTCCCAGCAGCATCAGGGGGAAGCAATACATCGGCACCAGGAACACCGGTTCGATCAGCCCTGCCTGGATGGGCCACGCACTGAACACATAGGCCAGCGCACCCAGCAGGGTGCCAAAGCGGCTGTTGCCATGGCGGCGGCTGAACGCCATAAAGGCCAGCCCCGCCAGGTAGAGCCGCAGCACGATCAGGCCCTCCAGCAGCTGCTCGGTCCACCGGCCGGGCACAAAGGCTGCCAGCAGGTCCAGCGGGTCACCCAGGCCGTAATAGCTCAGCGTGGTAATGATATCCGCACCGTAACCGATGGAAAAATCCCAGGTGGGCACCGCCGCGCCGGTCAGCACACAGCGCGCGGCCTGCCGCAGCCAGCGGCCATAATAGACCAGAAACGGGTAATGCTGCTTGAGGGTATCGCCATATTGGATAAAGCTCTGCCCGTTCAGCGCAAAAATAGCAGCCCAGATGCCCATCAACAGGGCAAACAGCGCCGTATAAGCCAGCACCAGCGCCCCGCGGCCCTGCCTGCGGCCCGGTGCGTGGATCAGGATGGTGTTCTGCATGGTATCCTCCTGCGGGGCGGGTGGTGTTCCACCCCGGTTTTTATGGCAGTCCCGCATCGTTCCGGATGCCGTCCGTCGGGAATCATGCGGTGCCGCCTTATCTTTGTCCAGTATATTCTATTTTGTTTTGCGTTGCAAGGGCGTTTTGCCGCGGTTACACGCTGCCGTCAAACAGGGCTGCCAGTGCCTTTGCCGCGTACTGCCCGGCCCGTACTGCCTGCTGCACCGTGTTGGCGTGGCCGCCTATTTCGATCAGCAGCGCACCGGGGCTGACATCCTGATTATAGAACCGGTACCCGCACAGGACCGGCCGGGTCAGGCCGGGATACAGCATTTCCATGCGTTCCTCCCACTTGGCGGCAAAGCAGAGGTTCAGCCGCCAGTTGGGCAGCTGGACGGTGCCGCCGTTATTGCACCCGGCAATGATCATGACCTGTGCAGTCGGCTGGCCGTCCAGCGTTGTCAGGGGGCGCACACGGGCATCGCCGCTTTCCATCGCGTCGCGGTGTACATCCAGCACCACTTTGATGCTGGGGTATTCTTCCAGGTAGCGCCGCGCTGTCTGGGCGCTGCGGGCGTAACTTTCGGTGTAGCTGGGGGAATCATGCAGGGTGGTATCGTGCAGGGTGGTGATCCCGGCATCGTTTAGCACTTTGGTCATTGCCTCCCCCACCGCGCACATGTTCAGGGTGGTATCTTTGGTGCGGGCGGTAAAGTCGGGGTCATACACCGGGGTGTCCCAGGTCTGGTAGGTTTCCGTTGCGTGGGTGTGCAGGATCAGCACCTGCGGGTCCGGGCTGCCGGGGGTAACGGTAAAGGACAGCGCTCCCTGCGCCGCGGAGGCAATGGTTGAATCTGGTTCATCCGTTGCATTTTTGATACTGCCCGCCGCAAGGGCAATATATCCCTGCCCGCTGCCCTGGCCGAAAGTCCGGTCAAGGATGGGCGCTGTCGTCTGCACCCCCGGCGGTATGGTAATGGTTGGGGCCGGGGTGGCTTCCGGTTCCGCCGTGGGCTGCGGTGTGGGGCTGGGAGTTGGCTGGACGGATGGTTCCGGGGTGGGCTTCGGCGGTGATTCCGATGGTTCTGCCAGGGCGGCAGCTGGCTGGGCCTGCAGAGGTTCCACCCCTGCCTGCTGCCAGAGCGTGAACGCCGCGCCGGGCGAACAAAACAGCAGGGCCAGAACCCTGCCGCCGGGCACCACACGCAACGCCAGGGCACTGCCCGCTAACGCCGCGGTGCACAGCAGCGCACCCAGCACACGGCCCGCATTGCGCATGGCAAACACCCCCTTGCGGAATAGATATGCCCCCACCGCCGGGCAATATGCCCCAGCCATGCCTGCCCGCCCCGCAAACATTGCAATATTAGCGCCAAACACGAAAAAAATTTATAAAAACACTTGCAACCGGCCAAAATATATGCTAGTATAATTTGTACTGTTATGGGTAAACCAAGGAGGTGGAACGAATGCCTAATATTAAATCTCAGAAAGACCGCGTTGCTCAGTCCAAGAAAGAGGCTGCACACAACAAGGCCATCAAGTCCAACCTGAAAACAGTTGTCAAGAAGGCAGACGCTGCCATCGACAGCAATGCCGAGAACAAGGACGCCGCCATCAAGGTCGCTGTTTCTGCTCTGGACGCTGCCAAGAACAAGGGTGTCATTCACAAGAACACTGCCGCCCGCAAGATCAGCCGCATGGCTAAGCGCAACAACAAGGCCGCTGCTGCAGAATAAGATTGCATGAACAATGCCCGCCGGTTTTTATCGGCGGGCATTTTCATTTGTATATTGGTTCTTGGCACATATTCGCCGGTTTAATTCTGGTCCTTGCTTTTGCCCACCAGCGCGGCCAGCAGGGCAAACACCAAACTGGCGGTAATTCCACCCGCCGCTGCGCCAATGCCGCCGGTGAACACACCGGGCAGCCCAATTTCATCCACGGCCTTCACCACACCCTGGGCCAACAGATGCCCGAACCCCAGCAGCGGCACACTGGCCCCGGCCCCGGCCAGCTTTGCCAGCGGGTCATACAGGCCAACGGCGCTCAGGATAACACCGGCCACCACATAACCGGTCAGGATGCGGGCGGGGCTCAGCTTGGTGTAATCAATCAGCAGCTGCCCCACCACGCAGATGGCGCCGCCCACCACAAATGCCCACAGATAATTCATGTGTTTCCCTCCTCTTCCGGGCAGCCAAGCTCCACGCAATGCGCAATGCCGGGGATGCTTTCCCCCTGCAAAAAGGTTGTCTGGCTCATTAGCGCCCCGGTGGAAAGAAAGAGCACCCGCCGCCAGCGCCGTTCCACCAGCCCCGGCAGAACATGCGCTGCCAGCACTGCAGCACTGCACCCGGCCCCGCTGCCGCCCGCCTGCACGTTCTGGGCGGCAACATCATACAGCAGGCATCCGCAGTCCTGGTGGTTCTCCACCGGACAATCAGCTTTGTGCATCAGCTCATGCAGCAGGGTGCTGCCAACTTCACCCAGATCACCGGTAAAAATGGCGTCAAAGTCCTGCTGGGTGGTGCCGGTGTCCGCAAAGTAGTGCAGCAGCGTTTGGGCCGCCGCGGGAGCCATCGCGGCCCCCATGTTGTTGATATCCTTGACCCCTGCATCACACACCCGCCCAATGGTAGCTGAAAGTACCGGCACGCCCGCGGCCCCACTGCCCCGCACCAGGCAGGCCCCGGCAGCGGTAGCAGTCCACTGGGCGGTCGGGGTGCGTTTGCCGCCATATTCCAGCGGGGTGCGGAACTGCCGCTCCGCCGCGCAAAAGTGGCTGCTGCTCATGGCGAGTATTTCATGCGCATAGCCAGCTGCCGCGCAGAAGGCCGCCAGGCACAGCGCTTCCGCCATGGTGGAGCAGGCACCATACAGCCCGGCAAAGGGCACCCCCAGCTGGCGCATGGTGTAATTACTGGCGGTGCACTGGGCCTGCAGGTCCCCCGCGAAGGCAAGCTCCACCTGCTGTTTGGCAATGCCCGCTTTGCGCAGGCAATGGCGGGCGCAGCGCTGCTGCAGCATGCTTTCGGCCTGCTCCCAGCCGGTGCAGCCCTCGGCATCAAAGCCCGCATCCTGCACCAGCTCATCAAAGCCCTGTGCCAGCGGGCCTTCGCTCTCTTTTTTGCCGCCCACGGCGGCCCAGGCCGCCAGCACCGGCGGGTGCGGGAATATTACGGTATCGCCCCTTCGTATCGGCATAACAGGCAATCCCCTTTCTGGTTTGTTTGGGCTTAGTGTGCCGCAGCGGGGCAAAAAATATGCGCAGGGCAGCCAAAGCAGCGCCCTGCGCGATGATTTTGGGGTCAAAACTTATTCATCGCCCAATACACCAGCCCCCACACCCAGGAAGCCAGTGTGCCGAACGCCAGCACCGGGCCCGCGATGGTAAAAATTTTAGCGCCAACGCCCGTTATCCAGCCTTCGGCCTTGAACTCCACCGCCGGGCTGACCACTGAGTTGGCAAACCCGGTAATAGGTACCAGCGTCCCGGCCCCGGCCTTGGCGGCCAGCTTTTGGTACCAGCCCGGCACCGTAGTGATGGCGGAAAGCATCACCAGTGTGATGCTGGTCAATGTTCCGGCAAGGTCTTTATCGTACCAGCTCAGGTAGAACTGGCGCAGGGCTTCGCCCAACAGGCAGATGGCCCCGCCCACGAAAAAGGCCCACAGGCAGTCCTTGACGACCGGGCTGGGCGGGTTGGCCCGCTTGACCATGGCGTCATAATTTTTTGGGGGCAGCTGCATACGGCACACTTCCTTTTATTTCAGTCTGCCGTTAGCTTTCCCGCCTGCCGTGCCGGTTATGCGCCAAAAAAGTTCACGTTGCCGCGGTAATAGGGTTCCGGCACCATGGTGCGGTACAATTCCTGCAAATCACGGTGGATTTCTTCATCTTTGGCAAGCCCGCCCGCGGGCAGGCTGTAGATCTGGTACCGCACGCCAAACAGGCGGCTTTCCATAGCAGCGGCGTGGGCACCGGCCCGCAGGTAGAAGCCAATGCGCCGCCTTGCCACTGCCGGTTCTGGCGCTTCGGCGGGGTGTTCGCATTCAATGATCAGGCTCTGCTTGCGCGGGGCGTAATAGGCGGCAAGCTCTTTCAGCACCGCCGTGCCCACACCGCTGCCGCGGTACTGCGGTAAAACAGCAAAATAATCCAGCAGCACATTGCGGCACTGGGGCAGAACCGCCTGCCAGGCATATGCCATCAGGGCACCGGCCTCGTCATAAAACGCCAGCGGCTCATACAGGCCGCGCGTCATCATGCCCTGCACCGAAGCAAAGGGTTTCAGCTCCGATTCCGGGAAATCCCGCACCATCTGGCTGCGGTAAATGCTTTGTGCCTGCTCCACGTTCAGCAGCACGATCTTCATGGCAAACGCCCCTTTCCATTTGTGACAAAATTTAGTATAATAGAAAAAGACCCAACAACGCAAGCAGGAGGATTTTCCCTATGGAATGGACCGATATTCAAATTACCGTACCGCAGCAGTATGCCGAAACCGCCGAAGCGATTGCTACCATGGTATCCAACGGCGGCATTTATATTGAGGACTACCGCGACCTGGAACAGCAGGCATGGGAGATCGCCCATGTGGACCTGATCGAGCAGGACCTGCTGGATCAACCGCGCGATATTGTAAAGGTGCACATGTACCTGGCCCCGGACGAAAACCCGGCCGAGATCCTGCCCCTGTTCAAAGAGCGGCTGGAAGCCAGCGGCGTGGAGTACAAGCTGGAAACCAGCGGCATTGAACAGGAAGACTGGCAGAACGCCTGGAAGAAATATTACCACGCCATGGACATTGGCCAGCGCCTAGCCATTGTGCCCGGCTGGGAAACCTATGATACTGACCGAATTGTGATCACGATGGACCCCGGCATGGCCTTTGGCACCGGCACCCACGAAACCACCAGCCTGTGCCTGGAAACGCTGGACAGCATGGTAAAGGGCGGCGAGCGTGTGCTGGATATCGGCACCGGCTCCGGCATTCTGGCCATTGCTGCGTTGAAGCTGGGCGCTGCCGAAGCCGAGGGCGTGGATATTGACCCCATGTGCGTGCGCACCGCCGGCGAGAATGCCGAGCGAAACGGCGTGGCCGAGCACTTTACCGTGCTGGTGGGCGATCTTTCTGACAAAGCCAGCGGCAAATACAACATCATCACCGCAAACATTGTGGCGGCGGCTATCTTGTCCCTTGCGCCGCATGTGCCGGTATTGATGGCGCCGGGTGCACGGTTCATTGCTTCCGGCATTATTGATACCCGCAAGGACGAAGTGCTGGCCGGGCTGCGTGCCGCCGGGCTGGAGCCGGTTGAGATCAAAGAAAAGCGCGGCTGGGTTTGCGTGATCTGCAAAAACGCCGCGGAGGTATAAACGCTATGCCGCACCGCTATTTTACCGCCGAAGTTGGCAATGGCCGCGCCGCCCTGAACGGCACCGACGCCCATCACCTGGCTGACGTTATGCGCGCCAAAATTGGTGAGAACGTGATTTTGTGTGACGCCCACGCTGTGGAGTATGTGGGCACCATTACCTCCATCCAGCCAGGCCGGGTGGAGTTTACCGTGACCGAGGGCTACCCCAGCGCCGCAGAGCCCAGTGTTGAAGTAACACTGTTTGCCGGGTACCCCAAGCTGGGCAAGTTGGAAGATACCATCCGCCACAGCGTGGAGCTGGGCGTGACCAATGTTGTGCCTTTTTTCAGCCGCTACTGTGTAGCTGCCCCCAAAAAAGAGGAAGCAAAAAACGAGCGCTACTGCCGCGTGGCTGTGGAAGCCGCCAAGCAGTGCGGCCGCGGCATTCTGCCCACGGTGGAGCTTCCCCTACCGGATTTTAACGCCGTGTGCGACCGCTTCAAGGACTATGACCTCGTGCTCTTCTTTTACGAGTGCGGCGGTGTTTCGCTGCGGGAAGTTTTCAACAAAGAACCGGGAAACCGTGCAAAACGGATCGCCGTGGTGACCGGCAGTGAGGGCGGTTTTGCCGCCGAGGAAGCTGCCCGCGCTGCCGAATGCGGCGCCGTTACCGTTGGCCTCGGCCCCCGCATCCTCCGCTGTGAAACCGCTCCCCTCGCCGTCCTCTCCGCCGTCATGACATTGACGGGGAACCTGGAATAATAGTTAGAAGTTAGGAATTAGGAGTTTTTGGGTACCATACGCCGCGAAGTGATTTCCCTATTTTATACTTTCGTTCGCTTAATTTCTAATTACTAATTTCTCATTGCTAATTCAAAAAACTTCTCCCCGCACCCTTATCATATGCCGTAGGCGGCAAAGGGTGCGGGGAGACTTTTATAGTTCGGTTTGCATCAGAATGCTTTTGAGGGTGTTGATGTGAACGGATTCCACGCAGAAATTGCGCACACCAATGCGCATGAAAGCGGGCATGTTTTCCAGGTCTTTCTGCATAATGCCGCACAGGTACAGCGGCACGCCGCGCGTCTGGGCTGCGTGCATCACATCCTGCACCAAACGCAGCACGGCAGGGTTATCGGCGGGGGTGGGCTTTTCCCGCCGGGAAACACCACAGGTATACTGCACCAAATCGTCCAGGTCCACGGCCAAAAAGTCAGCCCCGGCGTCAATGATCTCCCCTGCCATCAACGCAGCGGCGGGGATTTCGATCAAGCAGCCAACGGGCAGATTCCCGCAGAACGGCAAACCTTTTTCTTTCAGGCTCTCGTTGCAGCGCTTCATCTGGTCCATGCGGGTGCGCCAGGCATCCACATCGGGGATCATGGGGAACAGCACCTGCAAGGCACCTTCCGGTGCCTCCACTGCAGCCTGCATCAGGGCGGAAAGCTGGGTAATCTCCGTGGTCTCTTCCTCCATCCGTGTCTGCATGCCATCCATCCATTGGCCGCAGTCGTCCGCAGCCCAATCGCAGGTGCGCACGGTAATGGGTTTGCCGCCGCTGTTCTTGATGCATGTTTTATAGGCTTCCACCTGCTGGGCTTCCGTCAGCTCCTTGATTACAACGGATTCCGTGCGCAGCAGTCCAATGCCGGAAGCCCCCGCCCGAATGGCTTTCTGGATGGCTTCCGGTGCGGCGCAGGCTGCGCTGGCCAGCAGAACAAACGGCGTGCCGTCCCGCGTGCGGCAGGGGGCCGCAGCCAACGGGTCGGGCAGGGCGTT
>ERZ772884.2682-NODE-2682-length-10049-cov-3.115870_pt1 | contig 10049 bp, 8 predicted proteins | sample MGYA00580574_ERZ772884 | MGnify/ENA primary metagenome ERZ772884 (study PRJEB29015, sample SAMEA2737690) | human gut metagenome | biome: human gut; feature: human-associated habitat; material: faeces | place: China | collected 2012 ... | reverse complement strand
TTTGACGGTACAGCCATTATCGTAAGTCATGACCGCGATTTTCTGGACGGGCTTGTGTCCAAGGTATATGAATTTGCAGATGGAAGCGTTACAGAACATCTCGGAGGAATATATGACTATCTATACAAACGCGACATCGAATCTCCTGACGAGCTTGCAGCACCCAAAAAGAATCAGAATGCAGGCGAATCTCTGCAAGACACAATATCATCGCAAAAAAAGAACAATTATATAGAACACAAGGAAATACAGAAAAAAATACGCAGAATAGAGAAAACAATAAAGGAGTCTGAACAAAGAATCGAAATCCTTGAAAATAAGATTAAAACAATCAACGACAAATTATGTACTCCGGAAGGTGCCGCAGATATGAATCTTATAGCAGAATATACCTCTCTTAAAGGCTTGCTCGAAGAAGAAGAAAACACATGGACGAGCCTGTCTGAAAAGTTGGAGGAAGAACAGAACAAGTTGTCGTACTAATGTTACGGAGATACAAAACGTCAATTAATCATTTCGTATAAATATCATAAACATAATATATAAATTAAAATGAAAATCAAAAAAATCATTCCGATTATGGTAATAGCAAGTGCTCCGTTACTCGGATTTGCTCAAGAACAGCTTAAATCGGGTATTAGTTTAGAGAATCTCGACAGAACAGCCAATCCCGGTGAGAGCTTTTATCAGTTTGCCTGTGGTGGATGGATGAAGAACAATCCATTACCGGCTGCATATTCCAGATATGGAAGCTTTGACCAACTGGCACAAGCCAACAACAAGCGTATAAACACTATTCTTGCAGAACTGGCGTCAAAGACATTCACACCGGGCAGTACAGAACAGAAATTGAGCGATTTCTATAAACAGGCGATGGATTCTGTACATCGCAATAAAGATGGCGTAAAACCAGTAATGCCGCTGATTAACGAGATTGAGAAAGCCTCTAATACGTCAGCATTACGTGATATACAATTTAAATACGCTACATTCGGATACGGCATTCCTCTTGGAATCGGATTTGGAGCTGACGAGAAAAACTCAAGGATGAATATTCTTAACATATACCAGGGCGGATTGTTTCTCGGACAAAAAGAATATTATCTGGACAATGACTCTGCGACAGCCGGCATACGTGATGCGTACAAAAAACACATCATACGCATGTTCCAGTTCTTCGGCTTTGACAAAAAATCAGCCACAAAGAAAATGGAGAACATCATGAAGATAGAGACAGCACTTGCCAAAGTGTCAAAGTCACGTGCTGAGTTGAGAGATGTCGCAGCCAATTATAACAAAATGACAATTGAAGACTTTGAAAGCAATTATCCTGCCATAAAGCTGTCTGCCTATATGAGCAAGCTGGATGTGGACAATTCATGCTTCAAGGAACTTGTCGTAGGTCAGCCGGATTTTGTCAGCGGAGCCAATAAAATAGTAGAGTCGATGACGGCGGATGAGCTCAAGGCATATATGGAATGGGATGTCATCCTTTCTGCCGTGGACTATCTAAGTGACGATGTCATTGCCGCCAATTTCGATTTCTTCGGTAAAACAATGTCTGGTCGCAAGGAAAACTATCCGCGTTGGAAACGTGCCACAAGTCAGGTTGAAAGCCTGATGGGTGAGGCTCTCGGCAAAATGTATGTGGAACGTTATTTCCCGGCAGCAGCCAAAGCAAGAATGGAGAAACTTGTTGAAAATCTCCAGATTTCTCTGGCACAACGTATAAGAGAACAGGACTGGATGAGCGAGGACACCAAAAAGGCGGCACTTGACAAGCTCAATTCTTTCTATGTCAAGATTGGATACCCTGACAAGTGGAAAGACATGTCCGGTCTTTCCATAGATCCGAATCTGTCATATTATGAGAATGTACAGAACTGCAAGATTTTCTGGAGAAAGTGGGACATCAACTATCGTGCTGGCAAACCTGTAGACAAAGATGAATGGTTCATGACACCGCAGACAGTGAATGCATACTACAACCCGACAACAAACGAAATATGTTTCCCGGCAGGAATACTTCAGGTGCCATTCTTCGATATGAATGCAGATGATGCGTTCAACTACGGAGCTATTGGAGTTGTCATTGGTCACGAGATGACACATGGTTTTGATGATCAGGGACGTAACTATGATAAAAACGGCAATATGACAGACTGGTGGACAGCAGAAGATGCCGAGAAGTTCAATAAGCGTGCGGAACTGTGTGATAAATTTTTCTCTTCGATAAAAGTACTTCCGGATCTTAACGCAAACGGAAAACTGACATTGGGCGAGAATCTCGCCGATCACGGTGGACTGATGGTTTCATTCAATGCGTTCAAGAATGCCACAAAGAACGAGAAACTACCGACAATTGACGGCTTTACTCCAGAACAGCGTTTCTTCCTTGCATATGCAGGTGTCTGGGCTGCAAATATAACTACAGAGGAAATCAGAAACCGTACCAAGAGTGACCCGCATTCTCTTGGATGTTGGCGCGTAGACGGTGCTCTGCCACATATTGACGCGTGGTACGATGCGTTTAACATCAAATCCACTGATAAGATGTTTATTCCAAAAGAGAACCGTTTGAATCTTTGGTAAGATACATAACATAATATACAAACAAATGTACGACGGTCTGCAGATGTGATTACAAAACGTCTGCAGACTGTTTGTTTTATAAAACTGAGTATTGATAAGTCTGTATAAAACATTTATATTTGTGAACAGAGGATATGCGTGATGGATATGTAATAAATCAAAGGAAACAGAACATATTTCTATTATGATTAACCGGAACCTGTCATCAGACTTCATCCGTATTACGTGTTGTCTTCAGACAGATTTGTTCCTGGTTTTGTCTAAGATGTAGCGGACTACATCGGAAAGATGCGGCAAGCAAAATGGGAGTCTGCTGTGCGGAATACGGATGAACAGCATATAAATTAAGTGAGAACAAGACTATGGCGGTCTGATGGCAGATTCGTGGTTAAGAGTCAGGAAGCATTATCAAGTTCAATACAGCCATATATGTAATCTAAATATAACTCAATAGAATGAATATTTATACAGAACAGACAGTAAAAAATCTTTACATATAATTTTTACAAAATAAAAAGGGCTTTACATTCCGGATACGTTTCTACAACAGTATTTTTTCACTCTGTGTCCTATCCTACCCCACATCTTATACAGTTGTATCCGTATTAATAATATTATTTTGCTATATCATGATAAATTTTTCTCATTCCAACCCTCTTACAACATCGCTCTCCTACTACAAAAGAGACTGTATCATACTCCCAAACATTCTCTTTCGCACTTCCATACAGGCTTTCTCGCATACCGGAAAAGGCTTTGTCGTATGCTGAAAAAACATATCGTAAGTGTTATGTCAGTCAAAATACTAATATTCAATACATTATGTTGACATGCTAAAAACAGTGTATATGACGATCGATGTTTTATTGTTTGTTTTTATTCGATTCTCAGCGATTTTACATTATATAAATATTCAAATAGCCTGCTCCACTTGCATAAATATACATCTTATGTCTTGTCATAACCGACCGTCATTTTTATCCGAAATCATGCCTATTTTTGAATGAAAGCTTTCCGTTTATATAGAAGATTCGTTGGATTGAATATGGGAAAAGCGGAAGGCGGTATTACAGCAACACTAAATACAGATGAAGTCTGTTGGAACGTGGTTTATGCATTGCGAACAGACATTTTATATATAGATAATTTTAGCGGACATCAAGATTACGAAGTAATGTCAAATGTTTGAATTTGCTTCTCAAAATCTCAGCCTGAGATTTCCTTACTGATAAAGTCATATCACACATATTATCATTGTTATATTCATTTGATAAGATACGTGCGGATAATTCCTTCACAATCTTCATAACGCTGTTGGTCAACTCATAAGGGAATTTAAGTTTAACAGTCTCTTCAACTTGTTTGGATACAATCTTTGCCGACGAAATGGCATCAGCTGCGGCAGTACGGTATGCTACTATAAGTCCGCTTGTACCAAGATTAACACCTCCGTAATAGCGAATGACAACAACAAGAATGTCCGTCAGGTCATTTTTTATTATCTGTCCAAGTATAGGCTTCCCTGCTGTACTACTGGGCTCTCCGTCATCATTTGCTCTGAAATGAGCTTTATCCGGACCTAATACATATGCATAACATATATGACGCGCATCATAGTGTGACTTATGATAAGCGGCGATTATGTTTTTTATATCACTTTCTGACGTCACATGATGGACAAAAGAAAAAAACTTGCTACGCTTTTCACTATAAAATCCTTCAGCTACCTCGGATGTGACAGTTTTATACTCGTCTGAAATATTACTCATCTTATGATATTGTAAAGGGGCGAATTGCGGTTCGCCCCTCTATTATTAATGAGACATAAATATCGTAAATTTATGTCCTGTTCCATTAAGACAACTTGTGTATGACAAGCCCTGAACGCAGTTTAGGTTCAAACCATGTCGCCTTTGGGGGCATTATGGCACCACTGTCTGCAATGTCCATAATCTGTTTCATCGATACCGGATACAATGCGAGAGCGGCTTTCATGTCTCCACTATCCACTCTATTCTTCAGTTCTTCCAGACCACGCAGACCTCCAACAAAATCTATACGCTTGTCCGATCTCAAATCCTGGATATTAAGAATCTCATTCAAAATAAGACGTGTGGAAATATCCACGTCAAGAACGCCAATGGGATCGGAGTCATTATACGTACCTTCTTTAGCTGTTAGAGAATACCAACATCCGTCAAGATAAAGTGAGAAGTTATGTATACACAATGGTTTATATGTTTCCGAACCTTTCTTTTCAATGATGAAATTCTTTGACAGGGCATTGATGAATTGTTCTGGCGTAAGACCATTAAGATCCTTCACAACTCTGTTATAGTCCAATATGGTGAGCTGAGAAGCCTGAAAACATACAGCCATGAAATAATTATATTCCTCATTTCCTGTATGATTTTCGTCTTTTCTTGCCAATTCCGCTCCTACCAATGCCGCAGCGGCACTACGATGATGACCGTCTGCTATATACAGAGCCGGTATTTTTGCAAACTCTTCAGTTATAGCTCTAATGTCATCTTCATTGCTGATAATCCAGAACTGATGTCTGAATCCGTCAATTGGTGCTATGAAATCATATTCAGGCTCGTTCTGTGCGACACGCTTTATTATCTCATCAAGCCTTGCATTATCAGGATAAGCGAAGAACACCGGTTCCATATTGGCATTGCACACTCGCACGTGCTTCATACGGTCTTCTTCCTTGTCGCATCTTGTAAGCTCGTGTTTCTTTATCAGTCCTGACATATAATCAGCGACAGCAGCTCCTACTACAAGTCCGTACTGTGTCTTACCGTTCATGGTCTGGGCATATAGATAATAGTTTTCTTTATCATCCTGAACCAGCCATCCCTTGTCCATAAACTTCTTGAAGTTATCTGCCGCTTTCTGATATACTCTCGGATCATATTCGTCAATATCTTCCTCGAAATCTATTTCAGGTTTGATTATATGATACAGACTCATTTCATTATCGCCTGCCTCTTCACGCGCCTCTTTACTGCTCAACACGTCGTATGGACGAGACTCGATACTTTCCACCAGCTCTTTTGGAGGACGTATCCCTTTGAATGGTTTTATTGTTGCCATTATTTATTTACTTGGAATTTGGTACATCCGTCTTTGAAATACGCATTTATCTGTACAGCCGCTGCAATACCGGCATTTATGTTTGCTTCCGCAGTCTGTGCGCCCATCTTTTTCGGTGTACTGAAGTAACGTCCTTCAAAAGTCTGGAATTCAGCGTCAGCGTCTGGCTTTATGTCTGTTATGTATTTCAAGTCAGTACGCACCTTCATTATTTCCAACAGACCGGCTTCGTCTATCACTTCTTTTCTCGCAGTATTTATTATGATGGCATTCTTTTTCATCTTGCCTACCAGTTCCTTGTTTATTGATTTCACTGTCTGAGGTGTTGCCGGAATATGTAAAGAAACAATGTCACAATCGGTAAACAGCTTATCCTGAGAGTCTACCGCAACAACTCCGTCTTTCTCAATGGCTTCTTTAGGACAGAAAGCGTCATATGCATATATTTCCATACCAAAGCCCTTGGCTATCCGTGCGACATTACGTCCTACATTACCATATGCGAGTATTCCTATCTTTTTCCCTTTCAGCTCATTTCCTGTTTTGCCGCTATAGAAGCTTCTGCAAGCAAATACCAACAAGCCGAAAACAAGTTCGGCTACGGCATTGGAGTTCTGTCCGGGAGTATTCTCCACAACAACATTCTTCTTTTTTGCATACTCTATGTCAATATTGTCATATCCGGCTCCGGCACGTACTACGATACGCAAGTTTTCCGCCGCATCCAACACAGCGGCATTAACCTTATCAGAACGTACAATAAGTGCATCAGCATCTTTTACAGCATTCAATAATTCCTGAACATCCGTATATTTTTCAAGGAGCACCAACTCATTGCCTGCTCCTTCTATTTCTTTCTTTATACCATCTACAGCAGCTGCGGCAAATGGTTTTTCTGTTGCAACTAAAACTTTCATAACGATTAAATTTATGGGTTATTATAAATTTATAAGAGCGGATAGTGACATATCCGCCCTTTTTATTTGTTTTATAAAAGGATTCAGTGTTGTGCCTCAAAATCCTGCATGCACTTCACAAGAGCCTCAACACCTTCTATTGTCTGGGCATTATAGCAACTTGCTCTGAAACCTCCGACAGAACGATGACCTTTCACTCCGACCATACCGCAAGAAAGAGCGTAATCGAGGAATGGCTTTTCCAGTTCTTTATATTCATCGTTCATAACAAAGCATATATTCATCAGCGAGCGGTCTTCTTCTTTTGCCGTTCCACGGAAAAGCTTGTTTCTGTCAATCTCTGCATATAGCATTTCAGCTCGCTCGTGCGCTAACTTGTCCATCATCTTCAAACCTCCCTGTGCCTTTATCCATCTCAGAGTCTCCAAGGCTGAATATATCGGAACTACAGGCGGTGTGTTGAACATTGAACCCTTTTCCACATGAGTTCTGTAGTCAAGCATTGTCGGTATGCTGCGGTCAACCTTACCTAAAGCGTCATCCTTCACAATAACAAGAGTAACACCTGCCATTGCAAGATTCTTCTGTGCTCCGGCATAAATACAATCATACTTTGATACATCAACGGGACGGCTGAATATGTCTGACGACATGTCTGCAATCATCCTTACAGGAACCTGAAGCTCATGTCTTATTTCTGTACCGTAAATCGTGTTGTTAGTCGTAATATGAAGATAGTCTGCGTCTGCAGGACATTCCCATCCTTTCGGTATATAAGTATAGTTTGCTTCTGCAGAGGAAGCCACTTCCACAACTTCACCGAACAACTTCGCCTCTTTCATGGCTTTCTTTGCCCATACACCAGTATTGAGATATGCCGCCTTTTTCTTCAGGAAATTATATGGAACCATACAGAATTCAAGAGAGGCGCCTCCACCTAAGAAAAGAACCGAATATCCCTCAGGAATCTCTAACAACTCCTTTATTAAAGCAACAGCTTCGTCAACGACCGGTTGGAAATCTTTGGCTCTGTGACTTATTTCTGCCAGAGAAAGGCCTGAACCATTGAAGTCTAAAATCTGTTTTGCCGTATTCTCAATAACTTCCCTTGGAAGCATTGACGGACCGGCATTAAAATTGTACTTCTTCATCTGTATGCGTATTTTAGTTAGTAAATTTAATAGCCCAAAATAAACTTTGGTTTGCGAATATACATTAATATTTCGATATAAACAAATAAATTGAAATAATTTTGCCTTATCTGTATTTTATAAAACTAAAACATCTCACATTATTTTTTTTGTCAGATTGAATGTCACACTGAACATTACATAACGTGGTATGGTGTTTGTCCAAGTTTCGGTTCTGCCCTGTGAATTAATATGGAATCTGCGGCTGCTCAGTTCGCCGAGGATGTCGAATCCTTCAACAGCAAAGAGCATACGTCCCTTCATCACACTCTTGGTAAGCCGCGCATTCCACACAAGTTCCTCAGTATTCATACCGCTCATCTCATAGCCACGGTGGAAATAATGGTTTATATCTGTAGTGAGCTGCATCTGCAACGGCAGGTTTACCATGGCGTTCATGCCAAAGCTGAAATCGGTGGCGTTCACCTTACTGAATCCTTGTCGGGCACTTGTAGCATTGTTCCACAGCACCTTGCATTACATTCTGCTGTCCATCCGTTGGAAAACTCCGTGTTCACCTTCACTATATTGCCCATTGTCAGATTATTCACAGAACTTCTGGAGCTTACGTCAGAACCTTCCGCCGACGCCATATCCACACTATGTATATATCTTGTGGAAAAAGCATTGCTGAGTGTTGTCTTCTTGCCTAAGTTAAGGGTGTATGTGGCGTTGCCCTCCATTCTCCAGTTCCCGTTTACATTCGCCGGACATATGGTTGTTATTCCGTCTTTCCGATTGTAAACAAAACCGTAAGCCACAGCGTTTCTCATAAGCAGATAGCTAAGGTTTGCGTCTATATTGCTTTTAGTGTTCCAATGGTGACGCAGGCTTGCCGACGCTGACAGGTAATGCATGTTTTTCAGATGAGGGTTTCCGGTCTGTATGAAAAGCGGATTGCTGTCATCCGCACAATCGACTGCCATCTGCATCTGTGGTATGGCTGACGTATAGCTTATCCTCAGTTGGGTGAACAGCGTGTTAGGATCCTTAGCCATCACCATTATGAAGTCCGGCTCACAAAATATACCGTTCCTGTGTATATCAAGGTTTTTCTGCCTGAATCCCTTCAGGCTGTTTCCCGACCATCTCAATGGAAGATTAAGAGTCAGCGAGCCTATCCCCTCCTTTCTGAAGTTCCATTCCATACGCAGACCAGCCGTATGGTCAAGCATCCGCTCCCAAAGATACGGATGGCATATCATGACCCGTTCTGAATAAAAAAGTGTGGTCAGGATGCATTGAAACATCCCGACCACACACTTTATCCTTTATGTTTTTATTTGTATTCCGCCCAACTCTTGATGTCAATATCGCTGAGTTTCAGCGTGCAGAATGCATTGATAAATGCGCTTGCCAGCCTGCTGTTGGTTACCAGCGGCACATTGAGATCGATGGATGCACGGCGGATCTTATAGCCGTCAGTGAGCTCACGCGGTGTGAGGTCTTTGGGAATATTTACAACCATGTCTATCTTCTTCTCATGGAGCAGTGTAAGTGCCTGCGGCTCTTTGCCCTCTTCCGAAGGCCAATAGACACGGACATTACGCACACCGTTATCGTCCAGATATTTTGAAGTGCCTCCTGTGGCATACAGTTCGTATCCATTCTCCACCAGTTTCTTTGCGGCGTCGAGCATCTCCGCCTTTTGCTTTGCACCTCCTGTGGACAACAGTATTGTTTTCTTTGGTATGCCCTGTCCCACTGCAAGCATGCTCTTGAGCAACGCGTCATTTGTATCATCGCCAAGACATCCGACCTCTCCGGTAGAAGACATGTCGACACCCAGAACAGGGTCTGCCTTCTGCAATCTGTTGAACGAGAACTGTGACGCCTTGATTCCGACATAGTCGAGGTCGAACAGATTCTTGTTGGGCTTCTCTACCGGCTTACCAAGCATGACCTTTGTTGCCAGATCTATGAGATTAAGCTTAAGAACCTTGCTGACAAACGGGAATGAACGTGAGGCTCTGAGGTTACACTCGATAACAAGTATGTCATTGTCGCGTGCCATGAACTGTATGTTGAACGGTCCCGATATGTGCAGCTCTTTTGCTATCTGGCGGCTTACGCGTTTTATTCTACGTACGGTCTCCACATACAGTTTCTGCGGAGGGAACTGTATTGTGGCGTCACCGGAATGTACTCCGGCAAACTCAATGTGCTCTGAGATGGCATAAGCTATAATCTCTCCCTTATTGGCGACAGCATCCATCTCTATTTCCTTGGCATGCTCAATGAAACGGCT
>ERZ772884.2661-NODE-2661-length-10122-cov-3.816827_pt1 | contig 10122 bp, 8 predicted proteins | sample MGYA00580574_ERZ772884 | MGnify/ENA primary metagenome ERZ772884 (study PRJEB29015, sample SAMEA2737690) | human gut metagenome | biome: human gut; feature: human-associated habitat; material: faeces | place: China | collected 2012 ... | reverse complement strand
GAGTGGGCGGAAAAGATCCGCTCACAGCCGCAGGCGATTTACTCAGAGCTTCCCTACTTCGTTTCTTCAAACAGCCGGGGGATGGCGTATTCGGTCAGCTCCTCCACGACCTTCTTCATGTCGATGGTGGGGAAGCAGCCGTTTTCGTAGAGGATTTTGCCCCGCACCATGGTCATGGCCACGTCGCCGCCTTTGGCAGACCAGACGAGACCGTTCAGAACATTGTGGCAGGGGATCAGATGGGGGGCGGAAAAGTCGATGAGCGCGATATCCGCGTCCATGCCAACCTGAAGCATTCCGCATTCCTTAGCGCGTCTCTGCGCCTGCGCACCGGAGACAGTCGCCATCATCAGGGCGGCGGGAGACGGGAGGGCGGCGGGATTGCCGCTTTCCTTCCGGGCGGACATGGCGGCAAAGCGCATGACCTCAAACATGTCCAAATTGCCGCACTCGATGGCGCCGCCGGTGCCGAGGGCTACGTTCATCCCCGCCTTGACGGATTCCAGAATAGGGGTGGAGGACTGGCCGTTTTTGTAGGCGGACACGGGGGTCGCTACGGCGCAGACGCCCTTCTTCCCCAGCAGTTTACGCTCGTCCTCCGTTAAATATGTACAGCCCGCGGCGGTGGTGGGGTGGCTGAATACATTGTGGCAGTTTAACAGCTCGCCGGGGTTCATGCCGGTGCGCTCCAGACAGGAGTCCACTTCGCTCTGGGTCTCCGCAAGATGCAGCTGCATTCCCAGATCCTGCTCTGCGGCGTAGCCCACCAGACCTTCCCAGAGCCTGTAGTTGCTGATGTACTCGGCGTAGATTCCGGCGTCAATTTTGATGCGGCCGCCGTCAAAGCCGTTCCACTTTTCCGTGACCTTCACCAGCTCCTGACACTGCTCGTCGGTCTCAAAGTCAAAGTCCTCGTTCTCGTCGATGAAGCGATAGCTGGACAGCGCCAGATTGGCCTTGATGCCGGACTCCGCCACAGCCTCGGCGGTGGCGTTGGGGTAGTAATACAGGTCGGAAACCGAGGTCACGCCGAAGCGCAGGCACTCGGCAATGGCGAGAGACGCCGCTGCCTTGGCGCTGCGGGAGTCCATTTTCGCTTCCTTTTGCAGCAGCGCCTGAAGGGCTTCGGTGTTGCCCAGATCGTCGGTGAAGCACCGCAGACTGGCGGTCGCCAGATGGGTGTGGCAGTTGATGAGACCGGGGATAGCCACCATGCCGGTGCCGTCCACAATTGCCTTGGGCGCTTCGGCGGGGGGCTTTCGCTCGATGGAGACGATCTTGCCGTCCTCGATGCCGATATAAGCGCCGAAAATGACCTCCATCCGGGGGTTCATGGTCACGGCTGTAACATTGGAAATGAGGGTGTCCAAATTGGCACACTTCCTTTCGTGTAGCGCGGGCGTTATTTTGCCCCATCCGCCATGAGACGGAACAGCTCCTGCTTCTGCTCCAGCACGCCCGGGAGCATTTCGATGTACTGTTCGGGGAATTTTGGGTTATGGAACCGGCGGAGAGTGCCGTCGGGGAGGTTTACCTTGTTCATGCCCCCGCCGCCCAGGGAGAGGATGGTATGCACTTCCTCCATCATGTAGATGTTGTACAGGCAGTCTAAGTTGTCCCGGCTCCAGCCTACGTTCTCGAAGCTGCCGGACATGTATTTCTGGCGGTAGAGGTAATAGGGCTTGTAGCCCAGCGCACGGAGGGTCTGCTCCGCGTAGGCGACCATTTCGGCGACGTCCCCGGCGGAGGGGAGATTCTCCCGCTTTTCAAACAGGTCGGCTCCCTTTTTCAGGGCGAGGGTGTGGACGGTGATGTTGGCGGGGTTCAAAGTCGCCACGGCGTCCAGACTGCGGCGGAAGCCCGCCGTGGTGTCTGCGGGAAGACCCGCGATCAAATCCATGTTGATGGCGCCGAAACCTGCATCCGCCGCTTCGCCGTAGGCGCGAAGCACGTCCGCCGCCTTGTGGGGCCGCCCGCAGGCGCGTAAGACGGCGTCCTCCATGGTCTGGGGGTTGATGCTCATGCGGTCAGCACCGCCGGAACGGATAACTTGAAGCTTCTCCAAATCCAGCGTATCCGGGCGGCCGCCCTCTACGGTGAATTCCACGCACCGGGACAGATCGAAATTGTCCCGGGTGACGCGCAGCAGGCGCTCCATCTGAGGGGCGGAGAGGGTCGTGGGGGTGCCGCCGCCGATGTAGAGGGTGCGGATAGTTCTCCCGGACTGCGCCAGAAGTCTGCCCGTGACCGCAATTTCCTGTTCCAGCGCCCGCAGATAGGGTTCCAGCAGTTCCGTTTTCCTGCCGATGGTGCGGCTGACGAAGCTGCAATAGGTGCAGCGGGTGGGGCAGAAAGGAATGCCGACGTACAGCGATAAATCCTTGGGCTGCAATAGATTCACCGCCCGGACTGTGGAGACCGAGCAGTCGATGGCCAGCCTGCGCCGGTCGTCGGTGACGTAATACACGTCCCGCAGCAGCTCGTCTGCGGACTTGGGTGTGCCGCCCTCCAGCAGATGCTTGGTAGTGATTTTCGTGGGTCGGACGCCGGCCAGTGCGCCCCATGGGGGCGTAACGGACAGCAGCTGTTTCGCGGACAGATAATAGCTCTGCTGCAATGCCCGGCGGCGCAGTCGGACGGTTTCGTCCGCCGCCTTGATCCGCCGGGTGGCTGTGGCGGTCACGCCGTTCACGGTGATTTTCGTGACTGCGGTAAGCCAGACCTTTCCCCGGTGGAGGGACGAAACCGCCTCCCCTTCCGTGTTGTCGGGAAACAGGGACAGCTGTAACTGCTCCACGGCATAGCGGTCGTCATGACCGTGTAGTGTCAGTTTCATAAGAACCTCGATTATCGTAGATAGGGGTTATACCGCTTTTCCTCCGCCAGCGTCGTATCCATGCCGTGGCCGGGATAGACCCGGTAGTCGGCGGAAAGCCCCGCCAGACGGCGCAGAGAAGCCCCCATGGCCGCGTCGCTGCCGCCGGGAAAATCGGTACGGCCGCAGGAACCGGCAAACAGGGTATCCCCGGAGAACATGGCGTCGTCAATCAGCAGGCACACGGAGCCGGGGGTATGGCCGGGGGTGCGGATAACGGAAATCGTCAGCCCCGCAAGGTGCAGGGTGTCCCCCTCGTCGTAGGTTTTGGTATAGTAGAGCGGCCCCGCCGTCATCTGGGGCGGCATGGTCAGCTCGTCGGCGCAGAGGTAGACGTCGCAGCCGGTCTCGGCGGCGATCTCCTTTACGCCGCCCACGTGGTCAAAGTGCCCGTGGGTCAGCAGAATCGCTTCCACGGTCAGCCCCAGCGCGTTCACCTCGCTCAGAATCTTCTCTGGGGTGTAGCCGGGGTCGATGACACAGCAGGTCTCCGACGCACTGTCGTGGACGATATAGCAGTTGGTTCCGTAAGCCCCAAGGGTCAGCGTGTGAATGTTCAGCATACTATCACCTACCGGATGTGAATTTTGTCATTTTCTTCTGGGCGTATCCATCAGCTGCTCCGTGTCCAGAATCAGAGTCACGGGGCCGTCGTTGACGGATTCCACCTTCATATCCGCGCCGAAGCGGCCGTGCTGAGGGGGATACCCCAGACTGGCGCAGTCGGCAAGGAACTGCTCGTACAGCCGCTCCCCCAGTTCCGGGTTCGCGGCGTCGGTAAAGCTGGGGCGGCGACCCTTGCGGCAGTTGCCGTAGAGGGTGAACTGGCTCACCACCAGCACCTCGCCGCCCACCGCGTCCAGTCCCAGATTCATTTTGTCGTTTTCGTCGGTAAAAATCCGGAGTCCCAGCGCTTTTTCCGCCAGATACCGGCATTCCTTTTCGGTATCGTCGGGGCCGACACCGAGAAGGATGAGGAAGCCTTTTCCGATTTTTCCAACCACCTCGCCGTCAATGGCGACGGAGGCGGAATTGACTCTTGTCAGTACAGCGCGCATAGCGTCTCTCTCCTTAATTCTGTCCTCTGCGGGAGCCGACCACGTCCCGGATGTTCAGCAGCTTCGTCCGCACGGATTCCAGCTCCGCCACGTCCTTGACTTCAAACCGGATGGTGATGGCGCTGCGGCCGCCGGGCAAATCCTTGCCGCTCATTTCCTTGACCCGGACACGGGCGGTGGACAGCACCATGGCCACGTCCAGAATCAGCCCGTCACGGGTGATGCAGTCCAGCTCCAGCGTGGTCTCAAAGGGCTGCTCTTCCTGCGTCGCCCAGCGGACGCGCACCCAGCGGGCGGCCTGACGGGGATCCTCCCGGCTCTGGGCGTTGGGGCAGTCCGCCCGGTGGATGCTGACGCCGAAGCCCTTGGTGATGAAACCCACAATGGGGTCGCCGGGGACGGGAGTGCAGCATTTGGCGAACTTAATCATGCAGGAATCGATGTCCTCCACAATCACGCCGTTGACCGCGTGGCGGTTCTGGATGACCGCTTCGGAATCGGGACGGAAGCGCAGGGGGCTTTGGGGCAGCTTTTCCGCGGTCTGCTGCTTCAGAGCCTTGTTGATATCGTCCCGGATGCGGCCGACGGCCTTGGCGGCGGTCAGTCCGCCGTAGCCGATGGCGGCGAACATATCGTCCCAGGTGTCGAAGGACAGCTTTTTCAGCAGCTGCCCTTCCAGCTCCGGGTCGGTTGCGGCAGTGAGGGGCAGCCCCACCCGCTTCATTTCCGACTCGAAGGACGCTTTGCCGTGGACGATGTTTTCTTCCCGCTTCTCCTTCTTGAACCACTGCTTGATCTTGGTTCTGGCCTGATTGCTCTTGCAGATGGTCAGCCAGTCCCGGCTGGGGCCTTTGGCGGATTTGGAGGTCAGCACCTCCACAATATCGCCGTTTTTCAGGGTGGTGTCGATGTTGGCGATGCGGTTATTCACCTTCGCGCCGATCATGGAATTTCCCACGCCGGAATGGATGGCGTAGGCAAAGTCGATGGGCGTGGAGCCGGCGGGCAGGGAGACAATCCGTCCCTTGGGGGTGTAGACGAACACCTCATCGTCGAACATGTCGATCTTCATGGACTGGACGAATTCTTCTGCGTCGGAGTCCTGCTGGCTTTCCAGCAGACGGCGCACCCACTCGAAGTCCTTCTCCGTACCCGTACCGGTGCCCTGCTTGTACTTCCAGTGGGCGGCGATACCGTATTCGGCGGTCTCGTGCATCTGCCATGTGCGGATCTGCACCTCGAAGGGGATGCCCTGAGAGCCGATGACGGTGGTGTGCAGGGACTGGTACATGTTGGGCTTGGGGGTGGAGATATAGTCCTTGAACCGTCCCGGCACCAGACTGAACAGGTCGTGGACATGCCCCAGCACGTTATAGCAGTCGGGGATGGTGTCCACAATGACCCGGAAAGCGTAAATGTCGTACAGCTCGTCAATGGTCTTGCCCTGGGCGAGCATTTTCCGGTAGATGGAGTAGACGTGCTTGATCCGTCCGTAGGTGGTGTTGTGGATGCCTACGGAGGTCAGGCGCTGGGTGATCTTGTCCTGGATGGTGCGCATAAAGGCCTCGTCCTTCTCCTTGTGGGCCTGAAGGTAGGACATGATCTCGTTATACTCCATGGGCGCGAGGTAGCGCAGAGCGGTATCCTCCAGCTCCCACTTGATCTTCTGCATACCAAGGCGGTGGGCAAGGGGCGCGTAGACGTCCATTGTCTCCCGGCACTTCTGAATCTGCTTTTCCGGCGTCTGGTACTGCATGGTGCGCATGTTGTGGAGCCGGTCGGCGATTTTGATCAGCACCACCCGGATGTCCTTGCTCATGGCCATGAACATCTTGCGCAGATTCTCCATCTGCGCCTGCTCGGAGGAGGAGAAGTTTGCCCGGGTCAGCTTTGTGACGCCCTCCACCAGCTCCGCCACGGTGGGGCCGAAGATTTTTTCAATGTCCTCATGGGAGGCGTCGGTGTCCTCGATGCAGTCGTGGAGCAGGGCGCCCAGAATGGCGTCGCAGTCCAGCCCCATCTCCGCCACGATCTGGGCGACCGCCAGCGGGTGGATGATGTAGGGGGAACCGTCCTTCCGTTTTTGCAGCTTGTGCTTCTGGTTGGCGTAATCCACGGCACGGTCGATGAGCGCCATGTCCGCGCCAGGCAGGTGCTTTTTGATTGCGTCGCACATGGACGCATAATGTTCTTCAAAGGATTCCATTTCAAATTCAGCTCTCTTTCGCGTGCAGCAGCCGCTGCATGGTCTGGCTTCGGCTCAGGTCGGCCTTTCCTTCTCCGGGGGTCAGCCGGATGGAAACATATTTATGCTGCCGCTGGACGGTGAGCAGTCCCACGTCCCGGAAAATATCCAGACAGGTGAGCATCTGCCCCAGATTCAACGGTTTGCCCGACCAGCGGACGATCTTGCGGCACAGGCACATGGGCGATTCCTGCACAGGGTTCGCGGCGTCCAGATACCGCCATACCAGCGCCAGCATCTTCCGGTCAGGCAGCAGTGCCGCGGCCTCGCCGGAGGTCAGATTTCCCCGTTGCATGTCCCGGTAAGGCGCGGCGTCGGGCAGGCACTCGGCGCTGCAGCTGGGGCGGATGTCGATGACATTCATCTGCACGGTGCGCGTCCCCCGGAACTCGTTCACCTGAGGGGTAAAGGCCACGTCCACTAAGTCCCCCGGCTGGATGGACACCGTCTGGGGATTGGCGGAAAAATAGATGGCGTTCAGGTACGTATGTCCGCTGCACAGGCGCAGGCGCATATGCCGTCCGCCGCCCACCATGCTGATGCGGTCGATGGTCAGATTCTTCATCATCAGCACCGGCTTGGGGCAGCCGTTGCCGCAGGGCTCCAGCATTTGCAGGGAGTCCACATTGTGCAGGGTCAGCAGCTCCGGGGAAACGGCGCAGTCCACATCCAGAACGGTTCGCGGCACGTCGTCTGTGTAATACTGGGCGGCCAGGGCACAGATCTGGCGGCGGAATTCCGGAATGTTGGCGCGGGAAATGGTAAAGCCCGCCGCCAGCTCATGGCCGCCGTAGCTTTCCAGCAGCGGAGACAGGGCGCTCAGGGAGGCAAACAGGTTGAAGCCCCCGTGGCTGCGGGAGCTGGCTTTGCCGTGCTCGCCGTCCAGACAGATCAGGAAGGTGGGGCAGGCGTATTCCTCGGCAATGCGGCTGGCCACGATGCCCACCACGCCCTGATGCCAGCTTCCATCCGCCAGCACGATGGCCTCCGGGGGCTTGCCCATGGGCAGCATGGACACGGCCTGCCGGTAAATTTCCGACTCCACGGCCTGCCGCTGCCGGTTCAGCTCGCACAGTCCCCGGGCGGCCTCGGCGGCCTTGTCCGGGTCGTCGGTGAGAAACAGCTCCACCGCAAGATCGATCTGTCCCATCCGTCCGGCGGCGTTGATGCGGGGCGCCAGCATGAAGCCGATGGAGGACGCGCTGACGGTCTCCGGGGCGCAGCCGCACTCTGCCATCAGCGCCGCGATGCCCGGGCGTTTGGTGTGGGCCAGTGATTCCAGACCTCTTGCCACGAACACCCGGTTTTCCCCTTGCAGGGGCATAACGTCCGCCACGGTGCCAAGGCAGACCATGTCGGCGTATTCCTCCAGCACTTTTTCCTGAGAACCGCACAGGGCGGAAGCCAGCTTGAAGGCCACGCCCACGCCGGAGAGATTCTTATGGGGATAGCCGCCATCGCAGCGGTGGGGGTCCACCACAGCAACCGCGGCGGGCAGCGTCTGCTTGCACTCATGATGGTCGGTGATGACGAGATCAATGCCCAGCTGCTTACACAGCTCCGCCTCGCTCACGGCGGTGATGCCGCAGTCCACGGTGACGATCAGCTTGACGCCCTCGGCGTGGAGCTGGTGAATGGCGATGGGATTCAGGCCGTAGCCCTCCTCCAGACGGCCGGGAATGTAGCTCACCACATCCGCGCCGTGGCGGCGGAGAAAATCCGTCAGCAAACAGGTGGCGGTGATGCCGTCCACGTCGTAGTCGCCGAACACGGCGATCTTCTCACCCCGGGACATGGCAAGTCCCACCCGTCCGGCAGCCTTGTCCATATCCGTCATCAAAAAGGGGTCAAGCAGGGGCGCGTTGCAGTCTAAGTAAGCTCTGGCCTGTCGATCATCCCCGATCCCCCGGGAGGCCAGCACCATGGCGGCCAGCGGAGCGTAGCCGCTGCCAACCAATGCGTTGACAGCCCCCGCCTCCAGCTGGGACACCTTCCAAATTCCGTATTTCACGATTCATGCACATCCAGTAATAACATTTTCCCTATATTATAGCAAAAATGAACGGGATGTACAATAGGCAGTTGGGAATTTTCTTGTTTAAGGGATTTCAGGGGTATCTCCCCGCTCCCGCCCCGGCGTGACCTGCATGATGGTCACGGCGAGCAGAGGGGCAAAGATCATGCCGCCCACGCCCCAGAGCTTGTAGCCGACGTACAGCGCCATCAGCGTCACCAGGGGGTCAAGCCCCAGATGCCGCCCCACCAGCTTCGGCTCCAGCATGGAGCGGGACAGGGTGACCACGGCATAAACGCCCAGCAGGCCGATTGCCCTCGCGCCCTCTCCCTGCAAAAAGCAGATCACCGCCCATGGCACCAGCACAGTGCCGGTGCCCAGCACGGGCAGCGCGTCCACCAGCGCGACCACCAGCGCCCACAGCGGGGCGTAGGCGATCCGCAGCACCACAAACCCCAGCGTCAGAATGGTGAACGTCACGCCCATCAGCTTCAGCTGCGCCGTCAGCCACCCGCCCACGGCATTTTTCATACGCTTCAGGGCGTCCGCGGCGGGCTTGAGCTTTTCCTCGGGCAGACGTTTTTTCAGCCAGCTTTTGATCTTCGGCAGCCGGGCGGAGATCAGGAAGGAGGAGATCACCGCCGTTCCCAAACTCAGCGCACCGTCGGGAATGTGGCTCAGAATGTTTCCCGCCAGCCCCAGAATATACCGGATGACCTTGTCCAGCAGAGATGTTCCATTGGAGAAGAAGGAGGTCACGTTCTCGCTGAGCAGGAGCTGCACGCTCTGGGGCGTGTGGGACGCCAGCTCCAGCAGCCAGCTTTGCAGCAGGCCGATGCCGGATTTTGCCGTATCCTCCAGATCGGGCAGCACCCCCGCCACCCTTCGCAGCTCCCGCAGAGCAAAGGCGCAGAGAATCAGCACCAGCATGGCAAGAAAGCAGAAGGCCATACTGACGCCGATGCCGGAGCACACGCACCGGGGAACCCGCCGTTTCTGGAGGAAGCCCACCATCGGCTCCGCCGCGAAGGCCAGCAGCGCCCCCAGCAGAAAGGGGAAGCACAGCGGCAGAAGAAACCGGGCAGCCAGCCACACGGCAAAAAACGCCGCCAGCACGGATATGCTTTTTTTCACCGCGGGACGCAAAAAGATTCCTCCTTTCCGACAAAAACTCTGATAATATGGGGTTGCATTCTAAGAAAAGTATGTTACAATACATTGTGGAGGAACAGGTGTTGTTCTGTCACACACAAATTGAACCAGTTTTAAGGAGGTCCGACATGTCGACCAAACCCAAATACTATATTGTGGAGTCTTCCGCCCTGCCGGAGGTTTTCCTGAAGGTAGCGGAGGCAAAGCGTCTGCTTTCCACCGGCGAAGCCTCCACCGTCAACGAAGCCACCCGCATGACCGACATCAGCCGCAGCGCGTTCTACAAGTACCGGGACGCCGTGCTGCCCTTCCAGAGCATGATGACCGGCCGCATCATCACTTTCCAGCTGCTGCTCCACGATGAGCAGGGACTCTTGTCCGAGATCCTGGGCGTCTTTGCCGACGCCGGCGCCAATATCAGCACCATCAATTCCATCGTCCCCACAAACGGTACGGCGGTCGTGACCATCTCTGCGGAGACCATCGACCTGACCATGACGCTGGAGGAACTGATGAACCGCCTCTCCGCCATTCAGGGCGTGCTGAAGGCCGACGTGCTGGCCGGATAACCCCATATTCTGAATTGTAAAACCGCCGCCGCTGTTTTCTGCGGCGGTTTTCTTCAGGCAGCACCGCGCAATTCGGCAAGAAGTCTCAGCCAGGATTTTTGTTCCAATTCAAAGTTTCAAAAGCGGAGGAATACTGTATGTATTTCCCATTTTTGAACTGCGGAAGTGGGGCAAAAAGACGGCTGAGACTCGCAGACGCAATTGCGCGG
>ERZ772884.2660-NODE-2660-length-10125-cov-15.331976_pt1 | contig 10125 bp, 9 predicted proteins | sample MGYA00580574_ERZ772884 | MGnify/ENA primary metagenome ERZ772884 (study PRJEB29015, sample SAMEA2737690) | human gut metagenome | biome: human gut; feature: human-associated habitat; material: faeces | place: China | collected 2012 ... | reverse complement strand
ATCCATATCGGCCCGCAGGCCAATTACCGGACCGGGGCCGTTCTCCAGCGTCGCCACGACGCCGGTGCCGGCCAGCCCGCGATGCACCTGCAGCCCAAACGAGGCCAGCAGCTCCGCAACGCGGCGCGAGGTCTCCTGCTCCTGATATCCGAGCTCAGGCGCGGCGTGAAATTCACGTCGCCAGCCAACGGCTTCGGCGATCAGTGACGGCGATACGGCCATGTATTACTCCTTTCCTGCATAGCGTAATGCTGAATAATCGGTCATGCGTCGCGTTTTCCCCGTCGCTCACCGGCGTCGGGGCGCTACCGCTCCCTCCGTTATATCCTGTCGTTACCACGCTGACAACGTCATGAAATGCGGCGGCGGCGCGGCGTACAGCCCACCTGCCGCCCTGCGGCCCTTTTTTGGTAGTGATTTCAACGGTGACAACGGCCAGTCGATTAATTATTATGCAACTCAGGACGGCAATTTGCCGAAGGATCCACTACTGACCTCTCCGTCATCGGAAATAAAATGTTTAACCCAGACCAGAATCGTCTTGCCCCCACGCTGGCGATGATCATGGCCGCGTCGCTTGTGGGATTTATCACCGGCTATACGGTGCCGTTAATCAGTCTTGAGCTGGCGCAGCAGCAGATCGCGCCGCTGTACGTCGGCCTGCTGGCCGCCCTGCCGCCCGCCGGCATGATGATCTCCTCTTTCCTCTCTCCTGCGCTGTGCCGGCGCGTTGAAATGGGCGTGCTGCTGAGCGGCAGTCTGATCCTGCTGGCGCTGGCGACCATCGCCTCATGCATGACTACCGATATGACGCTGCTTTTGCTGCCGCGCCTGCTGACCGGCCTGGCCTCCGGGGTCATTATCGTACTCGGCGAAAGCTGGATCACCGGCGGCGCGGCGGGCAGCCAGCGCGCTACCCTCACCGGTCTCTACGCCTCGGCCTTTACCGGCTGCCAGCTGGCCGGGCCGCTGCTGATCTCCGTCGGCCCAGCCTGGCAGACCTCAGCGCTGATAGCGATTGTCGCGGTCACCGCCGTCTGCCTGCTGATGCTGCGCCATCTGCCCACCGGCACTCGTGAAAGCCTCGGGGAGCGCGCCAGCTGGCGCAGCCTCGGCGCCTTTCTGCCGGTACTGGCCTCCGGGGTCTTCTGCTTCGCCTTCTTTGACGCCAGCATCCTCGCCCTGCTGCCGCTGTACGGGATGGACAAAGGGCTGAATGAAGGGCTGGCGGTGCTGCTGGTCACCGTGGTGCTGACCGGAGATGCGATGTTCCAGACCCCGCTCGGCTGGCTGGCCGACCGGGTCGGGATTCGCCGCGTGCATCTGAGCTGCGCGGTGGTTTTCAGCCTGTCGCTGCTGGCCCTGCCGCTGATGCTCGGCTCGCGCATTCAGCTGATGGCCATTTGTCTGCTGCTGGGCGCCGCGGCGGGCGCGCTTTATACCCTGTCGCTGGTGCGGGCGGGGAAAACCTTCAATGGGCAGAAGCTGATTATGATTAACGCCTTGTTCGGCTTTTTCTGGTCCGCCGGCAGTGTGGCCGGGCCGGTAGTCAGCGGCATGCTGATCGGCATCACTGGTTACGATGGCCTGATCGTCACCCTGGTGGCCAGCGGCGTGCTGTTCCTGTTGATTCAGTGTCTGTGCAAAAACGAGAAAACCCTGCTTGCCAGTGAGCAGGAAGATGACATGGACGAGGCGACGGAGTCCGCACGGTAGTCCTCACGGGCTGGCCTGGCGCCAGCCCTTTTTTATGGCCCTCACCGGAGGGTATCCTGTTCTTGCTGGCTCACTGCTGTTAACCATTGCCGGCCCCCAGCCGAGAGGAAATCCCATGGAAAGTAATACCTTACATCGTGGCAGATTGATCGATCATATTCTGCTGGTTGTCGAAGACTTTGAGGCAAGCAAAAACTTCTATACCGCCGTACTGTCGGCGCTGGAGATCCCGGTTATCACCACCGCCAATGAATACTTGCTGGCCGACGAACTGGTGGTGGCCTCACGCCACAGCCCGGAGGCTGCCGGGAAACTGACTGGGCGCCACCACCTGGCATTCCAGGCCAGAGATCGTGACATGGTCGACGCTTTTTACCATGCGGCGCTGACCCATTGCGGACGTGATAACGGCGCGCCTGGCGAACGACACTATCATCCTGGTTACTATGCCGCTTTTGTGCTGGATCCGCAGGGGAATAATATTGAGGCGGTGTACCATGGCAAGGCTGAGCGCAGCGCCGGGTCTGTTGCGATCAGCTTCACGCAGTAAGCGGGCGAAAGTCACATTTCCTTACCTGCGCAATTCCCATAATAAATGTGGGTGTTATCATTTCCTTAATGAATAATTCATACCCATAGCTGAGGCGTCGATGCTGGAAAACCTAATCATCTGATAATCAGACTTCCGACCATCACTGGCCGGACTGATTATCACTGCGCTGAAATCGAATGCGGACACTGGCGAGTGTTCGCCTATTTTGCCCATGATGATGACAAAGGTTTCCCGGTATGAATGTTTCCCCTCAGGAGCAAGCGACTTTATTCATTCTCGTCCCCTGCGGACAAACGCTCCACATCCACGCGATGGCAGCGAGACCCCTCCCTCGCATAAGAAACGTCACCCCCAGCCAGTTAACCCGGTGCGTTATCCCTGTGCCATGCTCGATCACTCCCTCTGCATGCCGTTGCGTTGCCTTACCCAATGACAGTCGCCAGGCGAATTTTATCTTTCGGTTTGTCATTCCGCGGCCAGCCTGTGACGACAGCCGCAAGGGATCCACATCAACCAGGCCCCGATACCAGGGAAACCGTCACCGACCAGGGAGTCTTCGCGTATGAAATTAGCGTTGGGACCGTACATCCGTTTTAGCAGAATCTTGTTATTTCCGCTGGCGATGGTTATCTATGATTTTTCTGCTTATCTGACTACCGATCTCATTCAGCCGGGTATTATCCACATCATCCGGGAATTTGAGGCTGATGTTGCGTTAGCCCCGGCCTCTGTCAGCCTCTATTTAGCCGGGGGGCTGGCATTACAGTGGCTGCTGGGGCCGCTCTCCGACCGCATTGGTCGCCGCCCCGTACTACTGACCGGAGCCATCATCTTTGCTTTGGCCTGCTTCAGCATGATCTTTGTCACGTCGATTGATCAATATCTTATCGCCCGTTTTATCCAGGGAACCAGTATCTGCTTCATTTCGACAGTCGGTTACGTCTCCATCCAGGAGGCTTTTGATGAAAAAGAGTCTATCCGCATTATGGCGGCGCTGACATCCATCGTTTTGCTGGCGCCGGTAATCGGGCCCCTGGCGGGCGCTGGCCTGATGAATTTCCTGCACTGGAAGTTATTGTTTGCGATCATCGGCGCCATGAGCTTGCTGGCCTGGGCGTTACTGATTTTTAACATGCCAGAAACGGTCACCTCTCAGGGCCGGGGGTTTCGTCCGGGAGAGGTATTTTCCGAGTTTGTCCGCGCCTTTAAACAGCCGGTGGTGCTCACGGGCGCGCTGGCGTTGTCATTCAGTAACCTGCCGATAATCACCTGGGTAGCACTCTCTCCGGTGATCCTGATCGATGACGGCGGGATGTCGCGCGGCGCCTATGCCTGGACCCAGGTGCCTGTCTTTGGCGGCGTTATTATTGCCAGCATCATCGTGGCCCGTTTTATCAAGGATCCGACCTCTCCCCGCTTTATCTGGCGCACTATCCCGATACAGCTGACCGGGTTGTTGGTATTACTGGCGGGAAATATTGCATGGCCCCATACCTGGTGGTGGTCCGTTTCAGGAACGAGTCTCTATGCCCTCGGAACAGGCCTGTTGTTCCCCGTATTATTCCGTTTTGCGCTTTTTTCCCACTCCCTGCCGAAAGGGACGGTTTCAGCCACCATCAACATTGTGGCGCTCAGTTTTATGGCGGCCTCGGTGGAAGTAGCGCGCTGGGTTTACTTCCAGGCTGGCGGCAGAATAGCCTTTCACTGCCTGGCGCTGATAGCGGGAATCGTCGTCATCATGCTGGTCTCGCGCTTGTTAAAACTCCGTCAACAACATCTCCTTCAGCCAGCCTGAAGGTTTAGGCCTTTTTGCCCGCAACAGGAGAACACTATGTTTTCATACATTATGCTGGGAACGAACCATCTGCCACGCGCCATCAAGTTCTATGACCCGTTAATGGCGCTGCTGGGGCACGTCAAAGCCGGCCGTAACGAACAGGGGGCGTCCTGGGGCACCTTCAACGGCAATCACACCTGCGGGCTGTGCGTGGGCGTTCCTTTTGACCAACAGCCTGCCGGGGTGGGTAATGGAACGATGGTGGCGCTTAACGCCCGCTCCGTCGCACATATTGCGGAACTGCATGCCCTCGCCCTGCAACTCGGCGGACGTGACGAAGGCGGTCCCGGTCACCGGCCGCAGTATGGCGACGGTTTTCACAGCGCCTACGTCCGCGATCCCGACGGCAATAAGCTGGCGTTTGTTTACTATGCGTCTGCAGATTGAATGGCTGCAGCGGAGGTGGCTTTTGCAGGCGGAGATAAGGGAGTCAGGACGGCCAACTTCGCCGTCCTTATTCACCGAGGAATAAAAAAGCCAGCAGCTCAAGCGCTGCAGCTTATCTTCCCGGCAAGTTATCTCCCGCAAAGTGATAACGTAATCCGGCGTCGCGCATACAGCGTTTCCGCCGCCAGCTGAAAATCATATTCCATCGCCTTCAGCTTTTTCGTCTTGAGCTGTTTTAGTGGAATACCCTCGATATGCCCTGTCGCGACCAACCACCGGATTTCAGCCGTACTCAGCTTGAGCTGTTTTTTCAGTATTGATAGCAGGCTGATGCGAAATGGCTGACTGACTCTGACGCGCACCGTTATCCGCTGACATGCCATCAACGTAACCGACCATTGCTCGTGAATACGAAAATCAGGTTGCCCCGACGGCTCGGCGCGGTTGCGCTTCAGCGTCGCGAGGTCAGCGGCATAATAGTGAACCATGGCTGCATCGTTCTGCAGCAGGCGCTGAAGCAGTTCACGGTTTATCTTGCTGACGTGCAGCCTGGAAAACAGGGCGATATTCCAGGTGTAATCGCAGTGCGTGCATTTATAGATGCTCCAGATATCCAGCAGCTTCTTTTGCGAATTCACCCGGATGGCGCCGGAAGGCGCAAAGTCGCGTTTTACATTGCAGGCGGGGCAGCGTTTGGCAATGTGCTGATACCCCACGGGCGTGACCGTCCATGTAACTGTCATAACGTACCTTTTTTAACCCATACGAAACCGAGTCCGTGATTAACGGACCATGATTTTTGGCGTATGAAAAATAGTTAATCGCTATTTTTCAGTGGGTTAAAAAAAGATTTCCAACGTTATTTTCCTGGAGAAGTCCTAATCGACACCCTGAGATTAACAAAGGGGTTATCGCGGGATATATGAGCCCAGTCAATGTTTGCGCGGATGATTAAAAGCTTCGTCAATACACTCGGAATGCTCAGCGGGCTGGCATCGCGCCAGCCCGCCCGGTTTACAGCACCTTGCTGAGGAACGCGGCGGTGCGTGGGTTGGTCGGCGCGCTAAAGATCTGCCCCGGCTTGCCCTCTTCCTGAATCACGCCCTGGTCGATGAAGATCACCCGGTCGGCCACTTCGCGGGCAAAGCCCATTTCGTGGGTCACGATCACCATGGTCATCCCCTCGCTGGCGAGGTTTTTCATCACCTCCAGCACGTCGCCCACCAGCTCCGGATCCAGCGCCGAAGTGGGCTCATCGAACAGCATTATCGACGGCTTCATCGCCAGCGCGCGGGCGATGGCTACCCGCTGCTGCTGGCCGCCGGACAGGCTCGAGGGCCAGGCGTCGCGCTTATCGCTTAAGCCCACCTTCGCCAGCAAGGCTTCCGCCAGGTCGACCGCCTGCTGGCGCGGCATATTGCGCAGATTCATCGGCGCCATGATCAGGTTTTCCAGCACCGTCATGTGCGGGAACAGGTTAAAGCGCTGGAACACCATGCCGACGCTTTCGCGCATCTTGTTGAGGTCGGTGGTCCGGTCGTGGGCGGCAAAGCCGTTAACCACCACCTCGCCTTCGCTGACCGTCTCCAGGGCGTTCATGCAGCGCAGGAAGGTGCTTTTCCCCGAGCCGGATGGGCCGATGATGCACACCACTTCCTGCGGTTTAATATCGCAGCTGATGCCGCGCAGCACGTGGCTGTCGCCGAAGCGCTTATGTAAGTTATTAATGTGAATCACTTTTGCCAAACCTCTTTTCCAGACGGTTAACCAGCTGCGCCAGCAGGAAGGTGATCACCCAGTAGACCAGAGAGATGGTCAGGTAGGGTTCCCAGTAGGTGGCGTAGGCGCCGGAGACGGTGCGCGCGGCATAGGCCAGATCGGCCAGGCCAATCGCCGAGGCCAGCGACGAGTCTTTGACAATGGCGATGGCGTTATTGCCCAGCGGCGGCAGAATACGGCGAAACGCCTGCGGCAGGATCACCTTGCGCATGGTTTTCCACCACGGCATGCCCAGCGCGCGGGAGGCCTCCATCTGCCCTTTGTCGATCGACTGGATGCCGGCGCGGAAAATCTCCGACACATAGGCCCCGGCGTTAAGGGTGATCGCCACGATGCAGGAGAGGAACGCCCCGTAGCTGGCGCGCAGCTCGCGGGCAAAGTCGGCGCTCATCAGGCCGCTGGTCACCAGCAGGCCGTCGCGCGGGTTGATAAACAGCGGCACCAGCGCAAAGTGCACCACCATAATCTGCACGAACAGCGGCGTGCCGCGGAAGGCGCTGACGTAAAAGCGCACCGGAAACTGCACCAGGTAGCGGAGAATATATTTCCACGGCCCGTGCTCGGCCTTCGCCATCCGCCCGAGACCGAGAGTTAACCCCCACAGCGTCCCGAGGATCACGCAGATAATGGTACATTTAATCGTCATCAGGGCGCCGTCCACAAACAGCGGGCCGTACTCCTCGATGATCTCCCAACGGAATCCCGTCATAGTCCTTCCCTAAAAAATACGGCTATCGCCTGGGCGATAGCCGTGGTCACTGAAAAAGGTGGATTATTGCGCTGGCAGCGTCGGCACGTTGTCGTCGAACCAGGTTTTATAGATTTTGGCGTAAGTCCCGTCAGCAACGATCTTTTGCAGCCCGGCGTTGATTTTGCCCAGCAGTTCGCTGTTGCCTTTCGCCACCGCAATACCGAAATACTGACGCTCAAATTTGGCATCCGGCACCAGCTTGAACTGCTTCTCCGGGTGCTGTTTGATGTAGTACTTCACCACCCCGACGTCGCCTACCGCGGCGCTGACGCCGTCCTCAAACAGCTCCTGGAGCATCAGCGGGGTATTGTCGAAACGCTTGATCGCGGTGCTGTTTTTACCCAGCACCTCAGAAACCACGATATCGCCGGTGCTGGAGTTCACCACCCCGACCTTCTCGTTTTTCAGGGCCGCCAGTGAATCCACCTGCGAGTCCTGAGCGACGACGATAGACTGTTCGGCCGGGAAGTACGGCGCGGAGAAATCGACCATCTGTTTGCGTTTATCGGTGATGGTGATCCCGGAGATGATGATGTCGCGGTCGCCGGTGTTCAGCGTGGCGAAGATGCCTTCCCATGGGGTATTAACCAGCTTAACGTCAAAGCCTTCGGCTTTGGCGATGGCTTTGATGATGTCGATGTCGAAACCTTCCAGCTGTTTCTGGCTGTTTTCAAATTCAAACGGCCGGTAGGTGCCGCCGGAGCCGACGGTATAGGTTTCCGCAGCCGCCTGTCCGGCAGCCGTCAGCGCGGCTATCATGCAACACGCTTTGAGCAAATTCTTGACCATGAGATTTCCTTTTTATGCATTTATTTTGCATAAAAATACACACACTCACTTTTATATGCAACCGGAAACCTTCCCGCTGGTGAATTATCTTCTCAATGGCCCCGTTTACCGCCGGATTTACCGATAGCCCGATGCAGATCGTTGATTCGTTTCAGGGATTTCACCGTTTTTTGTGGCGTGGTAGAGGCCACCGACAGGACAATCATCTCGAGACAGACCAGCACCGTACCGTGCAGCGGCATCCGGCTACTGTCCCCGCCGCGCGGGACGTCGATCACCACCTGCGCCTCCTGGCTGAAGCGCGAGTCCACCGCCTGGGTCAGCAGGATGGTCGGAATACCCAGCCGCTTCGCCTCGCGCAGGGTGGTCAACCCTTCGCGATGGGGGGATTTTTGCCCCATCATGATCAGCACATCGCCGCGCTGCAGGCCGATAAGCTGTTCGGCAAGGCTAAAGCCCGTGCGGTTCATCACGTACGCCGGCAGGCCAATACGGCTGAACAACCGGGCGGTGTATTCGGCGAGGATCCCCGAGGCGCCGATACCGAAGATCCCCACCTGGCGCGCGTCGCTGAGCAATACCACCGCCTGAGCCACCGCCGCGCGGTTGTCGGCCCGCGACAGGACCTCGCACACCCGCTGATGGCCTTCAAGCACAAAATCAATACTGGAGTTGACGTCGCTGGAGAGCGCGGTAACCGTCGAGCGCATCTTTTCCGCCGAGGTGACCGAGGTGCCGAACCAGCGCTCCATGGTCTGCTTAAGCTCGCGCAGCCCGGCGAAGCCCAGCGCCTGGATGGCGCGCACCACCGTGGCGTCGGAGGTCTGGGTCGCGGTGGCGATCTCCATCGCCGTATGCTCCAGCACCACCTCGCGGTTGTCGTTGATATAGCTGACCACCGCCCGCAGCCGGGGGGAGAGCTGGTGCGCCCGGGCGCGATAGCGTTCGCCGAACAGATCGACTTTGCCCTTCTCTTTTTTTACCGCGCTTTTCATTTGGCCTCCGCCGGGATCGGCCTGCCGGCAATATGCGACTGCACCTGGGCCACCATCAGGGACAGCGCGGCGTAGGAGTTGGAGATCACCTCTTCCCGCGGCAGTAAAATATAGTGCCCGGTGCGGCAGGCGCGCAGAAAGTCGCACCAGCCGGGCATCACGCCTTCCATCGCCTGCAGCTCATCCTGCGGCTTACCGCCGGTATCCGACCGCCAGGTGGCGAAGACAAAATCAGCGTCCAGCTCCGGCAGCTGTTCCGCGCTGACGTCAATGCGCTGACCATCGGGGATCCGCTCAATCAGCGGCGGAAAGCGGAACCCGGCGTCGCGCAGCACCCGGCCCAGCGCATGATACGAATGATGCACCGTGACCTTGCCGTTGTTCGCCTGGATCACTGAGACGCTGTACTGCGGTGGGTTGACCATCGCTTTCAGCTGTTTAATTTGTTCCTGATAGCGGCGCTCGAGGATCGCCAGCCGCGGCTGGGTGCCGGTCAGCTGCGCCAGCTTGCGGTAAATCTCCGGGGCGCTGCCCTGCAGATGGTCGATGCTCACCGTCGGGGCAATCTTCTCCAGTTGCTCTACCGACACGTGGCGGCTGGGCCCGGTGATGATCAGATCCGGCCTGGCGGCGGCTACCGCTTCCAGATCGATATCGGCGGTGCCAATAAAGCGGATATCGCTGTTGTCGAAATCGACGCCGGTGAGCTGGGCGCTGGCGCGCAGATAGTGGCTGCCGTCCGGGCGCGTCCGGCCGTGGCTGGCGATCGGCGGCGCCCCGAGCTCAATCAGCGGAATGGTAATATCGAGATCGTGCATCGAAACAATGCGCTGCGGATGCAGCGGGACGGTGACGGTGCGGCCTAAATCATCGGTGAAAGTTTGAGTTTGTGGGGCGGCGGCGCTGACGGCCCCCGTCAGCAACAGCAGCAATGAGACGAACCAACGCATACTACCTTCCTGGTTAAAGGGCATCACGGCGACGCCAGAGCAAGACAACGAAGAACGGGCAGCCCACCAGGGCAATGACAATCCCCGCCGGGATCTGCAGCGGGGCAAACGCCAGCCGGCCAAGGGTATCGGTCGCCAGCACCAGCAAGGCGCCAATCAGCGCGCTGCCGCACAGCAGCGATACCTGGCCGCCGCGCAGCACGAAACGCGCCATATGCGGCGCCATCAGGCCCACAAAACCCAGGCTGCCGACGCAGGAGACGCTGGCCGAGGTCAGCAGCACCGGCGCAAAAAAGCGCAGCACCGTCAGCTGCTGCAGACGTACGCCGAGGCCGATGGCCGTGCGGTCGCCGAGCAGCGCCACATCG
>ERZ772884.2656-NODE-2656-length-10132-cov-3.490622_pt1 | contig 10132 bp, 7 predicted proteins | sample MGYA00580574_ERZ772884 | MGnify/ENA primary metagenome ERZ772884 (study PRJEB29015, sample SAMEA2737690) | human gut metagenome | biome: human gut; feature: human-associated habitat; material: faeces | place: China | collected 2012 ... | reverse complement strand
GAGGGATATATTCTTACGATGGAGGAGAAGGAAGAACTTGAGATAGATGGCAAGCGGGTTCATGTTCTTCCTACGTGGGAATGGATGTTGAGAGAGAAGTGAAATAAAAAAAGTGATCCTAATATAACCTTGATGTTATCATATCTGTGGGCTATCGTGTAAAATCTATTCAAGGCACACGTTTCCGTCAATGGGCTACAGAGCGACTATTGAAGTTAAAGACGTTATCACTCCCTGCGGTCGTTCGGGAAGTAAAGAGACAATAGTCATCTAGCGTAAAACGTAGAACATTTGTCTCTTTACTTCCCTCTAACCAACGTATGTAAACTGGCAGGTTTGTATGCAGCCAGTCTAAATCACCTTGACACTCTTTTTTCCTCCTCTTCCATCAATCACGATTTTCTCGAAGACGATGGCTGGGTCGTTAGGAGTGAGGGTGAGGGTGTGGATGCCATCGGATGAGGCTGGCAGCTCTAGCTCTATCACCTTGTCCACGATGCGAGTGGCTATCGTTGGATAATAGATATTGTAGATGTTCTCCGGCTTCTCGTTCAAATCTTTGTTGAAGTTAACCTCTACAGGAGAAGCACCATCTAAACTTACACCATAGGTTAAGCCGCCCTTGTTGAGATAATCCAAGGTTGATTTGGTAATCACATGAATGCGAACCTTCTGCTTGCCATTAAATGCCTTGCCATCCGAAGTTTTGCTAACTTGCATCTTAAACTTGTAAGTGATGCTGGCTCCCTTTACACTCTTGGTATACGGCATCAGAGTCATTGCCGATACGCTTTTGCCCATGAATGGAATCTCTGTCCATTTTGCCTCGGCAGCATCCGTCTTGCTGCTATAGTAAGGAGCTTCGATTTCTACCACGCCGTTGTTTTCGCTGATAATCACTCCATCCTTGGAGGTTACCCGGAAGAGTTCCGGACAGGTATCCTTCTCGAAATCATCATTCCAACTCTTATAGCCGATATGCTTCTGGGTCATCATTCCGTTCCACTTGCCGCCAGCCATCTTATGATTGTAATAGTCGCAGATGAGTGAATCGCGCTTGAAGAGGCGCTCGCATTCATCAGCCCATACATTCGCCTTCGGATTGCCCTGCTTGTAGAGGGCATGGTTCTGTGCCTGGGCAAAATACATCTGGTGCAGATTGCTCATCATCTCGATAGGGAAGAGGATAATTTGGCGATAGGCGTCGTGATAGGATGCCGGCAGACAGTTGTACTGGCGCAGCGCATCGGCTTCAAGCTGGAGATACTGGTTTACCACCTCCTGCCATTCACCATTTTCCAGACTGTAGGTGTTCTTGTCGAGCATCTCAGGGGTGCAGCGGCCGTTGTACTTGCAGATGAGGTTAAGAATGCGGGCTGCTTCATCAGCTTGCGATTCACCAAACTGCTGTGCGCACCAGTCGCGGGTATGACGGGTGATGTTGTTTACATCGTATTTACGTGGATTCCAAGCCATGTCCATAAACTGGCTGATAGGATATTCCATCGGCTTGAGGTCGCCCACATTGAGAATCCAGAGACGGTCAATGCCATTCTCGTAAGCAAGCGTCAACTGCTCCCAAGGATTCTGCACAGGAGTAACGTTGAGCATCTTTGAGTTTCTTGGAGCACCTACGTAATCTACGTGATAGTATAAGCCCCAACCGCCTTTGTGTTTGCGTTCCTTGGCATTCGGCACACGGCGCACGTTACCCCAGTTGTCATCGCAGAGCAGGAGGGTTACGTCATCAGGCACCTTCATGCCCTTGTCGTAGTAATCCAATACCTCTTTATATAGTGCCCAAACCTGTGGGGTTTCGCTTACCTTCTTTCCGGTTATGTCAGCGATAATCTTACGCTGATCGTTGATGATGTTGGTCATCAGCTTCGTATCTGCCTCTGCGCTCATTGCCTCATCGCCGTCGCCGCGCATTCCGATGGTTACAATCTGTTCGGTTCCCTTCATGCGCTCTATTCCCTCACGGAAGAATTTCTGCAGGTTAGCCTTGTTCTTCTGATAGTTCCATGGTCCCCATCCTTTTCGGTTGCGGGCGTATTCCTGGTGGTTGCGTGCCATCGGCTCATGATGGGAGGTGCTCATCACTACGCCCATCTCATCTGCCGTCTTCTCGTTTTCAGGGTCATCGGCATAGAAAGCCCAGCCCCACATGGCAGGCCACATCATGTTACCTCTCAGTCGCAATACCAGTTCGAAGACGCGCTGATAGAAACGGTGGTCGCCATATCCGGTGCCGTAGGTGTTCTTTACCCAAGAGGTGAGGCAGGGAGCTTCATCGTTGAGGAAGATGCCGCGATAACGTACGGCTGGTTCGCCATCTGTATAGATTCCTTTGTTTACGAAAATGGAATCGTGATGCTCTACAGGCACGTCTGCCCAGTCATACCAAGGCGATACGCCCATCTGCTGCGAGAGTTCGTAGATGCCATAGATGGTGCCTCGGCGGTCGCTGCCAGCAATGACGAGCTGACCATCTATGAGCGTGATGATAAACTTTTCACGTTTGCCCTTCAGCAGATTTCCGTTGATGCGCTTCTGTTTCACCAGTTGGTCGATGGCTGCAGAATGGCCGATGGTGCCTACGAGGATAGCTGGTCGGGCTGTGTCGGCTTTTTTCAGAAAACCGGCATCCGAGGTGAGGGTGGCTGTGGCTCCACTCACACTTTTGATATCTTTCAGCAGGGCATGAGCAGCATAGCTCACTCCCTTGCAGTCGTTGGTATCCATGTAGATTTCTACTCGGTTGTTGGCATTCAGTAGCAAGTCTCCTTGCTTGAAATTCACAAATCTGTCGGCTGCGCTCATGCTGATAGTTGAGAGCAGGGCAGCGCCAGCCAGGAATGTTCGCTTGATGTTGTTTAGTTTCATGTTTATTTATTTTGTTGTTATTTTCCGATTGTCAGCAATGTGTTTTTGCCGGTTGCAAAGATAGCCAAAACTATCCGAATGTACCTTATTTTATGTAACCTTTAGTTTTTAATATGTTTCATTTTTACTTTTCTGTCCGTTTCTCTTTGTGTTTTCAAAGAAAAATAGTAATTTTGCATAGTAAAAACAGAAAAAAGAATATATATAATGATAGACAGACCGACGATAGCAAAAATTATGGATGCCACCAAGATAGAAGAGGTGGTATCTGAATTTGTTACGCTCAAGAAGCGTGGCATCAATTATGTCGGCTTGTGTCCTTTTCATAACGATTCCAATCCATCTTTCTCTGTATCTCCAACAAGAGGTATCTGTCATTGCTTTACCTGCGGAAAGGGAGGCAATGCAATCAACTTTCTGATGGAACTGGAACAGATGACCTATCCCGATGCCCTTCGCTGGCTCGCCAAGAAATATAAAATAGAGATTCAGGAACGGGAACTGACCAATGAAGAAAAACAGCGCGAGAGCGAAAGAGAATCCATGTTTATCGTCAACGATTGGGCGGCGAAATATTTCCAGGATATTCTCCTGCATGATGTGGATGGTATCGCTATCGGTATGGCTTATTTCCGAGGAAGAGGTTTCAGGGATGATATCATCAGAAAATTCCAGTTGGGTTTTGCGCTCCCTAAGCGTACTGCTCTTGCTGAAGCGGCTAAGGCGGCTGGCTATAATCCGAAGTATCTGGTTGATACGGGACTCTGCTTCAAGGTGGATAAGGACGAAGCCGGCAATAAGTCGGGTGAGGATAAGATTCTTGACCGTTTCTCGGGCAGAGCCATCTTCCCTTGGTTCAGCGTGAGCGGCAAGGTGGTAGCTTTTGGCGGACGAGTGCTCGACAGCAGAACCAAGGGCATCAGCCAGAAATATGTCAACTCGCCTGATAGCGTTATCTATCATAAGGAGCGCGAACTCTATGGACTCTATCAGGCCAAGAAGGCGATAGCCAAGGAGGATTGTGTCTTTATGGTGGAAGGATACACCGATGTTATCTCAATGCATCAGTGTGGCATCGAAAATGTAGTGGCCAACTCGGGTACAGCGCTGAGCGTGCATCAGATTAGATTGCTGCACCGCTTTACCAGTAATATCGTTCTTCTCTATGACGGCGATAATGCGGGTATTCATGCTGCGCTGAGAGGTACCGATATGCTGCTCGAAGAAGAGATGAACGTAAAGGTGCTCTTCCTCCCTGACGGCAATGACCCTGACAGTTTCGCCCGCAGTCATTCGGCAGAGGAATTCAGAAGATATATTCAGGAGAATCAGACCGACTTCATACAGTTTAAGACCGATATTCTGCTGCGCGGTGTGACAGATCCTGTAAAGCGAAGCCAGGCTATCAACTCGATTGTAGAGAGTATCTCGAAAATCAAGAATCAGATAACACGCGCTTCTTATATCACCGACTGTTCTCACCGTTTGGGCGTGAACGAGGCAATTATCGTGAATGCCTTGAACAATTTTGTGCGCAACGGTATGAGTGAGCAGGTAAAGGCAGAGCGACGTGCTGCGGGATTGAAAGATTCGACTGTAGCGGCAGCGCAGCAGGCGCAATCGGTGATGAGAGCGGTTACCCCACTGGATAAACTTCTGGAAGTAGAAGGACTTCTGGTACAGTTGATTATTCATCATGGCGACCAGCTCATCACGGTACAGGATGTAGACGGAAATGATGTGGAGGTAGCTGTGGCTCAGTATATCAGTCTTGATTTGGGTGGAGATGGCTTTAAGTTTCATAATGATTTATATAATCAGATTATGCAAGAGGCTGTGGAGCATCTCGAAAAAGAAGATGATTTTGTCGCCGAAACTTATTTTGCCAATCATCCGAATCCGGAAATCAGCAGGTTGGCAGGTTTGCCTACAGGTGACCAGGAGGTATCTACGGCTAGTCTGCAGATGAAGATGAGCGCCGATAAGCTCCGTCAGTTTGTCTTTAAAGACATCTTGAGTTTCCGCACTCATTATATTGCTCAGCGTATTATTGAGGTTCAGCAGGAGTTTGCCAAGAATCCGACCAATCGTGAACTGCTGCAGGAGTTTATGAAACTCAAGCAGATGAACACGCTTCTGGCGAGCCAGGCAAACAATATCTTCAATTAACCGGAGCCCCTGTCCTGTGGGGAGAAACTCTGTAATGAAGTATTAGAGATTTAAAAGGAGAAATGCTATATGATTTATTTTCACTGGATATATCTGTTGCTTTATGTCGTGATAACCGTTCCGGCTATCATCACCGTCTTGATGGACAATCGTCAGCCCGCCAAGACGATGGCATGGATATTGGTCTTCTTCTTCATCCCCTTTGTGGGTATCATCTTTTATTTCTTCTTCGGACAGAATACCCGCAAGGAACGGCTTATCAGCGACCGCAGCATGGACCAGCTCACCAAGCGCTCCATGCTCGAGTTCGTAGAGCAGGAGAATCTTCACCTGCCAGACAGCAATAAACCGCTGATGAATCTCTTTGCCAACCAGAGTTGGGCGCTGCCTTTTAAAGATAATCAGGTGGATATTTATACTGATGGCTACGATTTCTTCCTTACCTTATTATATAATATAGGACAGGCAAAGCATCATATTCATCTCGATACCTATATCTTCGAAGCCGATGCCTTGGGGTATCTGATAGCTGATGCCTTGATTGATAAGGCGGAGCAGGGAGTGGAGGTGCGACTGATTTATGATGATGTAGGCTGCTGGAAGGTGAAGGATGAATTCTTTGAACGTATGCGTGATGCAGGCATTGATGTACATTCGTTCATGCCAGTCCGCTTTCCGGCTTTTACGAGTAAGGTAAACTATCGTAACCACCGCAAACTCTGTGTCATAGATGGTAAAGTGGGCTTTATCGGCGGCATGAATATAGCTCTGCGCTATGTGAAGGGTGATAAGAAACAGGCTTGGCGCGATACGCATCTCCGTATTGAGGGCGGTGGCGTTTACGCCATTCAGAGAGCCTTTCTGGTAGACTGGTATTTCGTAGACCGTACGTTGGTTACCAATCGCCAGTATTATCCGCCGGTCAGTGCGTATATCCGCAACAATTGTCTCGTACAGATAGTTACGAGCAGTCCTATCAGTCCTTGGCCTGATATCATGCAGGGCTATGTCCGCATCCTGCTTCAGGCCCAGAAGTATGTGTATATGGAAACGCCTTATTTCCTGCCGACTGAACCTGTATTGTTTGCCATGAGAACAGCAGCTCTGGCGGGTGTGGATATCCGTCTGATGTTGCCCCGTCATGCTGATGCCAAACTGGTAGAGTGGGCATCACGTTCGTATGTGATGGAGGCGATAGAGGCTGGCGTAAAGGTTTATCTCTATACGGCAGGCTTTAATCATAGTAAATTGCTGGTGAGTGATGATAATCTCTGTACGATAGGCAGTACGAATATCGACTTCCGAAGTTTTGAGAATAATTTCGAAGCGAATGCGTTCTTCTTTGATGAGGGGATGGCGCAGCGCGTGAAGGCTGTCTATCTGCGGGATGAGGCGAAGAGCATCCTGGTAGATGATGTATCTTATTTCGTAAAACGTCCGTTCCTGCAGCGCCTTTTCGAGAGTACGGTAAGATTACTCTCGCCGCTGCTGTAACGAATAAATCCCCGTTTGCATCTTGTCTGGTGCAAACGGGGATTTTTTTCTATCTGAATATCGAGAAGTTTACGCTTCCGTAACTTCTGTGTTCCAGGAATCGTGGATGCTCGGAGAAATCATAGTCTTTGCCATGCTCAAAGACGAAGATGCCTCCTTCGTTGAGATAGTCGCCATTCAGAACGAGGTCTGGAATCTGCGGCAACTCCTTCAGAGCATATGGAGGATCAGCAAAGATAAAGTCAAACTTCTGCTTGCAGGTCTTCAGAAAACGGAATACATCACCACGAATCAGAATATCCTTGTCTTCGCCCAACTTCTGGAAACATTGGCGTATGAAGTTGGCATGATCGCGGTCGGCCTCTACGCTGATTACCCGGCTGCAGCCTCGTGATACCAGTTCGAGCGAAATGCTGCCCGTACCGGCAAAAAGGTCGAGGGCAGAGGTATCTTCGAAATCAATATATCCCTGCAGAACATTAAAGATGTTCTCCTTTGCAAAATCTGTTGTCGGACGCGCCTTAAACGAACGTGGAATGTCGAAATGGCGTCCCTTATATTGTCCTGTTATGATTCTCATATTTACTTTGAACTTTGAATGTTGAACATTGAACTTTATGATAAGCTATTCTGTTGAATTCTTAACTATCAACTTTTAACTATCAACTCTTGTCTTACTTACTTAAGTACAGTGCCATTAAATCGAATGGCAGACCTTTAATCTCTGTGATGGGCGCACGGTTGAATTCGGCGGCAGGATTCAGAATGAAGGTCTTCTTGATATAGAGTTTCGTGTTGTAGAGGAACCAATCCTTATCCGGAACATTGCCTGATACATGCAACTCATCCTGCATCTGGTTGAATCCTAACTGCTTCCATACATAGAGAATGAAATAGAGGGTATCCTTGGCATGCTCGGCATTGAACGAGTTGAAGAATTTGAAACGGTTCTTCTCGAAACCGAAAACGTCCAGCTTCTTGTCGTGGAAATAAACATAGAGCTTGCGGTGAATGCCGGTGAAACTGCGATGATGCAGATAATGCCACATCGGTTGCATGATAGGTGTGAAACGGACATCCTTAAAGTTGTCTTCTACCACCATTTTCAAATCCTTGTTGATAGGGAATACCGCTACCGCATTCAGTTCCGGCTGCACTCTGTAGAGAATGGCATCGCTGTTATGACTGTTGAAGGCATGCTGATAGAGCACATCGATATCCTCTTCATGAAATTCTTCGATAGGAACCAGCAGGATAGGCGAATCGAGATATACGCGTACCTTCTGGTATCCCCGCTGCAGGAGAGTACTCTCCTTGAAAGCCTGACGCAAGTTGGCTGCCATCGAAACACCACTCTTTACTGTATAAGGTTCATAGATGAGCTGATGCTCAGCTTCACGGTCAACTACCGAAAAACTGAGGGTGTTTCTGCTCACGCGGATGGTGAGTCGTGCTTGCTGAATGTTGTTACCTTTTATTTGCATATCTGTTACCAATTACCTGCGTTGTTATTATCTGTCGTTAAATCGCCTATCTTGAGTCCGGGATAGTTGCCGGCATAGTTGGCCTCCTCTATCTTCTGCTGGATGGAACCTTCATCAAGTCCGTCGAGGAAGGTTTCATAACCGGCCCCACATTCCATCACCGGAATCTGCTTACCGCTTTTTCCTACGATAACCGTGGCAGCAAGTGTAAACTTCTTACCGTCGGCATAGGGAATGTATTGAGCATCTTCCTGTAAGTACTTGCCTTTTACCAGTGTCGGAAAATCTCCTGTATATACGCCGTGTTTCGCCTTGTATTTCTCTTCAGCCTGACGTATCTGCATCAGTTTCTCCTTCACCTCTGCTTCTCTGCTAGCCATGGCTTTCTGGAAGCGGATGGGCTGGCTTACACTCAGAATACAGAGTAGCATCATGATGATGACGCATGCTCCCAAAATATAATTATTCTTTATTCTTTTTCTCATTTCAAAAAGTATTATTACTTTTGCACAGCAAATAGGTGCAGTAAATTTTCTGCAAAGATACTAAAAGTTTTCGAAATATGAACATTGAAGAGTTAAAATATCAGATATTACAGCAATTTGGCTTTCCGCCAACCCCAGAACAGGCTCAGGCGCTCGATGTTTTCGTGCAGTTTATGACGGATAGTAATCCTCATGCTGTGATGATTCTCCGGGGTAGTGCGGGTACCGGTAAGACATCGCTTTCGGGTGCTATTGTCCGTACGCTCCGTGCCGTTCGCCAGAAGGTGATGCTCCTTGCTCCTACGGGTAGGGCGGCTAAGGTCTTCTCTCTGAACAGCGGGATGCCTGCCTATACCATTCATCGCCGCATCTATCGCGAAAAGGCGTTTGCCGGAGTGGATGGACAGTTCAATCTCAATGATAATCTCTATACTGATACGCTTTTTATGGTAGATGAGGCTTCAATGATTGCCAATCTGGGATTGGGCGGAACCACCTTTGGCAGCGGCTGTCTGCTAGATGATCTGATTCATTTTGTGTATCAGGGACGTAACGACCGACTTTTGCTGATTGGCGATAAGGCACAGTTGCCTCCTGTTGGTGAGGAAGAATCACCAGCCCTTTCTGCCGCGATGCTCCAGGGATATGGACTGTCGGTTTATGAGTGCGATTTGAATGAAGTAGTCCGTCAGAGTCAGCAGTCGGGTATTCTCTTTAATGCTACCCGCATCCGTCAGATGATTACCCACGATGACATTACCCAACTGCCTAAAATCCGTTTCTCCGGTTTCTCGGATATCAGGGAGATGCCGGGTGCAGAACTCATCGAGGCTCTTGGCGACAGCTATCATCATGTAGGACTTGACGATACCATTGTGGTGACTCGTAGCAACAAGCGCGCCAACATCTTTAACCAGGGCATCCGCAACATGGTGCTTGATAGGGAAGAGGAGCTGGAGAGTGGCGACATGCTGATGATTGTGAAGAACAATTATTATTGGATGGAGGAAGAAAGAAAGAAGATAAAGGAAAGGCAATTAAGTGAAGAACGAAAAGTGAAGAGTGGAAAATTTAATACTTTAGCTAATCATACAGTTCAAAGTAACGAAGTTTCAAGTCATGAGATTCCTGCTTTCCTGGCTAATGGCGATAGGGCGAAGGTGATGAAGGTGAGCCGTCGCATCGACCTCTACGGCTTTCATTTTGCCACCCTTCTGTTGAAATTCCCCGATTATGATAATTATGAACTGGAGGCTACGGTATTGCTGGATACCTTGACGAGTGGGGCTCCTGCTTTGACCCATGATCAGCAAGAGCAGCTTTTCCATAAGATAGAGGAAGATTATCAGGACATACCACTGAAGGCAGACCGTATGAAGGCAATCCGGCAAGACCCATATTTCAATGCTCTGCAAGTGAAGTTTGCCTATGCCGTTACCTGTCATAAAGCGCAGGGTGGACAGTGGTCGCATGTTTATGTAGACCAGGGCTATATGACGGATGATATGCTTACTCCCGATTATATCCACTGGCTCTATACTGCATTTACCCGAGCCACAGAAATGCTATATCTGGTGAATTGGCCAAATACGCAGATAGAATGAGAGTGATATT
>ERZ772884.2646-NODE-2646-length-10173-cov-11.830401_pt1 | contig 10173 bp, 7 predicted proteins | sample MGYA00580574_ERZ772884 | MGnify/ENA primary metagenome ERZ772884 (study PRJEB29015, sample SAMEA2737690) | human gut metagenome | biome: human gut; feature: human-associated habitat; material: faeces | place: China | collected 2012 ... | reverse complement strand
GCAATGTTGGGGCGCTTATCCACGACCAGCACGGATTTGCCGTGGACCTTGGCCTTGATGCGCTTCATGACACCCTGAATCGAGCTTTGGCGGAAATTGTCGCTGTTGCTCTTCATCGTCAGGCGGTAGACACCGATCGTGACGGGCCTTTCGCGGCTTTCGTCAAACTCCTTTTCCTGATCGTAGCCGTAGTACCCGGCCAGCTTCAGCATGCGGTCAGCGATGAAGTCCTTGCGGGTGCGGTTGGACTCCACAATGGCCTCGATGAGATTTTCCGGCACATCGGCGTAGGCTGCCTTTGCGTCCAGCGTAGCGGTCAGATCCAGCTCCTTCTCAGCCAGATATTTCTCGATGTAATCATCCCGGATCGGCGATTTGCGTGCGTTGATCAATGCGACCTTTTCCGGCAGGATATCCACCGCCGTCACATGATGGTGCTGGGAAAGCAGCGTGGCAATCGAAAGCCCCACATAGCCTGTCCCGGCCACCGCGATCTTACATTTTTTCATAGCAGTTTATACTCCGCAGCTGCGAATTTTCCGTAAGGCAGCGGTCAAAATTGCGCCGTGCCGGCTTACCGTATGTGGGTTTCTTATAGCACGTCACCGGCGACAATTCAATATTGCCGCTTCCCTCAGAATTGTTTGAACAATAATCCAGTATTGAAAACAATCGTCTCTACTCAGTCTTTGCTGTATCTGCTAAGATAGAATCACGGTACTGGCGTGGTGTCAGACCGGTTTGTTTACGGAAAACACGATAAAAGTAATTGTCATCCAGGAATCCGATCTGCTGGCAGATCTGTGCATTGGACAGATTCGTATCGCAAAGAAGCTTCATCGCTTTTTGGATGCGCAGGTGCGTGATCTGCTCGTTGATGCCGCAGCCATAGAGCTGCCGTGAAAGATAGTACAGCCCGGTACGGCTTAACGAAAGATCACGGCAGATCGTTTCGTTTGTCAATGTCTCATCCAGATGTTCCGCCAGGTAGCGGCTCAGCTTTTCCTGCGCACTGCCCGCTGCCAGCCGCGTCAGCCCCTTTTGGTACAATGCAGCCGCCGCCAAAGCCAGCAGATCCGCTGCTGATTTCAGCACCGGATAGGGCGTGCGCGGCAAGGCATTATAGGCTTTTTGCAGTGCCGTTTTATCAATTGCGTAAGCCGAGCAGCATTTTTGTGCATAGCTCCACTCGCTCTGCTCATCGGCCCCCTGTACAATGTGGCTCAACAGCAAAAAGCCCACAACAGCACCATCGATTTGGACCGGCGTGATCACTTCGATCAACCCCGCATGGCAGGGGTAGATGATCGTCTGCTTTTGCCGCGTTGCCTTGCGGCAAGCCGCCTGGTCACACAGGTAACAGCCGGTCTTGCCATCAGGCACACTGCGGATCAAGCGGCAATAAGCTGGCAGTTCCGGCGGATAGGCAAGCACTTCGATTCCATACGAATCAAAAACGGCGGAGCGCAGCCCCGTAAGGCAGTGAAAATCCTGCAAGAGGACCAAAAGCTCCTTTTTATTGAAAACGGTTCCCATGGGTGCGCTCCTTTCCGAACATTAAGATAGTTTTATGATAAAGACCATCCTTTATTTTGTCAAGGAGGATTCCTATGATTGACTTAAAGCAGTGTTCTCTCGGCATTGAGTTGGGTTCCACCCGCATCAAAGCTGTGCTTGTGGGCGATACCTGCAAGCCTGTGGCCCAGGGCGATTTTACCTGGGAGAACCGGCTGGAAAACGGCATCTGGACCTACCCGCTGGAGGAAGTCTGGCAGGGTGTGCAGGCTGCCTACGCGGCATTGGCTGCGGATGTGCTGGCCAAGTGTGGCCAGCCGCTGACCACAGTGGGGTGCATTGGCGTTTCGGCTATGATGCATGGGTATCTGGCGTTTGATGCTGCGGGCAAACTGCTGGTACCGTTCCGCACATGGCGCAACACGATGACCGGCGCGGCAGCAGAAGAGTTGACTTCGGCGTTCGGGTTCAACATCCCGCAGCGGTGGAGCGCAGCACACCTGTACCAAGCCATGCTGAACCGCGAGCCACACCTGCCGCAACTGGACTTTTTCACCACGCTGGCAGGCTATGTACACTGGCAGCTGACCGGGCGCAAGGTGCTGGGCGAAGGCGATGCCAGCGGCATGTTCCCGATTGACAGCACCACCGGCGGGTATGATGCCGCAATGCTCGCAAAATTTAACGCGCTGGCAGACAAGCAAGGCTGCCCCGTGGATCTTGTCAAACTGCTGCCTACCGTTTTGCCCGCAGGCGAGGACGCCGGTATGCTGACCGTCGAGGGGGCGAAGCGGCTCGACCCAACTGGCACGCTGCAGCCCGGCATACCGTTCTGCCCACCGGAGGGCGACGCCGGCACCGGCATGGTGGCAACAAACAGTGTCGCCCCGCGCACCGGCAATGTCAGCGCAGGCACGAGCATTTTTGCCATGGTCGTCCTGGAAAAGCCGCTGTCCAAGGTCTACCCGGAAATCGACATGGTCACGACCCCCGACGGCGCGGCGGTCGCCATGGTCCACTGCAACAACTGCACCAGCGATTTGAACGCCTGGGTCGATCTGCTGGCCGAGAGCGCGGCACTGTGCGGAGCAAACATCGACAAAGGTGCGTTGTTTACCCTCCTGTTTAACGAATCGCTGCACGGTGCGCCTGACTGCGGCGGCATCACGCCCGTCAACTATATTTCCGGTGAGAGCGTCACCCACCTGGACGCGGGCGTCCCCCTGCTGCTGCGCCGCCCGGACAGTGCGTTTACGCTGGCCAACTTTATGCGCGCCAATATCTATTCTGCCTTTGCCACGTTGGCGATGGGGCTGGAAATTCTGCGCAAAGAAAATGTGGCTGTGAATACCTTGCTCGGCCACGGCGGCATCTTCAAAACGCCGGGCGTAGCCCAGCGGTATCTGGCTGCGGCGGCGGGTGCGCCTGTGACCTGCATGGAAACAGCCGGTGAGGGCGGTTCCTACGGCATGGCCCTGCTGGCTGCGTATCGTCTGCACCACGCCGACGGCGAAACGCTGGCCGCGTATTTGAACCGCTGCGTTTTTGCCGACGCCCAAAGCACGACCCTGTTTCCCGACCCTGCCGAGCAGTCCGGGTTTGCCGCCTTTTTGACCCAATACCAAACCGCACTGAAAGCCGAGCGCGCCGTTGTAAAATAAGGGCTTGCATGCGCCGGCTGCCGGTCAACGCCAGCCAGCGGCGGAAAGTCCGGAGCAGCAGCTGTTCTTGAACGATTTAGCGTTAAAGCAGAAAGGATAACCTATGCTGGAAGCATTAAAGCAGCAAGTTTATGAAGCCAACATGGAATTGCCCCGCCGAGGACTTGTAACCTACACCTGGGGCAATGTCTCAGGCATTGACCGCGAGAAGGGCCTGTTTGTCATCAAGCCGTCCGGCGTGGAATATGACGAACTTACACCGGAAATGCTCGTTGTCATGGATTTGAACGGCAACAAGATCGAGGGCGAGCTGAAGCCCAGCAGCGACACGAAAACGCATCTGGAACTGTACAAGGCGTTCTCGGCGCTGGGCGGCATCGTACACACCCACTCGACCCATGCAGTGGCCTTTGCCCAAGCGCGGCGCGACCTGCCCGCCTTTGGCACGACCCACGCCGACTATTTTTACGGCCCTGTCCCCTGCACGCGGGAGCTGACGCCTGGAGAGATCGACGAGGACTACGAGAAGAACACCGGCAAGGTCATCATCGAGACATTCCAAAACCGCGGCATTGACCCGGTGCATGTACCCGGTGTTCTCTGTGCCAGCCACGGTCCCTTTACCTGGGGCAAAGACGCGGCACAGGCTGTCTACCACGCTGTTGTGCTGGAAGAAGTCGCAAAGATGGCAATTTTGACTCTGACCATTGACCCCGATGCACAGCCTGCCCCACAGCATGTTTTGGACAAGCATTTCATGAGAAAACACGGACCCAACGCCTATTACGGCCAGAAATAAGGAGGTTTTACCGTATGAAATTTTACATTGATACCGCCAACGTCGACGAGATCCGCCGTGCCAACGACATGGGCATTATCGCCGGTGTCACCACAAACCCCAGCCTGATTGCCAAAGAGGGCCGCGACTACGCCGAAACGTTGAAAGAGATTGCCACCATCGTGGACGGCCCCATCTCCGGCGAAGTCAAGGCGACCACAACCGATGCCGAGGACATGATCGCCGAGGGCCGCGCCATCTACGCGCTGGACCCGAAGCACATGGTGGTCAAAATCCCCATGACCGCCGAGGGGTTAAAGGCCATCAAGGTGCTGTCCGGCGAGGGCATCCCTACGAACTGCACACTGATTTTCAGCGCAAACCAGGCGCTGCTGGCAGCCCGCGCGGGCGCCACGTATGTCAGCCCGTTTTTGGGGCGTCTCGATGACATCGGCCAGCCGGGCATTGATCTGATCGAGACTATCCATGATATATTCCTGAACTATCCGGACATCGAGACTCAAATCATCGCCGCCAGCGTGCGCAATCCCATCCATGTTACCGACTGTGCCCTGGCTGGTGCCGACATTGCCACGGTGCCGTACAAGGTCATCGAGCAGATGCTTCACCATCCGCTGACCGATGCCGGCATTGAGAAGTTCAAGGCCGACTATACAAAAGTTTTTGGCGTCAACGGATAAATCTTCCGTAAGGGGGAGACAAAGATATGTACTATATTGGGATCGACCTCGGCACCTCTGCGGTGAAGCTGCTGCTGATGGACGAAACGGGCAGCATTGCCAACATCGTCAGCCGGGAATACCCGATTGCCTTCCCGCATCCCGGTTGGAGCGAGCAGGACCCCGCCGATTGGTGGGCGGCGGTCTGCGACGGCATCCCCGCGCTGCTGGACGGGTTTGATGCGTCTCAGGTCAAGGGCATCGGCGCGGGCGGCCAGATGCACGGGCTGGTGGTGCTGGACAAAAATGACGCGGTTATCCGCCCCTGCATCCTTTGGAACGATGGCCGCACCCAAAGGCAGGTCGACTACTTAAACGGCGTTATCGGCAAAGACAAGCTGAGCCGTTACACCGCAAACATCGCCTTTGCAGGCTTCACCGCACCCAAACTGCTTTGGATGCGGGAGAACGAGCCGGACAACTTCGCCCGCACCGAAAAAATCATGCTGCCGAAGGATTACATCAACTATAAGCTGACCGGCGTCCACTGCACCGACTATTCCGACGCATCGGGCATGCTGCTGTTGGACGTGGAGCACAAATGCTGGAGCAAGGAAATGCTGGACATCTGCGGCGTGCAGGAATCCCAGCTGCCGAAGCTGTTTGAGAGCTGGCAGCCCGTCGGCACGCTGACTGCCGAAGCCGCCCAAACGCTGGGCCTGCCTGCGGATGTGGTCGTTTGCGCGGGCGCGGGCGATAACGCCGCTGCGGCTGTCGGCTGCGGCGCGGTGGGCGGCGGTAAGTGCAATATTTCCTTGGGCACATCGGGCACGGTGTTCATCACCAGCGATACGTTCGGCGTCGACAAGCAGAACGCCCTGCACAGCTTCGCCCACGCGGACGGAGGGTATCATTTGATGGGCTGCATCCTCTCGGCTGCGTCCTGCAACAAGTGGTGGAGCGAAGAAGTGCTGCACACCACTGACTACACTGCCGAGCAGACACCCATTACGGCGGACAAGCTGGGCGCGAACGACGTCTACTTCCTGCCCTACCTGATGGGCGAACGCAGCCCCCACAACGATCCTGCCTCGCGCGGTGCGTTCGTCGGGCTGCGGATGGACACCCCGCGTGCCGCGCTGACCCAGGCGGTGCTGGAAGGTGTGGCGTTTGCGATTCGCGATTGTGTGGAGATTGCGCGGGCACAAGGCGTGAAGATTAAAGCCAGCACGCTCTGCGGCGGCGGTGCCAAAAGCCCGCTGTGGCGGGAGATTTTGGCGAACGTGCTGGGCATCCCGCTGACGCTGCCCCAGACCGAGCAAGGCCCCGGCTACGGCGGCGCGATGCTGGCGGCGGTGGCCTGCGGGGCATACCCCAGCGTGCAGGCCTGCGCCGAGGCGCTCGTCCACGCCAAGAGCACAACCCAGCCGGACGCCGCGCTCGTCGAAAAATACAACGCGCGCTACGCTGTGTGGCACAAGCTGTACCCGGCACTGAAAGTATCCTTTGCGGAAATGGAGGCACTGCAATGAAGATTTTTTCTGTAACCGACCCGGAATTCAAGCCCTATGGCCGCGTTGTGACCGGGCTGGATACCGCCAAAGCGGAAATTTTGGCCGCCTTGGCAAACACCCCGCTGCCCGCAGCTACGGATTATGTGGCCGAGGACGCAGCCCTGCAGGAACTGCCCGCCGCCGTCGAAGTGTCGGAGCATCTTTTCGGCGGCATGCCCTGCCAACTGGGCTGGTGCAACGGTCACAACACCTATTTGAACTGCCTGGAATACCACCGCGACAGCGAGTTCAATCTGGGTACCGAAGATTTTGTGCTGTTGCTTGCCAGGCAGGAGGAAATCGCGGGCGGCAAGCTGGACACCGCCAAGGTCAAGGCGTTCCGTGTCCCGGCAGGCACACTGGTGGAAGTCTACGCCACGACGCTGCACTACGCGCCCTGCCATGTGGACGCAGCCAAGGGCTTCCGCGTGCTGGTCGCTCTGCCCAAAGGCACCAATACCGCAAAGCCCGCCATCAAGAATGACGGCGGCGATGACCCGCAGCTGTGGGCCCGCAACAAGTGGCTGTTCGCTCATCCCGACAGCGCCGAGGCCAAGGCCGGGGCGTATGTTGGATTGGTGGGGGAAAACGTACATATTTAGGAGCATATAGAATGCTCCCCTACGATACAGGAAAGTTCCACGGCATCCCCGTAGGGGCGGATTCCATATCCGCCCGCCATTGCAAAATGTGTAAATATATAGGAGGCAAAACCATGAAATCATCCAACATCCCCGAGGTCAAGCTCGGCATCATTGCCGTCAGCCGTGACTGTTTTCCCATCGCCCTGAGCGAGAAGCGCCGCGCTGCCATCTCTGCCGCCTGCGCCGCCAAGGGCACTGACCTGTACGAGTGCAAGACCACTGTCGAGAACGAGCACGACATGCAAAAAGCCGTGGCCGAAGTCACCGCCGCAGGCTGCAATGCGCTGACCGTATTCCTCGGCAACTTCGGCCCCGAAACGCCCGAAACGCTGATTGCCAAGCACTTTGACGGCCCCTGCATGTTCGTAGCGGCAGCCGAGGGCGACGGCGATATGATCAATGGCCGCGGAGATGCGTACTGCGGTATGCTGAACTGCTCCTACAATCTCGGCATGCGCCATCTGAAGGGCTATATTCCCGAGTATCCCGTCGGCACGGCGGAGGAAATTGCCGACAAGATCGCCGAGTTTGTGCCGATTGCCCGCACCATTCTGGGCGTGCGTGATTTGAAAATCATCACCTTCGGCCCGCGCCCGCAGGACTTCTTCGCCTGCAATGCCCCCATCAAGGGCCTGTATGAGCTGGGTGTTGAGATCGAGGAGAACTCCGAGCTTGACCTGCTCGTTTCCTACAAAGAGCATGCGGGCGACCCGCGCATCGCAGACGTCTGCGCCGACATGGCCGCCGAGATGGGCGAGGGGCACTATTACCCCGACCTGCTGACCCGCATGGCGCAGTTTGAGCTGACCCTGCTCGACTGGGCCGAGAACCACAAGGGCAGCAAAAAGTATGTTGCTTTTGCTGATAAGTGCTGGCCCGCTTTCCCGTCGCAGTTCGGGTTTGAGCCTTGCTACGTCAACTCCCGCCTTGCCAGCCGCGGCATCCCCGTGGCCTGCGAGGTCGATATTTACGGTGCCCTGTCCGAGTACATCGGTATGTGCGCCTCCGGCGACACCGTCACCCTGCTGGACATCAACAACAGCGTACCCAAGTACATTTATGATGAGGACATCACCGGCAAGTTCAATTACAAGCTGACCGATACCTTCATGGGCTTCCACTGCGGCAACACGCCGTCCTGCAAGATGTGCAGTGACCGCGCCGTCAAGTACCAGCTCATCCAGCACCGCCTGCTGGAGCCCGCCGGCAGCGACCCCGATTTCACCCGCGGCACGTTGGAAGGCGACATTGCGCCGTCCGACATCACGTTCTACCGTTTGCAGTGCGACAGCGAAGGCCAGCTGCGCGCCTACATCGCTCAGGGTGAAATTTTACCCGTTGCAACGCGGTCTTTCGGCGGCATCGCCATCTTCGCCATTCCCGAGATGGGCCGTTTCTACCGCCATGTCCTGATTCAGAAGCGCTACCCGCACCACGGTGCCGTTGCCTTCGGTCACTATGGCAAGACGCTGTTTGAAGTGTTCAAGTTCCTCGGCATTGCGGACATTGCCTACAACCAGCCCAAGAGCCTGCCGTATCCCACAGAAAATCCGTTTGCATAATAATAAGGGAAGGTAAAGAAGATCTGCGTATGAATCAGCAATGATCGCAGAAGATCGACGCTTACCGGCGTGCCAGCAACTATCCGGCAGCCGGTCAGCTCTATCTGCCGGATTCCCCCCCTGCTGCGCCGCCCGCTGAAGCGTGAGGACGTCAAGCGCAAGCTCATCGCCCACAAGAACTGCATCCACGAGATCGGTCAGGATATGCCCGAAATTTCGGATCGGAAGTGGCATCTGCCGGAGAAGGTCTACACTTTTTAATTAAAATCATTCTTCACCGCAAAAAGACGGTGCGTTCACCCCTTGGCCCCCTCTGCGAGGGGGCTCCGCCCGCAGGCGGTGGGGGAGAGAACTGTACGGTTGCCTGATGCAAACCGACCACCGCAAAGCAACAGCCCCGGACACATCGCGTGTCCGGGGCATTTTTTATTTTAACGTCCCAAAACCAGAAAATCCTGACTGACCCAGCCAAATTTGCGTCCGTATTTGACAAGCGCCCAGCCGGGGGCCTCCTACGAAAGACCCATAAAAGCACACCGCCTTTTTATTCCGCTGAAATCAAATACGCCGTACTGACCCAGCCAAACTGCGGCACATCGTACAGCGGGTCATACCGCACCAGTGCCCAGCCGGGGACGGCGGAGGAATACCCGTACACGCGCAGGGTGGAGGAAGAAATTTTGCCGAGGATTTCGTACTCAAGCCCGGGTCCGGCGCGCAGATTCAGGCGGTTGGTGCTGTCGGCATCCGCCATGAAAAACACCGCGTCCGTCCGCGCGGGGTAGGTGTCGGGGGCTGTAACGCTGTCGGGCAGGTCGGCCAGCGGGTCGGGCTTCGTCACGCCGGGAATTGTGTACTCGTGCCAGCCGTCGGCCAGCTTGACCCATGCCGTGCCGCCGTCCCATGCAAGGCCGTCATACGCGCAGGGAACAAGCTCTGCGCCGGTGCTGTCCAGCAGGCCGAACTTTCCGTCCCGGCTGACGACTGCATAGCCGCTCAGCAGCGGCGCGGCGCGGGCAAAGACCAGTGGCTCGTCTGTATAGTGGTTGGGCCGGTATATGCCGTCGTAGCAGGGGGCGGTCACTTCATGGCCCGCTGTGTCCAGATACACCCATTTGCCCTCGCGCTGGGCGGCGGTCAGCGGCGCGTCAAAGAAGCAGTCAGCCGCGGTGTATACAAAATTGTTGGCTGCACCGCTGTTCCGGCAGCGATACACGTACAGCCCGTCGCCGACGAAGTTGTACCATTCGTCGCTTTCGTGCGTGGTGGTGCCGCTCTGCGCGGGCACAAGGCCGTTGGTGCTGCCGCTGAACAGCCGCAGGATGTCGTCGGTGAGCGTAATGAACTGGCCCGGCCCCATGCTGCCGCTGTACAGGTAGGTCTTATCGTCCTGCAAAAAGACAAACTGCCGGTAGCCGCCGCCGTCGTGTTCTGCACAAAGGCGTCCGTCGCCGCTCTCTGTCAGCGTTTGCGAGGCTGCTTTATACGCGGCTTCATAGTCCGGTGAGCCGAACAGATCGTCCAGGTACCCGTGCCAATGGTGGGCGTTCCAGCTGCATTCAAAAAGCGGCTCGGACGCGCGGCAGGGCAGTACCTCGGTGCCGTCGCTGCGCATCAGCCCCCACTTGCCGTCCCTGCACATCGTATAGTAATCGGTGTCGGGGTAGGGCTGATATTCGCGAAAATAGTCGATCAGCCGTATCTCATCGTAGTCCAGCACCGCCGCGCCGGTCTCCACGAGTCCCTGCGGCGGCTGCACAGCGTCAGCAATGGGTGCGGG
>ERZ772884.2628-NODE-2628-length-10231-cov-3.309061_pt1 | contig 10231 bp, 10 predicted proteins | sample MGYA00580574_ERZ772884 | MGnify/ENA primary metagenome ERZ772884 (study PRJEB29015, sample SAMEA2737690) | human gut metagenome | biome: human gut; feature: human-associated habitat; material: faeces | place: China | collected 2012 ... | reverse complement strand
CCACGAAGTCGGTCTCGCACTTCAATGCCACGATAGCTGCGAAGCCGTCCACCTTCTTCACGAGCACACATCCGTTGGATGTCTCACGGTCGGAACGCTTTGCGGCGATGGCGAGTCCACGCTCGCGGAGCAGGTCTTTTGCCTTGTCGAAATCGCCTTCAGCCTCTGTGAGAGCCTTCTTCACGTCAGCCAGACCGGCGCCGGTCATTGCGCGAAGTTTCTTTATATCGTCAATTGAAACAGCCATATTTTATTATAGTCTTTTGATTATGAATGAATGAATGGTTTCTTATACTGTTACTCTGCAGCCGGTTCCTCAGCAGCGGGAGCCTCTGTTGCCTGAGCGGCAGCCTCTTCTGCGGGAGCGTCCTTGCGTGCCTTGCGTGCGCGCTTCGGTTTTGCGTCGGCGGCAGCCTCAGCCTGTTCTGCGGCAGCCTTCTCGTCTGCCTTCTCAGCCCTGCGCTCCTCCAGACCTTCGGCAATGGCGTTGCAGCATGCTGTAAGAACCACGTCGATGGAGTCCTTAGCGTCGTCGTTGGCAGGTATGACGAAGTCGATGTTCTTCGGATCAGAGTTTGTATCTACCATCGCGAAGACAGGAATACCCAGACGGTTTGCCTCTCTCACGGCGATATTCTCCTTCATCACGTCCACAACGAAGAGTGCGCTGGGCAGGCGTGTCAGGTCTGATATAGAGCCGAGGTTCTTCTCCAGCTTGGCGCGCTGGCGTGTTATCTGCAGCAGCTCGCGCTTCGACAGCTTGGAATAAGTACCGTCGTTCATCAGTTTGTCTATGTTGGCCATCTTCTTAACAGCCTTGCGTATTGTGGGGAAGTTGGTGAGCATGCCGCCCGGCCAGCGTTCGATGACGTAAGGCATATTAACGCTCGTTGCCTTCTCGGCAACGATTTCCTTTGCTTGTTTTTTAGTAGCGACAAACAGGATTTTCTTTCCTGACTTGGCAATCTGCTTGAGAGCGTCCGCAGCCTCGTCAATCTTGGCTACTGTCTTGTGCAGATCGATGATATGAATGCCGTTGCGCTCCATGAAGATATAGGGAGCCATAGCGGGATTCCATTTGCGACGCAGGTGACCGAAGTGGCATCCTGCTTCCAATAACTGGTCAAAGTTAGTTCTTGACATTGTTGTTTTTGTTTGTTTAAATTGTTTACTTTCCTTTTAGTTTTCTCTAACCAGCCTGTGGGTAATCCGTAATACACTACCCGAAGTCTCACAGGCTTGGATACTAAACTCATGCATCCCACGCACCGGACATATCGCCGCGACGCACTGCCATGGCGGCAGCAGACGGCACATCCGGCACAGGACGACATTAACGCTTGCTGAACTGGAAGCGGCGGCGTGCCTTCGGGCGTCCCGGCTTTTTACGCTCAACGGCGCGTGAATCGCGTGTGAGGAAGCCTTTGTCCTTGAGAGTCTTCTTGTCGTCGGCATTGATTTTCACCAGCGCGCGTGCTATTGCGAGGCGCAGAGCCTGGCTCTGTCCGGTGTAACCGCCACCGTCAAGATTTGCCTTAATGTCGTATTTGCCTTCCACGTTCAGCAGTTGCAGCGGCTGCTTCACAACATACTGCAGTATGGCTGAGGGGAAATATTTCTCCAGTTCTACCTTATTTATAATGATCTTGCCTGTACCCTCTGTGAGATAAACACGGGCTACAGAAGTCTTGCGGCGACCAATTGCATTTATCATTTCCATCTTACTGTTTATTTATACTGGTTTATATCGATTGTCTTAGGCTTCTGAGCGGCCTTGTCGTGCTCCTCGCCCTCAAATACATAAAGGTTATTCAACAGCTTGCGTCCGAGCGGACCTTTGGGCAGCATGCCCTTAACAGCGTGACGAATGATTCTGTCCACACCGTTGGGACGGTTGCGCAAGTCTGCCGGTGTGTTGAAACGCTGTCCGCCAGGATAACCAGTATAACGGGTATAAACCTTGTCGGTCTCCTTCTTTCCGGTGAAAACCACCTTAGAAGCATTGATGATGATTACATTGTCTCCACAGTCAACATGAGGTGTGAAGTTCGGTTTGTACTTTCCGCGGATAAGTTTTGCTACTTTAGAGCAGAGGCGGCCTACCACCTGATCAGTTGCATCAACAACAACCCACTCCTTCTTCGCAGTTTCCTTATTGGCGGAAACAGTCTTGTAACTTAAAGTGTTCATTGTTTAATTTAAATATTACTACTAAAAAACATTATAACTTTGCGCGAGCGATTCACTAACCGTGAGGTCCGGCCAAAGACCTCCACTATTAACACTCTCACGCTGGGGACTCTAAGTGTATCCCCGAAATAATCGGACTGCAAAATTACTTAATTTATTCAGCGGGAGCAAACGGGAACGGCGCGGGGAAAGTAATATTAATGAAATTTAACTGTTTTAGATATTATTAATACCGTTATCAACCTGCACCGACCGCATTACGCACATACGGGACAAGGTGAGGAGGATGCCGGAACGGATTCGGAGACGCACAGGATAGCGCAAACTGGCATTAACAGACGTTCACGTTTGGAGATTCGGATTTAACATATCGTTTTCCGCATTCCGGCATTCCGACAGACAGCCGGCAGTGACCGGAAAGCCCGTCCGGCACCCTCCGGAGGGCGATTTTATATGAATCTCACAGCCGGAAAGGCTCTTCGGCATTGCAGAACATGCCATACCGGTGTGCGGAAAAGGCTTTCCGGTGGTGCGATACGGGCTTTTTGAGGTGATGAAAAAGGCTTTTCGGTGTAATGAAAAAGGCTCTTTGAGGACACGGAACGGGCTTTTCCGCAAAACGGGAAGTGCCGTCCCTTAATATCAAACAGCACAAGCGGTTGTATGACAAAGAGTTACGCATTTCACAGAAAAACGCGATTTCCGGTGCAAAATTAAGTCCAAGGGCGTCGCAACCCGGTTTTTCCGCGTTTTTGGAGGATGCCGTTTAACATTTCGGATAGTGCATTTATGATTTTTTAAACAATCGTATATCATATATACAACACCTCACATGGCGTCATGACATATCATATACGATACCGTTATATATAATGTGCGGCACTGTCATATATAAGGAACGGCAGCGCGCGCGAGGCACATCCGCTCCTACTTCAGCATCACTATGCGCCGCAGGATGAGGTTCTTGTATTGTCTTTTCATGTCATGCGGCAGGAACGAAGAGTCTATTATCCCGAACCATTTCGGTATGGCGCGGCTGAAGCGTTTAGCCATATTGTCTATCACCTTGGCGTCGATGCCCGACGATGTGATGGACTTTATGAAATCAGCGCGCCTGAGCCTGCGCTTCTTACCGTTGAGCGTGAGAGCCAGTTCTTCAGGGTCGCCGGGCATGATGAGCGCGGTCGCCACCATGTCGTAGGCAGGAGTGAGCGTGTAGCCGGTCGTCCCGTTGTTGTAGAGCGAGAAGTTCTTCAGATGCATGTCGGCGTTGCCGGTTATCCACGAGAACACCACCACTTCCCAGAAGTTGACGAGGTCGAGCTTCGGAGCTGCCGAATACTTCTTTATAGCCTTTGCTATCTGCTCGTACGAACCCTTGTATTTATATTCGGTGAGCCTCTCCGTGAGCTGGCACATGTCCTCCATCGGCACCTTCGCGCCCGTCTCCGTGCGGTCCACGCGCCTCGTGATGTAGCACAGCTCGCCGTCGCTGAAGCGTATAAGACTGTGAGGCACCACGCTTATCCTCACAGCCTCGGCAAGGTGCATGGTGACATCCTCAAGCTCGGGCAAAGCCCTGTAGGCGTCGGTCTGCGGCTTGAGGATGAACCGTCCCCACAGACCGACGATGGTGAAGCGGTCGGGCACGTTGCGCCCTCCCTTGTCAATGTCGAGCGATAGCTTTGCCTGCACACCAGTAAGCGTGCTCTGGCTGCGCACCACCTGCCGCGCGAGGTCGCCCAACTGCGCGCGAACGTAAGGCAGAGCCGGTGCCTCGCGCACACCGAAGAACTTCCGCGCACACGCCGGATGATAGTCTTTCTGTCCTTCTTTCAGCGGCTTGTAGCAGTGAAGGCATATTCTTTCCGGTTCGTTTTCCATCCCGATAACAGTTTATGAAGTCATTGTCCGTCCTGCCCGATGCGGCTTGCGGAGGCGCGACCACGGTCAGTCGTCGTCCTGTTCGGGCACCACGCTCACCGCCCCTATGCAGTCCTTGCAGCACGCCATGAGCAACGCCATGCGGTCAAGCCGGTTTATCTTCCAGCTCCTCTCCGCTATGCCGAGCAGCCAGCCTTCGGGTATGAGCCCGTCGAAGAAAGGAAACAGCACGGTGGCATGATAAGCCTCCTTCCTCAGAGGGAGCGTGAGGCTCACTGCCTCGGCACCGTCTGAGGAAAGATAAGAGCTGTCGTAGCTGAACGTGAATCCGTTCTCGTCCTCGACAAGACGTCCGGCGAGACGGTCGTAAAGATAAACGCGCGCTGTCTTCATATTCTCTTTCGCATAATGATGTACGTGTCAATGTCCTCACTCCTCACGCTTCCGGCTTCCGCCGCCAGCCTCAACCGCCCCCACCTGTCTGCCGAAGAGGCTCAGCACCTGGTTTATCTTGTCCATGCGCAAGGTCTGTTTGCCCTGTTCGAGCTCACGCACAAAACGGAGTCCCACGCCCGACTTGTCGGCAAGGTCCACCTGCGTGAGGTTGAACTTCTTTCTCATCTCTTTCACAAATGCGGCTATTTCCCTGTCTTCCATATTATACCCGTTTGGGTACAAATATAGCAATTAAACACGTATATTATACCTTTTAGGGTATAATTTTATTGAAATCATTTTATATTATACCCTTTCGGGTGTAATGAGGACATAAATCACAGACAATTACAACCGCCTTGCGCGAACGGAGACACTCCCGTATAGCACCATACAGATTGCCGTAACGGTATATAAGCAGCTGTCCTAAATTAACCTATAAATATAATTACTCATATGTTATATCCGTCTTTCTCATCATCCTATGTGCTCTTCAGGGATTCATTCCAGTGTATCTTCGGTCGTACATTCCGCCAAACCCACTCTTCGGACTTTGAAATGCAGTTTCTGAACGGCACACAATGTGACGGCAATTGATTGGGAACATCTGATTAATCATGACAAAAACGGCATTAAACGGACATTCTCCACTTCCACAGGCGCATTGTTTGGCGTATGTCAGAAAATGTTAGTACCTTTGTGGGCACACTTGGCAACGAAGCGCGCGGGATGCCCACGCCGCCGAGAAACCGTTAACATAACAATATAAAAACACAATGGGAAAAGTAATTCTTACCGGTGACCGCCCTACCGGAAAACTTCATCTGGGCCACTACATAGGTTCGCTGCGCCGCAGGGTGCTGCTTCAGAACGAAGGCAACTACGACCGCATGTTCGTCTTCATGGCTGATGTGCAGGCACTCACCGACAATGCGGAGAATCCTGAGAAGATACGCCGGAACATCATCGAGGTGGCTCTCGACTATCTGGCTGCCGGACTCGATCCGGAGAAATGCACGCTCTTCATACAGAGCCAGATACCCGAGCTTGCCGAACTTACCACATATCTGATGAACCTCATCACCGTGTCGCGCGTGCAGCGCAACCCTACGGTGAAGACAGAGATAAAGATGCGCAACTTCGAGGCTAACATTCCGCTCGGATTCTTCTGCTATCCGGTGAGCCAGGCTGCCGACATCACACTGTTCAAGGCTACCACAGTGCCGGCGGGAGAAGACCAGGAGCCGATGCTGGAGGTGACACGTGAGCTGGTGAGACGCTTCAACCAGACATATGCCGAGGTGCTCGTAGAACCGGAGATAATGCTGCCAGAGAACGCCACGGCACGCCGCCTGCCAGGCACCGACGGCAAGGAGAAGATGAGCAAGAGTCTGGGCAACTGCATCTATCTGAGCGACCCGGCTGACGTGGTGTGGCAGAAGGTGCGCTCGATGTACACCGATCCGGACCATCTTCGGGTGGAAGACCCGGGCAAGGTGGAGGGAAACGCGGTGTTCACATATCTTGACGCCTTCTCGACAGACGACGACTTCGCGCAGTACTGGCCCGAGTACAAGAATCTGGACGAGCTCCGCGACCGCAGGGGCGGACTGGGCGACATGAAGTGCAAGAAGTTTCTCAACACCATCATAAACAACATGCTCGAACCGATGCGCCAGCGTCGCCACGAGTATGAGAAGGACATTCCGGAGATATACAACATCCTGCGCAGGGGCACGGAGAAGGCGCGCGAGACGGCGGCACAGACAATGAGCGAGGTGCGTCATGCCATGCGCATAGACTACTTCGACGACGCCGAACTAATACGCCGTCAGGCAGAATATTTCGCCGGAGGGAAATAAGGAAACGCGGATGCGGGCGCACGGCGCGCCCATCACACATCCTCAACAGCGTCAACGCCGCAGGCACAGTGTGTCTGCGGCGTTGCTGTATTCATCCCGCCTGACCGCGCGAAGCCTTCTGCTCATGGTTCCATATCTCAACGCTGTTTATTATGTTCTGCCATAGTATGTAGCAGCCCGGTCCAACCGACGACAGCGGATTGAGGTAGGTGTAGGATATCCATATGGCGAAGGCGGTGTTCTTCTGTCCGAGTGCCTGTCCGGCATTGACGGTGCTGTCGAAGTAATGACCTATGAACCGTCCCACGGCAAACTGCATCAGGCACAGGATAAATACCACTACGGCTATCACTATGAGGAATGTCCAGGTGGTGTCGGCATACACTATGTTCTTCACAGTGGTGCCGCTGACAATCATAAGGGAACCGCACCACAGGTAGTAAGCCAGATCCTTCACTGAGAGTATGGCGCGGTGGAGGCGCCGCATATGGTGTTTCACAACATAGGCGAAAAGCATCGGAGCCACAAGCACCGCACACACCTTATATAATATGATGCAGAACGCCTCGAAGAACGACATGTGCGCGCCCTTCTCTATGAGCGGAAGGCACAGCGGTATGAGCAGGGCAGTGATGAAGTTTGACAGAAACGTGTATGCCGTCATCTGCTCTATGTCGCCTCCTATCTTCCTTACCACCACGGCGGCTGCTGACGCGCACGGTCCGATGACGCATATAAGCATAGCCTCCATGAGCACAAGACTGTCGCCGGTCATGCCGAACCCCACCACAAGAGCCGTGATAAGCACTACCGTGAGCAACTGGAACGCGCTCACCCAAAGATGCCACGGCACTATGCGGAGCTTTCTGAAGTCTACCTTGCAGAAGGTTACGAAGAGCACGAGAAACATGAACACGGGCAGCATGGCGTCGAGAACGGGCGCGAAGAAGGCGGAGGCTGCGCTCAGCGAGGGGGTGAAGGCGAACGTGAGATAGAATATGGCTCCCATGGCAATGGCTATGGCGAGAGTCCAGTCTTTTATGAACCTGATGACACTCATAACGTTTTGGATTTGTCTTACAGGTGGCAAAATTAGCACAAATTTATCATATCTGTCGTCATTGGAAAGTTTTTTTGGCATATGCTTTGCCCATATGATAATAATGAAGGCACATGCCGGGATGTTTGTCGGTTTTTTATCGTATCTTTGCATAAGTCAGGCTGGCACTCGGGAAAATAAGAGCAAGCTCTTTTCCGCTCATTGGCACTGACTTTGCATAAGCCGTGCTGCACTCGGGAAAGTGAAAACCTGTTTTCTTTCCGCTCGTTTGCTACGGCTTTGCATAAGTCAGGCTGGCACTCGGGAAAATAAAAACAGGCTCAATGTTATTATAAAACGATGGAATAATGAAAATACGCAGAGCGTCTGAAAAAGACATACCACAGATAAAGAAACTGCTCGGTCAGGTGAACGCCGTGCATCATGAGGGGCGTCCGGACCTGTTCCGGCTCGGACGGAAATATGACGACGGGGAACTCAAGGACATATTACAGGACGACAGACGTCCGGTCTTTGTGGCGGCTGACAGCAGCGACACGGCTGTGGGATATGCTTTCTGCGTGCTGCAAAAACCCGGAGACAGCCATATTCTCGAACCTGTCACCACCCTGTATATAGACGACCTGTGCGTAGACAAGGACTGTCGCGGACAGCACATCGGCACGGAGCTTTACCGGCATGTGCTCGACTTCGCACGCGAGAAAGGCTGCCACAACCTCACACTCAACGTGTGGAGCTGCAACCCGGAGGCAATGAGGTTTTACGAGAGTTGCGGACTGACACCGCAGAAGGTGTGCATGGAGCAGATTATCTGACAGCCGCGACGCGGTTATTACACCCGGACAATCATAAGGAAAGGCAAAAGACAATGGACAAACAACCGGCAAAAGTGGATGTGGCGGTACTCATCCTGTTCTTCAACCGCCCCGAAAGACTCAAGGAAGTGTTCGATGAAGTGAGGAAGGCAAGACCATCGCGGCTCTTCCTCTATCAGGACGGACCGCGCGGTGGGCACGACATTGCCGGCATCGAGGCATGCCGGCGCGTGGTGGAGGACATCGACTGGGAGTGCGACGTCCGCCGGATGTACCAACAGCGCAACTACGGCTGCGACCCGTCGGAGTACATATCGCAGAAATGGGCGTTCTCCATCGTCGACAAATGCATAGTGCTTGAGGACGACGATGTGCCGTCGCAGTCGTTCTTCCCGTTCTGTAAGGAGATGCTCGACCGTTATGAGCACGACGAGCGCATCACCATGATAGCAGGCTTCAACAGCGACGAGGTGACGCCGGGGGTGCCGTGCGACTACTTCTTCACGTCGGTGTTCTCCATATGGGGATGGGCTTCGTGGAGGCGGGTCGTCGACACGTGGGACGCTTCCTATGCCTTTCTTGACGACGAGTTCGCCATGAGCCAGCTCAAAGGAGTGATGCGCCAGCGACGCTATTGCGCCGACACGCTGCGCGCATGCTACGACCACCGCTCCTCTGGAAAGGAGTATTATGAGACTATCTTCTGGTCTGCCATGGTGATGAACAGCGGACTCGCCATCATGCCTACACGCAACATGATAAACAACCGGGGCGCGACCGAAGGCTCCACCCATTTCGCAGGAAGCCTCGCCACAATGCCACGGAGGCTGCGGAGACTGTTCACAATGAGACGCTTTGAGGTGGATTTCCCGCTGAGACACCCGCGTTATGTCATAGAGAATGTGGAGTACAAGGAGCGGACATACCGCACCTACGGCTACGGACATCCGTGGATAAAGGCTGGAAGGTCGGTAGAGGAGCTTCTGCTCAACCTTCGCTACGGCAACTTCGGCATCATTGCGCGCGCCGTGCGACGCCGTCTGGCAAAATGGATGGGACGCGACAGCCACAAATAAGGGGCGCGGCTCATCCGAGATAAATCTTTTCGTATTCTTCCTGCATATGTCTTATGCCGAACCGCGACATGGCATATGCCTTGGCTTCAGCACCGAGCGAGCGGAGGTCGGAGCGTGGTATGACTTCTCTGAACAGCCGGAGGAAAGCCTCATCGTCATTGCCACTCACCTTCAGGAGCCATGAGGGAGGCAACGTGTCGCCCAGACCAGGACAGTCGTTTGCCACGACTGGCAGACCCGCCATGCTCGCCTCGATGGACATTATGCTCAGACCTTCAAACTCGGAGGGCATGAACAGGCAGTCGAAAGATGAGAGCACGCCCGACAGGCCGTACATCGGAGAAGTAAGAGTGGCATTGCCGCACCGCGCCACGGCACGCTCCACGTCGGGCAGAAGACTGCCGTCGCCCATCACATGAAAGTGATAACGCCTGTCGCCAGCCATGCTCCCGAGCAGCCTTATAAGATGTTCCACTCCTTTCTGACGTTCCATTCTTCCGGCAAAGAGAACGTTGATGCAGCCTTCCTTTATCCCTGCATACGGCTTTTGGGCAACAGGCTGCACACCATTATATATAATAGGAAGAGTCTGTCCGTAGGCTTTCGCGTAGCACGACTGCACCGACGGCGATATAGCCACGTTGCTCGCGGCGCGCTGAAAGAACCGTTCCATGTGTCTGCCGAGCCTTTCCTGACCCGTCCAGAGGCGCGTGTTGTGCACCGTCCGCACTATGCGGCAGCGGCGAGTCCATGGAAAGAGGAGGCGGAAAAAGCGTATACACATGTCCGGAGTCTCCGTGTGCACGTGTACGACATCGGGTCGCCAGCGCATGTATACGGGCAGGAACCACAGCGGAAAGCACAGTGCTGCGATGCGTTCGAAAAGAAAGTGGAAGCGTATGTCGGGCA
>ERZ772884.2624-NODE-2624-length-10238-cov-2.814691_pt1 | contig 10238 bp, 6 predicted proteins | sample MGYA00580574_ERZ772884 | MGnify/ENA primary metagenome ERZ772884 (study PRJEB29015, sample SAMEA2737690) | human gut metagenome | biome: human gut; feature: human-associated habitat; material: faeces | place: China | collected 2012 ... | reverse complement strand
GAGTGGGTGGAGGACAAGTACGGACACGATAAGGTGGCGCACATCATCACCTACGGCACGATGGCTACGAAGAACTCTATCAAGGACGTGGCTCGTGTGGAGAAGCTGCCGCTCGACATATCCAACCGTCTCTGCAAGGCAATCCCCGACAAGCTGCCAGACGGAATGAAGATGAACCTCACCAACGCCATCAAGTGCGTGCCCGAGCTGCGCGAAGCCGAAGCCAGCGCCAACCCGCAGATGGCAAACACCATAAAGTACGCGAAGATGCTCGAGGGCACCGTTCGCGGAACGGGCATCCACGCCTGCGGCACCATCATCTGCCGCGACGCCATCAGCGACTGGGTGCCTGTGTCTACGGCTGAAGACAAGAGCGACCCAGGACATAAGTTGCTCGCCACACAGTACGACGGACACGTCATCGAGGAGACCGGACTCATCAAGATGGACTTCCTCGGACTCTCCACCCTGTCTATCATGAAGGAGACCGTTGAGAACATACGCCTCACCCACGACGGCTTCACGCTCAACCTCGACACAATACCTATCGACGACGAACTCACATATAAGCTCTATCAGGAAGGACGCACCATCGGCACGTTCCAGTTCGAGTCAGCTGGTATGCAGAAGTATCTGCGCGAGCTCAAACCCACCGTCTTCGAGGACCTCATAGCCATGAACGCCCTCTACCGTCCCGGTCCTATGGACTACATACCGCAGTTCATCAGGCGTAAGAACGGGCAGGAGGAGATAAAATACGACATCCCCTGCATGGAGAAATACCTCAAGGACACCTACGGCATCACCGTCTATCAGGAGCAGGTCATGCTCCTCTCCCGACAGCTCGCCAACTTCACGCGAGGCGAGAGCGACGCTCTGCGTAAGGCGATGGGTAAGAAGAAGAAGGACATTGTGGACAAGATGAAACCCAAGTTCATCGAGGGTGGAAAGGCTAACGGGCATGACCCGAAGGTGCTCGAGAAGATATGGGCAGACTGGGAGAAGTTCGCTTCTTATGCGTTCAACAAGAGTCACGCCACGTGCTACTCATGGGTGGCGTACCAGACGGCATATCTCAAGGCGCACTATCCGGCTGAGTTCATGGCTGGAAACATGAGCCGGTGTCTCAACGATATAGGAAAGATAACCAAACTCATGAGCGAGTGTCAGGCGATGGGCATAAAGTGTCTCGGTCCGGACGTCAATGAGAGCCGCCACAAGTTCAGTGCCAACAAGAAGGGAGAGGTGCGTTTCGGTCTTGCGGCGGTGAAAGGCATGGGCGATTCTGCCGCTCAAGCCATCATAGAAGAGCGTGAGAAGAACGGTCCCTACAAAGACATCTACGACTTCGCGCAGCGGGTCAATCTCTCGGCAGTAAACCGTAAGGCATTCGAAAGTCTCGCACTGAGCGGCGGATTCGACAGTTTCGGCATAAAGCGGGAGCAGTATTTCGGGGTGACGACAAGGGGAGAGATGTTCCTCGACACGCTCGTGCGCTACGGCCAGCTCTACCAGATGGAGATGTTGCAGACGCGCAACTCGCTCTTCGGAGGGTTCGACTCGGTGGACATCGCAAAGCCTCAGGTGCCTAAGGCTGAGCCGTGGAGCACCATAGAGAAGCTCAACAAGGAGCGCGACCTCGTGGGAATATATCTCTCAGCCCATCCGCTCGACGACTATTCGGTGGTGTTGCGCAAGATGTGCAACCTGCATTGCGCGGACGTGGGACGCGACGCCGACAAGAAAAAACTGTCCAGACTGTCTTCCATGACGTTCGGAGGCATCGTCACGGGAGTGGTGTCGCGCTGGTCGTCGAGAACCAACAAGCCGTTCGGTTTTGTGACGATAGAGGATTATGAGGGTCCGGGCGAGCTTGCGCTTTTCAACGACGAGTGGGCTAAATGGCAGCATATGTTCAAGGAAGGATACACGGTTTATGTCACTGCCAAGTGCGTACCGCGGTTCCGCGACAACTCCGAATTGTTCGACATACGCATACAGAGCGTCGACTTTCTCAACGATGTGAAGGACAAATACATAGAGAAGCTCACCATAGCGGTGAACACCTCGGTGCTCGACGACACGCAGATGACCGACCTTGCGACTGTCATCAGAAGCAATCCGGGCAGGGTTCCGCTCTTTTTCCAGATGTATGACGCGGAGCACAAGAGGGATGTCCTGCTCGTGAGCAGGGGAAATGAGGTGGACATCAACGCCTCTCTCATATCATACCTCGAGAGCTGTCCGGCACTGACATATACTTTGAACTGAAAATGGCATGGTCTTTGCACAGTGTGTAATATGACAGGACATGTCATCATATAGTAATAACATCAAATCAATATAAGCAAATGGAAGTTAAGATTACGACTGAGAATTTTGAGAGTTATAAGAATGGCGGACTGCCTTTGGTTGTTGACCTGTGGGCTACATGGTGCGGACCGTGCCGTATGCTTTCGCCTGTTATTTCGGAACTCGCCGAAGACTACGACGGTAAAATAGTCGTAGGAAAGTGCGATGTGGAGGAAAACGACGAGTTGGCGTCCGATTTCGGCGTGCGCACAATCCCGACTCTGCTCTTCTTCAAGAACGGAGAGCTTGTCGACAAGTTTGTTGGTGCCACCACAAAAGCTGTCCTCCAGGAGAAGTTCGACGCTCTTCTGAAGTAATTACAAGACAAGATATGTGAAATGCATGGCATGTTACGGCTTTGCCGGAGCATGCCTTTTTTCGTTTGTGGAGGTGTCGGACGACGGCATGACATGGCGCGGTGGGCGCGGCACACATGTCATACCGTGCGTCGTACTGACAATGCCCGGCATGCGGCAGTATGGCAGTCATGCGCGCATGAGTGCGTTTGCATAAATATACGGTGTCCCGACCGCTGATGCATAAATATGCAATGGTAAGCCTGCAATACTGCCGTCTGAGCGCGCACGAGACCATCCGGCTGCAAATACGCGGTTTTTGAGGCACTTGCGCAATGCGCTGACGCACAGCCGGTTGGCTTTTCCGGTGCCGCAGACAAGCCTTTCCGGTGATGCGGAAGAGCCTCTTCCGTGCTGCCGAACGGGCTTTCCTGTGTCGTGGAAGAGTCTTTTTTGAGTGGCAGAACGTGCTTTTCCATATCACGGAAGTGCGCGTTCTGTCGTGGAAATTCCACTGGATAGCGGTGCGGACGGCATCCGGTGATGTCCGAGAAGCGTTTTTGCTATGCCGTGAAGCCGTAGCAGTCGGTTTCCCGTTTCTGCTTTGCGAAAAAATTCTGTCAATATTTTTTACTCCCGGTTCTGCATAAATATGCGTTTTGTCAAGTACTTACGGAGTGGTGAAAGCATTTTTCACGGTGCGTTACCGTTCATTGTCCGGTGTCCGGACATACGTGTCATATATGACAAAAAGTCGCATATCGGGTTTTCGGTTTTTCCTTAAAGTACTCACTTTCGTCTGCCGCGATATGACAGATGTGTGCGCATCATCCTGTAGGTGACATGTTGTCAGTCTTACGTTTTTCGTGATTATTGGTATTATTGTGGCTGTAAGACACATCATGCGCGCCCTCCTTGTCGGCAGGCGCGCATGATGTCGGGTGTGTGGCTGTGCGTGGGCACAAGCCGTCGGGCGTTATGTCCCGCTGCAGCCGTTTCTTTTCAATATCCTCGCAGATGTATGAGTATTACATCGTCACGGAGCGGCTGCCGTCCGCGTTTTCCTTTATTGTCACCTTCACCGCATTCTCCGGCAGCAGGTCCTCTATCAGTTCGGGCCACTCTATGAAGCAGTAAGCCCCGCCGTAGAAATATTCCTCATATCCGAGGTCGTACCCCTCCTCGAGCTTCTTTATGCGGTAGAAGTCGAAGTGGAATATCTGTCCGCCTGTCGTTTCCGACTCATATTCGTTCACTATGGCGAATGTGGGCGACGTGATGACATCCTTCACGCCCATGTGCTCGCACAGAGCCTTGATGAATGTGGTCTTTCCCGCGCCCATCTTGCCGTAGAAGGCGAACACTTTAGAGTCTTTCATGCAAGCCGCAAACTGTTCTGCGGCGGCATCTATCTGGTCGAGTGAGTTGATTCTTATTTCCATATCTTTGTTTTTTATCGTTTTCTTGAAGTAAGCGTTATCAGCGGAACGAGCATCTCCTCCATGGATATGCCGCCGTGCTGGAACGTGTTCTTGTAGTAGGACACGTAGTAGTTGTAGTTGTTGGGATAGGCGAAGAAGGAGTTGCCTGTGGCGAACACGTATGCGGTACTCAGGTTGGGAGCCGGCAGATGAGCCTTCCTCGGGTCTTTTATCACGAATACGTCCTTGGCGTTGAAGTTCAGATTCTTGCCCAGTTTGTAGCGCAGGTTGGTGTTGGTGTTGCGGTCGCCCACAATCTTTACGGCTTTCGAAGCCCTTATACTGCCGTGGTCGGTGGTTATTATCACCTTGCATCCTGTCTCTGACAGCCTTTTCAGCAGCTCGCTCATCACCGAGTGTCTGAACCAGCTCAGTGTTATGCTGCGGTAGGCTGACTCGGTGTTGGCGAGCTCCCTCACCATCTTCGACTCCGTGCGTGCGTGTGAGAGCATGTCGATGAAGTTCACCACTATCACGTTGAGGTCGTTTCCGAGCAGTTCGTTCATCCGTTCCACTATCTTCTCACCGCCAGCCGTGCCGTTTATCTTGTGATAGCTGAAGGTGTCGTGACGTCTGAACCGTTCTATCTGTGTCCTTATCAGCGGCTCCTCGTTGAGGTTCTTGCCTTCCTCCTCGTCCTCGTCCACCCACAGGTCGGGGAACATCTCGGCTATCCTGCTCGGCATCAGACCGCTGAATATGGCGTTGCGCGCATATTGGGTGGCTGTGGGCAGGATGCTCATATACATGTCCTCGTCGATGTCGAACATGTCTCCCACCTCCTGTGCGATGACCCGCCACTGGTCATATCTGAAGTTGTCTATCACTATGAGAAACACTTTCTCACCTTCGTTTAGCAACGGGAACACCTTCTTCTTGAATATGTCAGGACTCATGAGCGGCCGTTCCGTGTCGCCGGAGGGCGTCATCCAGTCCATATAGTTGTTTTTCACATATTTGGAGAATCCTATGTTGGCCTCCTCCTTCTGCATCTGCAGTGTCTCGGTCATGGAGCTGCTGGTGCTGCTCAGCTCCAGTTCCCAGTGCACGAGCCGCCTGTATATGTCAGTCCAGTCGTTGTATGTGCGGCTCTCCATTATCTGCATGGCTATGTTGCCGAAGTTCTGCTGATAGCTGCTCTGCGTCACTTCGGTCACTATCTGCTTCTTGTGTATGTTCTTTTTCAGTGTCAGCAGAATCTGGTTCGGGTTCACCGGCTTTATGAGATAGTCGGCAATCTTCGAGCCTATAGCCTGGTCCATGATGTTCTCTTCCTCGCTCTTGGTCACCATCACCACCGGTGTCGCAGGCGATATCTCCTTTATCTGCTGCAGAGTCTCGAGTCCTGTCAGTCCGGGCATCATCTCGTCGAGCAGTATAAGGTCGAATGTGGTCTGCCGGCATCGGTCTATCGCGTCGGTGCCATTGCTCACGGTGACCACTTCATAGCCCTTTTTCTCGAGGAAGATGATGTGTGCCTTGAGCAGCTCAATCTCATCATCCACCCATAATAGCAAACCGTTTGTCATATGTCTGATGTTTTGTCTGTTTGTGTTGTCGTGTCTCCGGCTGCGTGGCGGAGGCTGTCCGGCGGTGCAGCCGCAAGTATTCTCAGAAGCCTTCAAGGTCGTAATATTCGTCGTCTGTCACGTCAGGAACGTCTTTCTTCCGCTTGTTGCCGGTGTCCTGAGGGGTGTCGTCGAAGTAGAACTCTTCCTCGAGCTGCTCCGCGGGCTGCTTCTTCTCCTGTCCGCTGTCTTCCTCCTGCTTTTTCTTTGGAGTGGTCTTGCCGCCCTCGTCCTCCTTCTTCAGAGGCTGTTTCGGTTCCTCTTTCGGCTTCTCTTTCTGTGTGCTGTCGTCCTTGAGCTCCTCCAGAGGTATTATTATAGAGTCGTCCGGCTCGGTCACTACGTCTTTCTTCACGTCTTCCGTCTTGCCGGGAGCAGGACTCACCGTGTTCTCTTGCCGCACGGCTTCGTCCTTCCTGTCTTCCTTCTGCTTGTCTGCCGCCGGACTGACAGTCACGCCTTCATCCACGTTTTCCGGCTTCTTCTCCGGCTGTACGGGCGTTTCCGGCTCGGGAACTATTGTCGTTCCGCCCTGAGCGTCGTCTTCATCATTTGTGCCCTCGGCAGGTATCACTGTTCCGCCGTCGTCTTTCTCAGGCGCCGTTTCCTCCGGTGCGACTATTGTTCCGGTTTCGACAGGCTCCACGTCAAGACCGTTGTCAATGAACGTACCGTTGTCGAGCAGGCGGTCTATCTCCTCAGGCGTCATCCCGTTGTCCTTCCTTCTCACGGTCGTTATCTCCGTCGGTTCTGTCAGCAGGTGCAGGGTGCTCACCTTGAGCGGTGCGAAGTGCTTGTTGTAGAACTTGTCGTAGTCGTCGTAACTGTATTTTGTCCCGAGCAGCGGAAGGTTTGTCTTGCTTATGATTATTGTGCGGCTGTGCGCTGCCTGACGTATTATGTTCTGCTGTCCATACAGCTGCCGCGCATACTGCAGAGCCTCGTCGTAGTTTCTGAAGCCCGATACCGTCATTCTGTTGATGCCCTCCATCGGCTCTATCACTATGTCGAAGTTGCGCACCATGTAGCTTGTGAAGTTGTATTTTGCCAGTTCGTAGAGCAGCCTGTTCTCATCCACGGAGTCCGGACTGTATGCGAAGATGAAGAGGAAGTCGGTGTTCCGTTCGTTCGAAAGAGTTTTCTCTGCGGTGGAGTCGGCGGGAGCCATTGTCTCCGTGCGCCGTTCCCACACGTTGCTCATGTCGAACTTGCCTCCGTATATCCTCCGTCCCGCCTTGACACCGTTGACTATCATTCCGGCGAGATTGCTCAGCTCGCTCTGCGGGAACTTCTCCACGAGCGTGTTCATGTCGGTCACGCATCCTTCGGCATCGCCGTTGTTGAGCTTTCCGAGACCGCCTATGAATATGAACTTGTCGCGGTTCGCCCCGAGCGGGAAGCGTGTCTCGGATATCTTAAGGTTCGCCGCCACCTCTTGCAGACGGTCTGCCTTGAAGGCGTCATACGTCGCCGCGTAGATGGAATCCTCTATGTGCTCGCCGAACTTAGCGTTTTCAGCAAAGTAAGGGTCGGTGAGCAGTGTCGTCCACGGGCTTTCCGGATAGCTCTGTCTGAGCTTTTCCACATACGTCTCTGCCGTCTGCGGGTCTCCCATTCTCGAATAGAGCAGGAACAGATGATAGAAAACGTCTGCCATGTTCTCATATTCCGGATAGCTGTCGGTGATGCGTCGGAGAGCCTTCTCGCTCAGCGGCAGGTTGTCGAGCTTGTCCTTGAATATCACTCCGGAGTTGTACAGACCGTCCATTATTATAAGGTTGCTTGCCTGGACCTGTTCCTCCGTGAACGGAATCTGTTTGAGATAGTATTCCCGTTTGTGCGGATCGTTCTGCGCGCTGTCGGCTACCTGCTCGAGCGAGTCTGCCAAAGCTTCCGCCCTGGCGATGGAGTCGAGCTGCTCTTCGGTCATCTCCTGCGGTGTGTCAAACGCCACGACGGTCTTGTTGACACGCTGCCAGTTGTCCACGTTTTCCCTTTTTCCCCATATCTTCTGGAACTCCGCCTTGCCTTGGTTCACAGCCATCTGGTTGTAGAAATACCACACCGAGCTCTTGTTGCCAGGTCTTTGGTTCTGCCGGTTGGCGTTGCCGGTGTTTCCGGCGTTGCCTCCGTTCTGCGCTATCACGTTCTGCGCGTTCTGCTCCGCCAGCCTGTCCTGCTCCTCCTTTTCCTTTTTCTTCAGTTCCTCTATCACACGGTCAATCGCCTCATTGCGCTCTTTCTCGCCCATCTTTGCCAGTGCCTGAAGCGAGTCTTGCAGGTGTACGGCGTCTGTGTAAGGCACGAGCTCGTCGAGAACCTTCGACCGTCGCGACAGTTCCTCATAGTCCTTGCGCTCCTTGTCGAGCAGACCTATCGCCTCGCCATAGCACCGCTGCGCGTCACTGTAGCGTTCGCGCTCCCAGTAAAGACCGCCGAGCTTCAGCAGGAGCACACCTTTCTCTATGCCGTTTCGTGTCGATCCGCTGTTTCCCTTTTCGTATGCAATGATGGCGTTGAGCGTGTCTTTCTGTGTCAGATATATGTTTCCGATGGCATAGTACACCTGATCCAGATAATCCTTGTTCTTGTCTGACGACGCCATGCGCCTCAGCCGCTTTATCATCTTCTTCGACTGGCTGCCTGACATCACCTCCGTCATCGCTATGCGGGCGTTGAACTCCACCTCATACGGCGGGTTCTGTCTTATCACCCTCTTGTAAGCCTTCATCGCCTCAGCCTTGTTGCCGAGCGCGCTGTGCAGCTGTCCCATGAGATACCATTCCCTTGCGCGCTGCTTGCTTCGCATCTCGTGCTTTATCACCTTGCGGAGATAAGGTATGGCTTTGGCGTAGTCGCCGGTGTGTATGTAGTAGCTGGCGTAGGTGTAGTCCCATTCCTTGCGTGCCTGCCAGTGTATGGAGTCGCGCTGCATGTTGCGTATCACGTCCTCGGCATCGTATATCCATCCCTCTTCAAGGTAGCATTTGGCAAGCCACGCCCTCGCCTTGCCGTATATGGCGGGCTGTGTCTGATAGAGACGGCTCATGTATGAGAATGTGGAGGCAGCCTCGTCGAAGTCGCCTTTGTTGAATTGCGAGCGTCCCATGAGCAGCCATGCCTTCCAGAGGAAAGGGTTATACTCCTTCCGTCCGAGCCATTCAAGGTCTTTCTCAGTCTTTCTCCTGTTCTTCGTCCACACAGGCTTGCGCTTTATGCTGTGCAGTTTTATGGCCTTCTGGCATTTCTCTATCGCCCTGTCGAAATTGCTTTTGCCAAGCTCTCGGCTGTTTTTGTTGCCCACGGTGTAGAGCGGTATCATCTCCGTGAAGTTGTCGCGGTTGCCCTGTTCCTTCTCCAGCGAGCCCTCGATGTATGCCTGCGCCCCGTTGTAATAGGTGTTGTATCTGGCGTTGAAGGCATGCCACCACCTGCTCTTCGCGGTGTTCTTCTGCGTAGAGCATGCTGCGATTGTCATCAGCCCGAGGGCTGCCACGAGTATGGAGAAGTATTTAGCGTTGCGATGTCTCACTCTTATTTAACTGCTTGAGTGCGTATTTTATTGCCTTGCATATGCAATAAATGATGATACTGACAAAAATAATCGACGCTCCCGACGGCACGTTGAGCCAGTAGGACAGCGCGAGCCCCGCCATGCAACCGGCGCATCCGATGATAATGCTGTATGCCGCGATGCGTCCGAAACTGTATGTGAAGAGATTGGCTGTCATCTGCGGAATGGTCAGCATGCTCATGGCGAGCACTATGCCCACCATGCGCAGCGTCGAGACAATGGTCATGGCGATGAGCGCCATCATGGTATACTCGACGAGACTCACGGGAAGCCGCTGCGAGCGGGCGAACTCCGGGTCGAACGCCGTGCTTACTATTATGCGGTAGTAGGCTGTGAAGAGAAACAGCGTTATGACGCAGAGGGCTGCCAGCAGCCACAGGTTGCCGCTCTCGATGGTGAGTATGCTGCCGAAGAGGAACGACGGCAGGTCGGGCACGAAGCCCGGGGCGAGAAAGCAGAACAGTATGCCCACGCTCATGCCCAAAGCCCAGAACACGGCTATAGCCGAGTCTTCGCGCACATTGCCGCGGCTTGACAGCCACTGTATGCCGAACGCGCTGAGCACCGAGAATACCATTGCCGAGAGTATGGGACTGACGCCAAGGAACACACCGATGCCTATCCCTCCGAACGAGGCGTGCGTGATGCCGCCGCTTATGAACGTGAGGCGGCGCGTGACGATGTATGTGCCGACGAGTCCGCACACTATGCTTGCGAGCGCCGCACCTATGAGCGCGTTCCTGAAAAAGCCGTATTCAAGAATGTCCATCGTCTATAAGCATTATCACTTCGTCCTTCAGTTCGTCGGGAAGGGATATGCCGCGCAGCGTGAGACTGCGCCACCATGCCTGCACCTCGTCCTGTCTCATGGTGTGCAACACGTCGCTGAACTGCTCCACTTCCTGCTGGTCGTAGCTGTCTGACTGCCGTCCGGCAAACGTGTCAAGCTCCTCGTCGTCAAAGTATT
>ERZ772884.2622-NODE-2622-length-10245-cov-3.143867_pt1 | contig 10245 bp, 16 predicted proteins | sample MGYA00580574_ERZ772884 | MGnify/ENA primary metagenome ERZ772884 (study PRJEB29015, sample SAMEA2737690) | human gut metagenome | biome: human gut; feature: human-associated habitat; material: faeces | place: China | collected 2012 ... | reverse complement strand
TATTTACCGGCTCTTTTTAGTGCAAAATTCCTCAAACATGTACCACAACTTTTCTGCTGACCTGTGATAGAATATACTCAGGAGTGTTACTATGGGATTTTATAGCCAGAAATGAGGTGAGAAAGTTAATATGGCAGGAAAGTACGAATATTGGCTTTCTCAAGAAGGTCAAGTGCTTTTACAAGGCTGGGCTAGAGATGGTTTGACCGATGAACAGATTGCAAAAAATATGTGCATTTCACCATCAACATTATATGAATGGAAAAAGAAATATTCGGAGATTTCGGAGTCCCTAAAAGAAGGAAAAGAAATAGCTGATTACTTAGTAGAAAATGCACTTTTCAAAAATGCTCTTGAGGGAAATACCACGGCTCAAATATTCTGGTTAAAAAACAGAAAACGTGATAAATGGAGAGATAATCCAGAACCAGAAAAGAAAGAAGAAAAAGAGGAGGGCATAGTAATTGAACTTACCAGAAACGGAGAGAAGATATAGAGTATATAAACATACTGTGCCTGATGGCAGAGTGTATATAGGAATGACTTGCAAAACAGTAAAGGCAAGGTGGGACAGCGGATATTACGGAAACGACGATTTCTCCAAAATTATAAAAAAATATGGTTGGGAAGGGATTAAGCATGAAATTATAGCTGATAATCTCACCAAAGAAGAAGCCGAATTAATTGAACGAAAAAGCATTGCGGAACATCGAAGCAATGAAGAAAAGTACGGATTTAATTTTGACAGTGGCGGAAATTTCGGAAAGAAGCGTTGCGCTCGTACAAAGAAGAAAATGAGCAAGACAGCAACGCAGCTTCATTTCGGCGACAGGCTGCACACAAAAGAAGTTGTAGCCAAAAGAGCGATAACTCAAACCGGAAGAAAGCTTTCAGACGAAACTAAAAGAAGAATTGGCGATTCCCATAGAGGTAGCAAAAGCGTTTCAGCCAAAAGGGTTAATCAGATAGACAGATACAATGGAAAAATAATAAAAACATGGGACTGCACTATGGACGTGGAGCGAGCGTTAGGTTACAAGAATAGTGCCATTTCTCGATGCTGTTCTGGTGGACGTCCTACAGCCTATGGATATGTTTGGAGATATGAAGCAGTATGAAAATATCCGCAGATGATTTATTTCCGTATAATTTTGATAATGTGCTGAGAGATATTTTGGAGCACAAACATACTTATTATGTATTCAAAGGCGGGCGTGGAATCTGTAAGTCTTCTTTCGTGAGCATTGTCATTATATTGCTAATGACAAGAAAAGAGAATAGAGATAAACATTGTATCATATTCAGAAAAACAGCGAATACATTAAGAGATAGCGTTTTTTCGCAGATGCAATTTGCTATATCAGCATTGCATCTTGATGGCGATTTTAAATGTACTGTCAGCCCAATGAAAATAACATACATACCAACTGGGCAGACTATAATGTTTCGTGGTGTTGATGACAGAATGAAATTAAAGTCGTTAAAAGCTCCATTCGGATACTTTGCTTTTGCATGGCTGGAAGAATGCGATACTTTTACCGGAATGGAAGAAGTACGAAGCATCTTGCAGTCATCGATGCGAGGTGGAAAAGACTACTGGACTTTTATGTCATTCAACCCACCAAAAACGAGACATAACTTCATGAATGAAGAAGTATTAATCCAGAGAGACGACAGATATGTTCATTCTTCTGATTACAGAACGGTTCCAAAGGAATGGCTTGGACAACAGTTTTTTGACGATGCCGAACATCTCAAACAGATTCGCCCAGAAGCCTATGAGCATGAATACCTGGGAGTCCCGAATGGTGACGGCGGAAACGTATTTGAATATCTGGAGATTAGAGATATTACAGACGAAGAGATCAGTCACATGGATCGTATTTTCGCTGGCGTAGATTATGGATGGTACCCGGATGCCTTCTGCTATCTCCGAACTTATTACGATTCTGCCAGAGAGAAAATATATCTGATTGACGAATTATATGTAAATAAATGGAGCAACTCCAAGACCGCTGATTGGATCAAGAAAAAAGGCTATGACGATTATACGATGATATGTGATTCTGCGGAGCCTAAGTCCGTGAATGATTTCCGGGATGCCGGACTTCCTGCCAGAGGGGCAATTAAAGGGCCGGGAAGTATCGAGTATGGTTTTAAATTCTTGCAAACAAAGACACTTGTCATTGACCCGAAGCGGACACCGAACGCATACAAAGAAATTACAGAATATGAGTATGATCGAGACAAAGAGGGAAATGTAATAAGCGGTTATCCTGATGGAAACGATCATGCAATCTCGGCGCTTAGATATGCTTATGAGCCGTTATTTAACAGAAGGGGGTACAGCGCATAATGTGTAAATTTTGCGATGAATTAGCTTCTTGGAAAGAATGCCATGATAATCCAGAATATAAGAAGAACAAATATATATACGGCTGTATGTTGTACATGTACATGAAAGACCGAAAAGGAAGCATTACTTCCAGACCGTTTGACCTTAATTATTGTCCGATGTGCGGAAAGAAGATAGCAGCAGGTGACTAAATGGGACTTATAACAACACTAAAAAGGTGGTTTAACATGATATTCAAAAAACAAGCCGAAGAGGATTTTAATATCCAGGCAGCAGAATTTCCGGAAATGGAATCACTGATCAACCGGTGCGCGAACATTTACAGAGGTGCGCCGGAATGGTTGGATGATAAGAATAATATCAAGACGATTAATTTTGCTAAATCTGTCTGCTCAGAGACAGCCCGGCTCGCAACGCTGGCGATCGGCATTCAGATAGATGGCTCTGCAAGGGCGGCATGGTTACAGGAGCAGATTGACAAGGTATACTTCCAAATCCGGCACTGGGTGGAATATGGCTGCGCTTACGGAACAGTATTTATCAAACCAAACGGTGAGAGTCTTGACATATTCACTCCGGCAGATGTGATGATTGTGGATTACGATAATCAGGAAATTAAAGGGATTATATTCAAAGATTCTTATACGGTTGGACGGAAATACTACACAAGGCTCGAATATCACAGGTTTGTTGAGACAACAGTGGATGGAGTGACGACCTATCCGTACTACGTTTCTAACAGAGCCTATGTGTCAAAATCCCCTCAGTCAATCGGTGACAGAATCGACCTTAAGCAGACCAAGTGGGCTGACCTAATGGCAGATACGCCGCCGATACTCAAAGCAAACGGTGAGAAGCTGGACGGACCGTTGTACGGAGTGTTACGGACACCGCAGGCGAACAACGTGGACATTAGTACGCCACTTGGATTACCGATATTTGCCGAAGCTATCGAGGAGTTAAAAGACCTCGACATTGCATACAGCAGAAACGCCGGAGAAATTTTTGATTCCCAGAAGATAGTTCTAGCAGATGATAGACTGTTGATGCCAAGCGGTACACCTGTATCAGCTATGTCGCCACAGGGCATGGAGAACAGACGTAATGAGATGAACTTACCGCACTTTGTTAAAAACGTATTCGGACAGGACGAGAAAGAGTTTTATCAAGAAATCAATCCGGTTCTCAACACAGATACCCGTATAAGCGGCATAAACGCCATTTTAAGCCAGTTAGGGTACAAGATTGGATTCTCCAATGGGTACTTTGTTTTCAACGAATCCAGCGGTATTCAGACAGCTACAGGAGTAGAAGCGGAACAGCAGAGGACAGTGCAGTTTATCAAGGATGTAAGGGATAAGTTGGAGTCTTGCCTAGATGAAGTTATTTACGCATTGAACGTTTACGCTGATCTGTACGGGCTTGCAGCTGTCGGAGCTTACGAAGTCAATTATGATTTCGGAGATATCTTGTATGTGCGTGAAAACGACCGTGCGAGGTGGTGGCAGTATGTGACTACTGGCAAGGTTCCAGCGTGGCTGTATTTCGTAAAATTTGAGGGAATGACTGAGGAAGAAGCGAAAGCAATGGTCGAAGAAGCTCAGCCAGACGAACCAACATTATTCGGAGAGGAGTAAAATGGACACTAATATCATACCAGTACAATTAGATTATAGATTCGTGACAACCCGTAAAATCTGGCAATACGACTACGGTCAGATATTGAGCATCACGGGACAGAATCTTCCAACAGCTACGGAGGTACATTTTAGCCTTGACATAAGAGGTGGAAGCACACTGTCAAGAGTTGGAACAACAATAGATGGCGTGACAACTGTTAAGATTCCAGACGAATTACTGAAAAACAATGGAAAGTCTGGCGATTTTTCCATATATGCATTCATATATGTGACTGATGAGGAATCCGGCAATACAGAGTACAGAATTACCATTCCGGTATACAGTCGACCAAAGCCAGAGAATCCAAGCGTAGATCCAGCACCGGAACCGAATATTTTCCACGAAACAGTTACTGCGGTCAATAACGCGGCTGATCGGGCAGAAAAAGCAGCGAAAGATACGGAGCAAATACGTGACAATCTGAATCTTGACCTGTCAGAGAAAATCACTCGACCACAGTCCGCAAAGGTTGGACAGGTAATAGCAGTAAAAGAAGTCGGTACAGACGGCAAACCGACAGATTTCGAAGCAAAGGACATGACAGGCGGTGCGTCTACGGAAGAAATCAAAGAAGCTGTCGGTGCGTATATGCAAGAACACCCGTTTGAAGAGACCGACCCAACAGTTCCAGACTGGGCGAAACAACCAGAAAAACCGACATATACTGCGGAAGAAGTTGGTGCATTACCAGATAATACAAAGATTCCAACAAAGACATCTGAGCTAGAAAATGACAGCGGATTTCTTGTTTCTCCCCCAACTCCCGAACCCGGTAAAATCCTCAAAATTAAATCAGTCAACGAAGACGGCACATTCACTTGCGAGTGGGCTGATGATGGTGGAAGTAACTTGGATGTGCGGATTAATGGTGAGAGTATTGTGCAAGACGGTGTGGCGGAGATACCGATATCTTCGCATGATACTCTTGGATTGGTATACACCGACAACTCGGCCGGAGGCTATACTACTGGGCTAATGAATCAACAAGGAAGATTAAAAGTAAATACCGCAGGCATTGACGATGTAAATAAGAGACGTCTTAGAAAAGAAATTGATTGTTCCAACTTTGATTACGCCGTCAAAGCCGCCATGTGCGACGGAAAAGGTGCTGCATGGACAGCAGAGGAACAGGCGACGGCTAGAGCGAGGATAGGTGCGCTTGACACTCAAGATATGATAGACATCACAGAAATAACAATGGATGCCGAAACATTGAAATATGTATTCCCATCATTTGCAGACTACAGAATATTAGAGATTTCATTTTCGAAAACAAAAAAAGAGATCGCAGGACTTACAGGGAATATTTGGCTTAAGCCTAATTATGCTCATGCTCAATGGATTGTTACCAGTACGTTTGCGGATATGCTTAATATATTCACTCTAGATACGTCTGGAAAATCATGCATCGGGAAAAATGTGCATACAAACAATACACAAATTGTAATAGGCACACAAGGACTCATTGTAGATAAAGAATATTGGAACACAGAGTTTCGGGGAAGCCCCTATCTCTTGTTACCAAATACAGAGTGGGCACAGTATTGTGCAGAATGTAATACAATAATAAAAGTTAGGGGGATTAAGAGATGAAGGTGTCAGAATACAAACAAACAGGAATCCGTACAGAATCCTACACAGTAACCATTCCAGCCGAGTACGATGAAGAAGGTAACATCATCTCCGAAGAACACGAAGAAACCCGTACTCGTGAAGCACCAGTGATGGGAATGGTCTACAGAGATATGACACCCGAAGAAATTGCCGAGCTGGAGAAGATTCAGACAGAACTCCCAGAAGAACAACCAACTCAGCAAGATCGTATCGAGGCACAGGTTATGTATACGGCACTGATGACAGACACATTATTAGAAAGCGAGGAAGAATGATGTTCGAGAAGATCAAGAGATTTTTCAATCTGAAACTGTATACGAAAAAGCAGATCAGACAGTTTTGCGACAAGGGTGTAATCACCCCGGAGCAGTATAAGCAGATCACCGGAGAAGACTACTAACATGTACCACAACTTTTATCGAAAGAGGTGATATACTATGCTTAGTCCAGAATATTTACGGCAAATTACAGAGGGCAGTGAACAGATTGCAGAAGAACTGCATCAGTATATCATCTCTGAGATCGTGTCGAGAATGGTGGCAAGAATCGGCAGAGGTGAAGACTATATTCTGACTAATGCCGATGCGTGGAGAATCAGAACGCTACAGGAATCTGGTGAACTGTTAGAAGACATTCTGGCAGAATTATCCAAATACACCAAACGTGAACAGCAGGAACTTCTTGAAGCGTTTGAAGATGCCGGAATCACTGCTCTCGATTATGATGATAAGATTTACAAGGCGGCAGGATTAAGCCCTGTACCGCTCGAACAGTCGCCAGCTATGATAAGGCTCATGGAGCGGAATATGAACCACTGTTTAGGAGATTGGAAGAACTTCACACGAACCACCGCAAGTGCCGCTCAGAGGCTCTATATCGAGCAATGCGACCTTGCATATAATCATGTAATGACTGGAGCGGTTGGGTATACGCAAGCCATCAAAGAGGCAGTTAATAACGTTGTGATCGATGGTGTATATGTTGAATACATAAATAAAGAGACAGGAAAGAAAAGACGCGATACAATTGAAACAGCAGTCGCACGTTCTGTCAGAACTGGCGTGGCACAGGCTACAGGAGACATATCCCTAAAGCGCATGGAAGAAATGGATTGGGATTTAGTTCTGGTCAGTGCTCACATGGGAGCCAGAACGGGTGATGGCGGTCAGAATCCGGGAAATCACGCATGGTGGCAAGGCAAGATATACTCTCGTTCTGGCAAGAGTAAGAAATTTCCGCCGTTCTCATTGACCGGATATGGAACGGCAAGTGGACTGTCAGGGGTCAACTGTCGGCATAGTTTTGGAGTCAGTGATGGAGAATTTAATCCCTATGCAGAACTATCAGCGCAGGATAAAGCCAACAAAGGCAAACAGTACGAAAAGGAACAACGACAACGTACTTATGAACGAAGAATCCGCAAAACAAAGCGAGAAGTCCTTGGACTGCAAGCAGGAGTTGACAATGCACCGAACGAAAAGGCGAAATTCGCATTACAACAAGACCTTGACCGGAAGTCTTATCTTTTACAGAAGCAAAATGCTGCATATAAGGACTACTGCAAGCAGAACGACCTGAGGGAACTGAAAGACCGACTCATGATCGCTAAGTGGAATCGTCGGAACGCCGCAAAAGCCAGAGGAGCGGCAAAGAGATATAAAACAGCAAAGGGGATTGATTGATGGACAGATGGGAATATTACAATCCGAATCCTGCTGGGAATCGAGTCGGAGATTGTGCTGTCCGGGCAATATGCAAAGCAACCGGTTTTGACTGGGAAACAGTATTTGCCGGATTAATGATACAGGCATGTGCTCTGTCAGATATGCCATCAGCTAATTACGTTTGGGGAGCGTACCTCCACAAACGTGGGTACAGACGCAAACTGATTGAGCAATCAGAACGGTATATCTATACGGTCAACGACTTTTGCACAGACCATCCGACAGGCACGTACATCCTCTGCATAGATGGTCATGTGGTGACAGTACAAGAGGGCAAATATTTTGATACATGGGATAGCGGTAATGAAATCCCGGTATATTACTGGGAGAAGGAGAATAAATGAGCATATCAGAATTTGTACAGATTTTCCTCTCGTTTTGCGGAGGGGTGTCCATTGTCGGAGGGGCAGCGGCTGTAATCTTTAAGTGGATTACTCCGGCATTTCGACTCAACAAGCGAGTTGAGACACTGGAAGAACATGATAAGCGAGATTACGAGAGTCTTCAGAGGATTGCGGAACGAGATTCCTTAATTCTAGAAGTGCTATCAACCATGTTGGACAGCCAGATCAGTGGAAATAACGTCGAAGAGTTAAAAAAAACAAAACAGAAGCTTACAAATTATCTTGCGCAGAATCAACGTTAGCATTAATAAGGGGTATGCTCATGAAATTATATGTGTTCACAAAGAAAGATATAGACAGGTTCTTGACAGAGTGTAATTTCACACCGGACGAAGAAAGATTGTTCCGGCTGAGATGTCAGGAGCGCACGCTCGAATACTGTGCTGAGCAGATGAATGTGAGCATATCCACGGCGAAACGATTAAGCCGCCGGGTGAATAATAAAATAATTAAAGTATGCTAAAAAGTAAGGAGAGGATATTTTTTACCCTCTCCCATTTTTTTAATAAAAATCTTCTTTTACAACCCTTTCAAGTAGTTTTATCACATATTCTGGCGGTGTTCTTCTCTCTGCCTCCCAGTCCTCTATCGTTCTTTTAGGAATCTCATACTTATCCGAAAAAGCCTTCTGGCTCAATCCGGTAAGTGTTCTTAATTTTTTTATCATTGCAAAGATAATCCTTTCATCCTTGTCCTACTGATGTAGACTATTCTAATTCAATAGAAAATTCGCTTTCAAGTAATCCTTCAAAATCAGGATCTTCTTTTACATAAGCTTTTAAAAATGATTCTGGTGTACATGGCGCCATATCGAAATGAAGATTTTCTCTGATGTCATCATTCATGTATGTTGCGATTACATCTAAATCTTCCTGTGTCAGTGTGTATTCTTCTCCATATCTTGTCATTTTGTTTTCCTCCTAAATGATTTCTTATTTCCTCTTTCTGATATTATAATACCACGCAATGCGTGGTGCGTCAATACTTTTATGATACTTTTTCGAACTGTTTTAAAATCGATTTCCATGCAAAAATATAACCAGAAAGGTGGTGCATAAGATGGCATTATATAACAATCCTTATCAATATAGTTTTGGCGTTCCGGGACAGATGAATCAGTTCCAGCAACAGCCTGTCCAGATGCCAGCTCAATCAGTACAGCAACCACAGCAGAATAATAGCGGTATCCTGTGGGTATCCGGCGAAGTCGGCGCAAAATCCTATCTGGTAGCACCCGGAACAAGTGTTTTGCTGATGGACAGCGAAAGTGAAAAGTTTTACATCAAATCTACAGATGTTTCTGGTATGCCGCAGCCATTACGAACGTTTGAATACCACGAGGTGGGCTCTCAGATGCCGCCTAAGCAGCCTGTTCAGAACATGGACAGTAAATACGTCACCAGACAGGAATATGACGATTTAAAGGGCAAATACGAAGCTATCATAAACCGATTAAATTCTTTTTCTGAACCTGTTAGAGCTAATACCGCACAGGAATCAGCAGCCAAGGGAGGAAACGCAAATGAGTAATCCATTATTTAATGTGCTTGGTGGTGGGATGCCACAGGGTAACGGACCAATGCAGATGATACAGCAATTCATGCAATTTAAGCAAAATTACAAAGGAAACCCAAAAGAAGAAGTCCAGAAAATGTTACAGTCTGGACAGATTTCACAGCAGCAGCTTAACCAGGTTCAGCAGATGGCAGGGCAGTTCCAAAATCTGCTGAATAACATGAAATAGTACATTACAATCTGGCCAGATTGATGTAAATACACAAAAAGGAGATTATATTATGGATGGAAATTATAGCTTAGCAGATATTGCCGCTGCTACTGGAAACGGTAGAAATAATGACGGCATGTTTGGTGGAGATGGTAGCTGGTGGATTATTGTTTTATTCATTTTTGCTTTCTTCGGATGGGGAAACAACGGCTGGGGCAATAATGGAAACGGCGGCGGATATGTAGCCACAGCAGCTACTCAGGCGGATATTCAGAGAGGATTCGACAATTCCGCAGTAATCAGCAAACTTGACGGAATCAACAACGGTCTCTGTGATGGATTCTATGCAGTGAACAACGGTATGCTTACCGGATTCAATGGAATCAACACAAACATCATGCAGACAGGCTTCGGAATCCAGCAGGCGATCAATGCTGATACTGTAGCGAATATGCAGAACACAAATGCATTGCAGTCTCAGTTAGCACAGTGTTGCTGCGACAACAGGGCGGGACAAGCACAGATCAGATATGATATGGCTACCAACGCTTGTGCAATCCAGAACACCATGAACAGCAACACAAGAGATATCATTGACAGCCAGAATGCTGGAACAAGAGCCATTCTTGATTATCTTTGCAATGAAAAGATTTCTAACCTGCAGGCTGAAAATAATGACCTCAGACGTGCTGCTTCTCAGGATCGCCAGAGTGCGCTTCTCACAACTGCAATGGCTTCTCA
>ERZ772884.2614-NODE-2614-length-10261-cov-8.661180_pt1 | contig 10261 bp, 9 predicted proteins | sample MGYA00580574_ERZ772884 | MGnify/ENA primary metagenome ERZ772884 (study PRJEB29015, sample SAMEA2737690) | human gut metagenome | biome: human gut; feature: human-associated habitat; material: faeces | place: China | collected 2012 ... | reverse complement strand
TCGCGGATATCTGGATCCCGCTGACGCCGGACTCCACCGTGATGCGCGTGGTGACGCCGGTGTCTCCGCGCGTCTCCGGCTACGTGGCGGCGGTACATGTCCATAACAACAGCCAGGTGAAGAGAGGCGATCTGCTGTTTGAACTCGACGACACGCCGTTTCGCAATAAAGTAGAAGCGGCGCAAATCGCGCTCGAGCAGGCTCGCCTGTCTAACGAACAGCTGGATGCGCAGATCGCTGCCGCGCAGGCCAGCCTGAAAACCGCCGTGCTGACCGCGCGTAACGACAAAGTGACCTTTGATCGCTACCAGAAGCTGAGCACCCTGCAGAACGTCTCGCAGGCGGATCTGGATAAGGTTCGCACCACCTGGCAGAGCAGCGAGCAGTCCGTCAGCACGATTCAGGCCAACATCCGCAACCTGCGCATCCAGCGTGGTGAGCGCGAAGAACACCGCAACGTGACGCTGCAAAAATACCGCAACGCGCTGGACGAAGCGGAGCTGAACCTCGGCTGGACGAAGGTTTACGCCCAGGCAGACGGCACGGTCAGTAACCTGCAGTTAAGCCCCGGCTTTTATGCCTCCTCCGGCTCGGCCGCACTGGCGCTGGTGAACAACCAGACCGATATCGTGGCTGATTTCCGTGAAAAAAGCCTGCGTCATACCCATCAGGGCACCGATGCTGCGGTGGTGTTTGACGCCTTCCCGGGGCACGTTTTCCGCGCCCACGTGACCAGCAGCGATGCGGGGATCCTCGCCGGTCAGGAGGCCGTTAATGGCCAGCTTTCCGAGCCGGAAACCTCTAACCGCTGGGTACGTGACGCCCAGCGGATGCGCATTCACGTGACGCTGGATGAGCCGCTGCCGAAGCATCTGCCGACCGGCGCCCGCGCGACCGTGCAGCTTTACAACAGCGAAGGGCCGTTTGCGCGCTTCTTCTCCGGGATGCAAATCCACCTGGTGAGCCTGCTTCACTATGTCTATTAGCACCCTGGCGCGGGTGTTTACCCCGCACGGCAATATCGTCTATACGGCAAACGACTTTCGCCAGACCCTGCGCATCGTCTTTGCCGGGATGATTGCGCTGAGCATTTCGAGCTTCTACAACACCCGCTACGGCGTGTTTTTCGTGGTCTACCCGATCATGCTGCTGTCGCTGGTGCCGGTGTTTAACCGCCACGTGGCGAAGCAGTTTATCTTCAGCGCATCGCTCAACTGCGTCGAAATGGTAATTATCATCGGCTATCTGTCGCAATGGCCGGCGATCATGACGCTGGTGGTCTTCGCCCTCTACGTGATGCGTTTTCGCTTTATGAGTAAAGGGCCGCTGTTTTTGTTCGGGTCCATGGGCGTGGTGTGCCAGAGCGTGATGCTCAACTTTATGAGCTACCCCACCACCAACTGGCATACGCTTTTGTTCTCGAACATCGAAGCCAGCGTGATGGCGGTGTGCCTGAGCGCGCTGATGAACTATCTCCTGCCGGACGTGGAGCCCCGCAAGCCGCCGCCGCTGATTGAGAAAGACGACGCCCGCGTGCGCCACGAGTCGCTGCTCTCCGGCACCGTCGCGACGATGATTTTCGTGGTGTTTCAGATCAGCGACTTAAGCGATTCGCTCTCGGCGCTGATGGCAGGGATTTTGATCCTGTTCCCGATGCACTATCGCGGCGCGGTGATGAGCTCCATCTGGCGCGTGGTCGGCGTGGTGCTGGGCTGCCTCTATATTCTGGTGGTGCAGCTGATCCTCTACGATCACAGCAGCCATATGCTGTTGATGATGCCGCTGATCGGCCTTGGGCTGGCGTTTGGCGCGCGGCTGCACGTAATGGAGAAGGTCGGGGCGGGCGTGGGGTTCTCCAGCATCACCACCATCGGCATTATGTTCGGGCAGAACATGCACCCGGACACCGACCTGGTGTTCAGCGATCTCTACCGCATCACCTCCGTTACCTTTTCGCTGGTGGCGACGCTGACGATGGTCTTTCTGATGCACCTGATCCTCAACCGCTTCGAGGCGACGCGCTACGTCATCGCGCCGCCCAAAGTAGATTAATGTCCCAGCACGGCAGGCAGCTGCGAGAGTAAAAACAGGATCAGGCCAATCGTCCCGCCCACCAGGGTGCCGTTGACGCGGATAAACTGCAGATCTTTTCCGATGTTGAGCTCAATCTGGCGGGACATGTCTTTGGCGTCCCAGCTTTTTACCGTGTCGCTGATGTGGCGCGTCAGGAACGCCGCGAAATCCGGCGCCACGCGATGCGCGGCCTGCTCCAGATGCTCGTTCAGAGATGCCCGGAGGCTGGCGTCGTTAGACAGCGTTTCGCCAAACCACAGCCCGGCGTTGGCGATGCGTTGCTTCACGCGGGAATCCTCGCTCTGCATATCCGCCTTCAGCCACTGGCGCAGGTCGGCCCACATCTCCCCCAGATAGCGGTTAAACGCCTCGTCGTTTTTCAGGTAGTGCTTAATGTTGTCGGCTTTTGCCGCCATCTCCGGATCGTTTTTCAGGTTGTCGATAAGCTTCAGCGTGGCGCGGTCAAACGCCTGGCGGATCTGGTGCGTGCGGTCGTGGCTGATATCGTCCAGCAGCGTGTTGACCGCGTTCGATACCATCTCCGCGCTTTGATCGCCCAGCCACTCGGTGGGCAGCACCATCGCCTTGCGCGGGTGCTCGGTCTTCAGCCAGTGGACGATCTGGTCAGAGATAAACTCTCGCGTGCTTTCCCGCTGAATCAGGGTAATCAGTCGGTTGATGATGGCGTCCAGCAGCACCTGGTGGCGGTTGTTTTTGGTCATGCTCTCCAGCATCACGGCGCTGGTTTCGGTGAAATCGACCTTGTCGATGGCCTTATGCACCGCGCGTTTGAGCAGGCGCTGAATGCGCCCGTCATCGGTCAGTTCGAGAAAACCGCTCATCACCTGCATCAGATGCAGCCCGACGCGCTGGGCGTTGTCGGGCTTGCTGAACCAGGCGCCAATCATCTGTGCGGGCTCATAGCGGCGGATCAACGCCACCAGCGACTGGGTATCCAGAAACTTCTCCTGCACGAACTGGCCGAGATTGTCGCCGATCCGGTCTTTATTGCGCGGGATGATCGCCGTATGGCGGGAGATAAAGGGAATCGGCACCCGGCGGAAAAGCGCGACCACCGCAAACCAGTCCGCCAGCGCGCCGACCATCGCCGCCTCGGCAATGGCCTTGACGCCGCGCACCCAAAAGGTCTGCGGCAGGAACAGGGTGGTGATAAAGGCCGCGGCGGCAACCAGCAGCAGCGACAGCGCCAGCAGCTTGGCGCGTTTGAGTTCAGCTATTTTTTCCATGGGTTAAGGATAGAGGGATACGAGGGGAATGTGCAAAGCAGGGAACGTTATGTCATTCCAGCTTCTGGAATCTACCTTCCGGAATTAAACACCTTTTTACATATTTGGTTTAATCATTGTGCAATTTGTATATGCTTTTTTGTATATACAATCAGGGAAGGGTACACTATGCCAATGGAGTATGAGTGGGATAACAATAAGGCGAAAAGTAACCTGCAAAAACATGGCATACGCTTTGAGGATGCGGTTATGGTTTTCGACGATCCTTATCATTTGTCTGTTCAGGATCGCTATGAAAACGGGGAATTTCGCTGGCAAACCATCGGCCTTGTGCAAGGCCTTCTTGTTATTTTGGTCGCACATACGGTACGTTTTGAAAGCGGAGGAGAAATCATCCGTATCATTAGCGCACGAAAGGCGGACCGCAAAGAGAGGAGCCGTTATGAGCATCGTTAAACATAAACGCGGTAGTGCGCCTGAGGTAAGCGCTCGTCGTGTGGCTGAGCTCAAAGCATTAGCTGAAAAACCAGATGCGGAGATTGATTACAGCGATATTCCTGCCACGGACGATGAACAGTGGTCAGGGGCGGTGCGAGGGAAGTTCTATCGACCACTCAAAACTCAGGCATCTGTACGCATTGACGCCGATGTGATGGAGTGGCTTAAACGGCCTGGGAAAGGTTATCAGACGCGGCTCAATGCCATTTTGCGTGAAGCAATGCTGCGCGATCAAAACAAAAAATAAATAGCGGGCAGCGTTTGGCTGCCCGCTATCTCAGCGTATATTTTCCAGCAGCCGCCACAGCACCCACCCGCCAAACCCCATCAGCACCACCCCCGCCGTGCGCTCTATCAGCCACAGCGCAAGGCTGAGCTTCTGTTGCACCGGCGATAGCCCCATCAGCGTCACCAGCGTCAGATCCCACGCCAGCACCACCGTCACCATCCAGACGCCGCACGTTGCCTGCTGAAGCAGCGTCACGTCCGGCCCCAGCAATGCCGTCATCAGCGCCAGATAGAACAGCGCGTTCTTCGGATTAAGCAGCGCCGAGCCGAGCCCCAGCAGGATCTGCTTGCGCAGCGAGGGGCAGCGCTGATGGGTTTCATGCAGCCTCATCGCCTGCGGTTGGCTTCGCACCAGATGCGAGCCGATCCACAGCAGGTACAGCGCCCCGCAAAGCTCTATCAGCGTAAACAGCCATGCAAACTGTCGCAGCGCACTCCAGCCGATAATCACCAGTAAGATATACAGCCCGTTACCCGCGGCGATGCCGACGCACAATCCGGCGCTGCCGCGCAGTCGGTAGCGCGCCGCGTAGCCCACCAGCAGGAAGAAGTCCGGCCCCGGGCTTAACAGGGCGACAAAATGCGCCAGCGCCAGGGCGAGAAAAGCGGAAGGGAAGAACAGTTCCATAGCAACCTCGGTTAACAATCTGAGGTCAGGCTACGGTGATGCCAACGTTATTTATTGTCAGATATTGATCGGCCCGTCGCGTACTGGCGCGGCGTGGCGGCGGTATAGCTGACGAAGGTCTTATGAAAATGGCTCTGGTCGGCAAACCCGCTCTGGTAGCCAACGTCGGCGATGTCGTCCCCGGCACGTAGCCGCGCTTTGGCGAACTCCACGCGGGAGATGTTGAGGAAGCTGCCCGGCGTCAGGCCGGTATCCTGCCGGAAGGTGCGGATCAGCGTCTCCTTGCGCAGCGAGAATCGTTGGGCAAGTTCGTCAAGCGAAGGCGGTGCGGCCAGGTCGGCAAGAAACGCCTGCCGCACGTGCTGGCTGGTTGAGCGAAGCGCGTCGGCGTTTTCCACGCGGCGGGGCAGGGCTGAAAGCAGCGTGTCCACGGATACAGGCGACATCATCTCAACAATATCCAGGTAGCGCTTAAACAGCGCAGGGTCGCGAATCACCTGTAACGCCAGAGGAATATCGGTGTCGATATAGAGCATATGGTAGCTGCGCGGTTGCCCGGCGACGGGGTTGCAGCTGTGCGGCGCAGAGGCCGGGATCACAATGAGGTCCCCGGGGTTAAGGATGTATTCTCTGTCATGGCACACGCAGCAGGTCTGGCCATCCATAATCGCGCCGATAGAGAGCTGAGGGTGACTGTGGCGCTTGTACGCCTGCGTGCTCTGCCACGTGCTGCGCAGCTCAAGGCCTGAGGCGCGGTGAAAAGTCTGCCGGATGTGTCGGGTATCGGTCATATGAACTCCTTCTGGACGTTTTTTATACCACGTCAGCGAACCGTCTGGCAGCGCTTCATTAAGAACCTTCCGGATATACCCAACTTTACGTCCACAGCCAGTCATGTTGACTACCCTTAATACCCTAAGCGGTAAAACAAGGAGATTCGACATGGCTTATCAGACAGTAAATCCTGCCACTAACCAGCTCATCAAAGAATACCCCTCGCATACCGACGCGGATATCGAAGCGGCGCTGAAGGCGGCCGATGCGCTTTACCATTCGGACTGGGCGAAAGGCGACATCAGCCAGCGCCTGCCGGTGCTGCATAAGCTTGCCGACCTGATCGACGAGCGCACCGAGGAGCTGGCGAAAATTGCCAGTCAGGAGATGGGCAAGCTCATCGAACAGAGCCGCGGCGAGGTGAAGCTGTGCGCGCAGATCGCCCGCTACTACGCCGACAACGCGAAGCAGTTCCTGGCCCCGGTGAAGTATCAATCCGAACTCGGGGAAGCGTGGGTGGAACATCACCCCATCGGCGTGCTGATGGCCGTTGAGCCGTGGAACTTCCCGTATTACCAGCTGATGCGCGTTCTGGCGCCAAACCTGGCGGCGGGTAACCCGGTGATCGCCAAGCATGCCAGCATCGTGCCGCACTGCGCCGAGACCTTTGCGCACCTGGTGCGCGAGGCGGGGGCGCCGGAAGGGGCGTGGACCAACCTGTTTATCTCGTCCGAGCAGGTGGCGAACATCATTGCTGACGATCGCGTGCAGGGTGCCGCATTAACCGGCTCCGAAAAAGCCGGCAGCGTGGTGGCCGCGCAGGCGGCGAAGCACATCAAGAAATCCACCCTTGAACTGGGCGGTAACGACGTGTTCGTGGTGCTGGACGATGCGGACCTGGACAAAGCCGTCAGGATTGGCGTGAATGCGCGGCTCAACAACGCCGGGCAGGTCTGTACCGCGGCGAAGCGCTTTATCCTGCATGAAAAGATTGCCGACGCCTTCCTGAGCAAATTCACCGAGGCATTTAAGCAGGTGAAGATTGGCGATCCGCTCGACGAAAGCACCACGCTGGGGCCGCTGTCGTCGAAAGATGCGCTGGAAACGCTGACCAAACAGGTCAACGAGGCGGTGAAAAACGGCGCGACGCTGCACTATGGCGGCAAGCCGGTGCAGCGTGAGGGGAGCTTCTTCGAACCGACGATCCTGACGAATATCTCGCGCGACAACCCGGCGTACTTCGAAGAGTTCTTCGGCCCGGTGGCGCAGATGTACGTGGTAAAAAACGACGACGAGGCGGTCGCGCTGGCGAACGACTCACACTACGGCCTGGGTGGGGCGGTATTCAGCCAGAATATCGAGCGCGCGAAGAAGATGGCGTCGCGGATTGAGACCGGGATGGTGTATATCAACTGGCTCACCGATACCGCGCCAGAGCTGCCGTTCGGCGGCGTGAAGCGCTCCGGTTACGGACGCGAGCTGTCGGATCTGGGGATCAAAGAGTTTGTGAACCAGAAGCTGGTGGTGGTGCGTCAGTAAGAGGCCATAAAAAAAACCTGCCAGCCGGCAGGTTTTTTTATGGAGTTATTGCACTTCGATCTTGTCCCAGCCGCTTTTGAACATGCAGCTGTCAACCAGCGTATCCCGGCGATATTCATTCGCGTCTTCAACCGTGTAGCTCGTGGAAATATCCTTTTTCTTTTTCGATTTGTCCGTTTTTTCCGAGCTCGAACCGGTCACCACGTTATCCGGGGGAAGATCGATCAGCGCCTGCGCTTCGCATTCCGTGAGCTTTTTATTCATTTCCGCATCGCTGACGCCCGGTTTCACCCATTTGTACTGGACGCAGCCGGTGAGCATCAGCGTGAGGCTCAGAACGCAAAGCGCGGTCATGCGGTGTTTCATCAGAAGGTGACTCCACCGCCTACATATGCGCCGTCAATCAGCGTGTGGCCAGGGCGGCCGTCCTTGCCATCAACGCTCACGTGGTGGTAACCCACTTTCAGGGTCACAGGCGTAATTGGCGTCCAGCTTACGCCGCCGTTGGCTTCCACGTAGTTTTTCACGCTGTTGTTCAGCCCTTCTGGCGCCACGTAGCCTTCACCGTACACGTGGATGCTGTCGGTCAGGGCAACGTTCACACCGCCGCCGATCGGGAACGCCACGCCGTTATCGCCTTTCTTCGGGCCGATGTAAATGGCTTTGGCACCCGCATTCAGCATTACCGGGCCCACTTCCAGGTTGTAGCCTGCGCCCACGCCGCCGGTCTGGGTACCGTCATCGGTGTTTTTAAGCCAGTTGCTTTCGGCATACAGGCCGGATGAGGATTTCCCCATCTCGAGGTTGAGGTTGGTAAAGTTTTTACCCTGCTCAATGCTGCCGCCCATTGCCAGAGCGGAACCCGAGAGGGCGGTCAGAGCAGAAAGAAGAAGGATATTCAGTTTTTTCATGTTTTATGCCTCGTCATTAAATTCATCTGGGGGCACCTTAACAAGCGATGTTTATGACTGCAAATGTGATGAAGGTCGCTGTTTTATGCTGATATTGTTAACTTTTTTATTTGAAATGTTGCATCGATGTTTGATTGTCGAGGTGTCAACGCGTGATGTTCGGACGTTTAGGCACCGTTTAATTTTTTGACTAAACATAAACTGAACGAGGAAGGGATAGTGATTAGAGGTGAATTAATTGGATTTCTAATAATTTCCAGAAGTATTTCAGATGTCACACAATACAACACAACCTTACATTTCAGGGCAATGAATATACGTTCACCCGCGCACGCCGGTTGCCTTTCTATGTCATTTTTCTGACACGTTTATTCTTTACGTTGTTGGCTTCACTCACTGGACACTAACAATATGAAAAGAAAAATTATTCCTGTGCTTATCGGTTGTGCGCTCTCTTTCTCTGGCCTGGCTGCGCAGCCTACCGCTGAGCGCTATATCGTCAGCTTCCCTGACGGCTCCCATGTGAAATACAGCGGCGCGTTTGCCGATGCGTTCCCGAACGGGCTCCCGGTAGGGATTGGCTCTGGCCTGCTGTTTACGGGCAAGCAGGGCGATGCCCTGACGTTTGCGACCGTGACCGATCGCGGTCCCAACGCCGATGCGCCAAAAATGGGTAAAAACGAAGCCAAAATCTTTGTTACGCCGGATTTCGCGCCGCTCCTGATGACCATCCGCGTCCAGAACGGCAAAGCGGAGGCGGTTGATGCCCGCCCGCTGCATGACGATAAAGGCGAGATTAACGGTCTCCCGCTGCAAAGCGGCGTGATTGGCTCCACCAATGAAGTGGCGTTCAGCGACACCCTCAAGGTCCTGAAAGGTGATAACCGCGGACTGGATACGGAAGGCATCACGCCGGACGGCAAAGGCGGCTACTGGCTGTGCGACGAGTACGGCCCGTTCCTGATTAACGTCGACAGCAAAGGGAAAATCCTCGCGATCCACGGGCCGCAGGCCGCGGAAGGGGAAAAATCTATCGCGGGCGGTCTGCCAAACATCATCAAATGGCGCCAGCCCAACCGGGGCTTTGAAGGCCTGACCCGGATGCCGGACGGGCGGATTATCGCCGCCGTGCAAAGCACGCTGGACATCGACGGGAAGAGCAAAAAGCAGGCGCTGTTCACCCGTCTGGTGAGCTTCGACCCGGCGACCGGCAAAACCGCGATGTACGGTTACCCTATCGACAGCGCGGCCTACGACAAAAACAGCGATGCCAAAATCGGCGACATCGTGGCGCTCGATAATCAGCACATCCTGCTGATTGAGCAGGGAAGCGATAAAAACGACGGGATGCGCAACCTGATTTACAAGGTGGATCTCAGCAAGGCGAGTGACCTGACCGCCTTCGACAAGCCGGGCGAGTACCCGGAGTTTGATGATGAGAAAACCCTGGCGCAGCGCGGCATTACCCTTGCGGCAAAAACGCAGGTGGTCGATCTTCGCGCGCTGGGCTGGCAGCAGGAGAAGGCTGAAGGACTGGCGCTGATCGACAGCAAAACGCTTGCGGTGGCGAACGATAACGATTTTGGCGTGAAGGTCGCGATGCAAAACCCGGTCGAGGGCAAGAAGCTTAAGGATTACCGGGTGAACGCGGAAGGCAAGCTGACGCTGGATGATAAACCGGTGGAAACCACGCTCAGCGTGAAGCCGCTGAAGAAGCCGGAGTCCGACAGCGAGCTGTGGATTGTGACGCTGCCGGAGGCGGTGAAATAAGTTTACCGCTCACCCCTCTCCCCACAGGGGAGAGGGGGATTGTTCGGAGCGCATAGTTAAGCGGGAAGGTTATTTCTTCAGACTCGCAAACGCCGCCCGAATTTCCTCCTCCGGCAGCTGGATACCAATAAACACCATCACGCTGTGCGGCGCTTCATCGCCCCACGGTCGGTCCCAGTCGGCGCTGTACAGGCGCTGCACGCCCTGGAACAGCAGGCGGTTCGGCTCGCCGTCAATCCACAGCATCCCTTTGTAGCGCAGCAGCCTGTCGGCAAACGACAGCAGCAGGTTCTCCATCACGCGGGAGACCTCGCTGATGTCCACCGGGTAATCCAGCTCCACCACAATCGACGCCACGTCGTTTTGCTTGTCGGACATAAAGTGGAAGCGCGGTTTTGCGGTGACGTTCTCCTCCAGCATAAAGCCGCTGGTGTTGAACAGCTGAGACAGGTCGATATCGCCGTGCGTCACCGTGTAAATCGGCGCGCGGGAGTTGATGCGGGTCAGCCGCTCGCGAAGCTTTACACTTTCGC
>ERZ772884.2612-NODE-2612-length-10261-cov-45.703704_pt1 | contig 10261 bp, 16 predicted proteins | sample MGYA00580574_ERZ772884 | MGnify/ENA primary metagenome ERZ772884 (study PRJEB29015, sample SAMEA2737690) | human gut metagenome | biome: human gut; feature: human-associated habitat; material: faeces | place: China | collected 2012 ... | reverse complement strand
GCGTGCGGCAGCCCCATCAACCAGCGGGAATGTGCCGGGTTCAACTGGACGCCATTTGCCATCTCGACAAAAGAGCCAGTCCGCATCTCGCCAAAAACCGTTAACCTCAAGGGGCCGCATGTGTATGCCTGCCGAGGTAACTGATCCAGCCGTTCCTTTCCTTCCCGCTGAGCCACCATTCCCGACGTATCCTTCCAGTCGCGTGACGTTGGCGTTACCCAACCCGCTAGCAATGCTGTTCCCGGCAGCTTCAGGCAGACCTTCGGCGTCCCGTCCTGATTCTTGCCGCTGTAGCAATGGGTCGATCCGGTCGCATCGTTCGCTACTGGCGTTTGCCATCCCGTTAAACGAGCCGCTCCGGAGACGTGTTGCAATCCGCGTTTCGTCTCCGGCTGAGGATTTGTGTTCGCTACAGGCGTGGGCCACCCAATAAGCACGCTCTCTGATGTGCGGCGCACCGACACCCGCTGACGCAAACGGCACAAGCCCGAAGGCGTAGTCCATTCCTTCCAGGTCTGCTTGTACAAGGTCGAACCATGCATTTGCGTTACCAGCTGCAACCTGTTCGCCAAAAACATGCTGAGGTCTGCGCTCGCTGATGAGGTGGAAGAAGGCTGGCCAAAGGTGCCGCTCGTCAGCAAACCCATCGCCTTTGCCTGCCGCGCTGAAAGGCTGGCACGGGCAGGAGCCGGTCCAGACTGGTTTGTCGTCAGGCCATCCGGCAAGGCGGAGTGAGTGCGACCATACGCCGACCCCTGCGAAGAAATGGCACTGCGTGAATCCTCGCAGGTCGTCAGGTGTGACATCTTCAATACTCCTTTCATCAACTTCGCCCGGGGCGATATGACCGCCGGCGATCAGGTTACGCAGCCATTGAGCTGCAAATTGGTCGATTTCGTTGTAATACGCTGATGGGATCATGCTGCCCCCTGCGCTTCCCTGAGGGCATCGGCAAATTCGTTGCGGTGCTTATTGGCGCTCTCAAGTGCGCACTGCACGCATGTGCCATTCAGCACATACCGCTCAGCGACATGACCTTTCAGGCATGGCTTACCGGTGCAGTAACGGTTAAGACCGGCTTTTGCCGCCTCCATTCTGGTGATCACTTTCATTGGATGGGCCTCACTTTTGCTATTGGTATCGGTGATTTTCATCCACGACGAAAAAAAGATCAACCATAAATGGATATTTATTACCTTGGGGGTGCGAATAGATATGAAAAGACCGCCGGGCGGCGGTCAGATGGGGATGTTCGGGTGGTTTACGAGTAGAAGAAGGTCACAAGTTCGGGCTTTGTCTTCACCCATGAGCGGCGCTTACATGCCTTAAAAAGCCCGTCCATCAGTGACTTACCCGGCATCTTGCGCCTGCCGGTAAGGTGCGTCTGGATATAGTGCGCGGTCGTTCCCGCCTCTTTCGCCAGAGCTTCCCGCTCATCCGGCGTCAGGGCAAGCCAGTGCTTCTTGAAATCGAATTGTGTGTTCTCGCTCATAGCTATTGCCTGATATTTATTTCAGATAATAGATATTCACCTAAGAGGTAACAAAAATCAAGGTTTGTTACCAATAGGGTTCATTTACCTGAGAGGTAAAATCGCTTTAAATTGAATCACTAATTATTTACATCTCAGAGACAAATTTCCAGACAATGAAAAGTATCAGTGATATTCGTCGCGATAATTTAAAAGACCTGATCGACCGGGAGTTTAACGGCGTGCAGTCTCGACTGGCGGAAAGAATGAGCACTGAGCCTAACCTTGTCAGCCGCTGGGCAAGTGGAAAGAAAGTTATCGGTGACCAGTCGGCGCGCAAAATTGAGAAGGCAGGCAGTAAGCCGCTCAACTGGCTGGACGTGGATCACTTCTTCGCCCTGAGCAGCCAGCCGCAGAGCACAGAGCCGACAGAAATCGGTGAGGTGGTGGCGCATAACCTGAAACGCTGGATGGCGGCCAACCGCGAACTGTCATCACAGCAGCGCGTGGCCGATGCCTCTCACGTCAGCCAGGCCACTATCAACCGAATTCTGCGGAATGAGGTGAGCGCGACTATCGCCAACCTTGAGGCTATCGCCAATGCGTTCGGGCGGTCGGCTTATGAAATCCTTATCCCGCCAAATGACCCGTCGACCATCAGCTATGACCGGGCACGCTACGCTTTGTTACCTGAAGCGGATAAAGATAAAGTCGAATCCTACGTTGCTTTCGTGATGTCGGGCAGCACCAAAGAAGACTCATAAACTACTGATTTACTGCAAATAAGCTGCCTTATGGCGGCTTTTTTTTCGCCCTAATTATTACCCCTAAGGTAATTTTTTATCGTCATATCTATTGACAGTTACTCAGATAAGGATAATTATTACCCCATCGGTAACAAGCGGGGTGAGAAATCATGCAATGGAAGATCATCAACGGCTGGTACTGCGTAACGCTCTCCGGGCTGATGAGCTGGAAATTCCGCTCTCTCAGCGAGGCGATCAAGTGGGCTTTCACAACCAAAGAAGCCCGTAGCGTTGATGCAGAGTGGGCGGCGCGCAAATGAACGTCATCTACAAGGGCAAGGCATACAGGGTCATCAAAATGGCTAGTGGGTACGAATGGAAATTCGTGTCAGTTAACAACATTCGCGAAACCTTCAACATGAATTACACGCAGATGGTCAATGCGGGATTCGCGAACATCACCGGGGCAAAGCAATGAACATTCAGCAGCAAATGAAACTGAAACGCCTGATGGGCTATTTCGAGTGCGATTACAAGCTGGCAGAGCAGCTGCACGGTCGCCAGGTTGAGTTACAGGAATCCGTTAAACCTTCCGATTTGGAAGATGCGCTGGACCGCGCACTGCTCCGCGCCGGTGTTCGTCCTGACGTGCTGGCCGCTGCGAAGGAAAGCGTGGAGTTCGAAGAGACGCTGGCGGCAATGGTCAGCGAGCTGACGGGGATCATCGGGCGCTGGGATATGGCTGACAAGCTTGACAGCGAGAGGTTGGTGTCATGAAAGAAAAAAATGGCGGTTATGCATTTCCTGGCGTGAAGAAGGAGCGCAAAACGCGTTTTGGAAATCTTGATGTGACCGAAGAAGGCATGACGCTTCGTGACTACTTCGCAGCAAAGGCTATGCAAGGTGACTGGGCTTCTCAGTCAGAGGAAGTTGGGACGTTTACCAATGCGGTAACGGATCAGGTTCTTGAAGCGCGGGCGAGAGTTTTCTACCGCATGGCTGATGCAATGCTTCGCGCTCGGGAGGAATGATGCAGAACGCAGGAAGCATGGACAGAACCAAGTACCTCGGCGGCAGCGATGTCGCCGGTATTCTCGGCATAAGCCCATGGCGAACTCCTCTGGAGGTTTATCTCGACAAGGTTCAGCCGCGTATTAAACCAGTTGAGCCTGGTAAGCAGAAGGTTTTTACACGTGGGCAGCGCATGGAGCCATATGTAATTGACCTTCTTTCTGAAGAGACTGGCCTCGAAATTGTTCACCGCGGTAATCGGTATATCCATCGCGATTATGGATTTATCGCTGCTGAGATCGATGCAGAAGCGGCTACCGGCGAGAACATAGAGATCAAAACAGTTAGCCCGTTCAAGGCTAAGGAATGGGGAGAGGTTCAGACAGATGCAATTCCTGTGCATTACACGGCGCAGGCCATGCATGGGCTGATGGTTACCGGAAAGCAGGTATGCGTATTCGGCGTGCTTATTGGCGGTGACGATTTCCGTATCTATCGCGTTGAGCGTGATGAGGAAACCATTCAGGCCATCCTGGAGAAAGAAGTCGCATTCTGGGACCGGGTGATAAATCTGAATCCACCTGAGGCAACAACCGTCAGCGATATTTCACTCATGTTTGAGAAGGATTCCGGTTCAAGCATTGAAGCAGACGGTAATGCCCTGGCACTTTTCAACGACCTGCGCGACATGAAATCACGATGCAAGTCGCTGGAAGCAGAAATCGCCGTATCGGAAGAGAAGTTGAAGATGTACATGCAGGAGCACTCAATCCTGACACTGGACGGGAAACCGATTTGCACCTGGAAATCTCAGGTTAGCAACCGGTTCGACCAGAAATTATTCCAGGCTGAGCACCCTGACCTGTACGAAAAATTCAAAACAGCAACGACATCACGCGTTTTCAGAATGAAGTAAGGAGAAAAAATGTCTACCAACGCACTTAAGGCAGCAGCGACCGGCAACCAGGTTGCACAGCATAACGAGAAACCTACCACCCTAGCCGGGCTTCTCGCGGATCCAAAAATTAAGGCTCAGATGGCGCTGGCTCTTCCAAAGCATATGACAGCTGATCGCCTGGCGCGCATCGCTACTACAGAGATCCGCAAGATTCCAAAACTGGCAGCATGCGACCAGGCAAGTTTCCTCGGGGCAATTATGCAATGCGCTCAGCTCGGGCTGGAACCGGGCGGCGCTCTGGGTCACGCCTACCTTATCCCTTTCGACAAACGCCAGAAAATTAATGGCCGTTGGGAAACGGTATCGACTGAAGCGCAACTGATTATTGGTTATCGCGGCATGATCGACCTGGCTCGTCGTTCAGGACAAATTTTGAGTATCTCAGCGCGTAGCGTCCATGAAAACGACAAATTTAGCTACTCCTACGGGCTGGAAGAGACGCTTGAGCACTCGCCATGTGAAACCGGTGATCGCGGTGGCCTTACTCATGTTTATGCAGTTGCTCGCTTAAAAGATGGCGGTGTGCAGTTTGAAGTAATGAGCCGTGCAGATGTTGAAAAAGTGCGTGCTTTGAGTAAAGCCGGAAGCAGTGGACCATGGGTTGACCACTTTGAAGAAATGGCAAAAAAGACAGTGATCCGTCGCCTGTTCAAATACCTTCCTGTCTCTATTGAACTGCAAAAAGCAGTCGTGATGGATGAGCGGGCAGAGTCTGGCCTGAGCCAGGATAACGCAGCTGTGATTACGGGTGAATATTCGGTTGTGGACGATGAGCAACAGGTTCTTTCAGTTGCTTCCGACTCTGAGCGTGAAGAAGCGCGTGAATATGTCAGCGCAATTTTGAATAGCCTGGATTCATCGGCAGAAGATGCGAAAGCGATGTTCAAGCGCGCAGAAGATGAGATCAACGCCATGGCAGAAAAGCTTGGTGATGAATATTTCCAGGGCTTTATGACGACGCTTAACGATATGCGTCCCGAATACCAATAACCACCACCGCGGCGCACGTGCGCCGCCAATGCAACCAGAGAGGTATTTATGAAAGGTGCAATGGGCAAAAAGGAATTACTGGCGGCGGTGCCACTATCCTGGTCCACCATTGACCGCATGGAGCGCGCCGGGCAATTCCCGCAGCGGTTCTGGATCACTGACCGCCGCTGTGCCTGGAATCAGGAAGAAGTGGAAACCTGGCTCGATGATCGCCAGGCCAACAGCCCGACGGAATACCAGGGCATTAAACCGCCGGTTGAGCAACGCGCATACCGGCCCGTCAGTTCCGCTGCGTGAGGTTGTCGCCATGTATAACAAAACACGGCTAGAAAAGTACCACCAGAATTATGCGTCTGTGCGCTCCATTCCGAAGCGCGTAGCCATCAGCCCGGCGGCGATCCAGCATGAGTCGCGCGCCATTGAGCTGGAGAGCAAAGGTATGTACCGGGTCGCCGCAGTGCAGTGGCTAAAGTGCTTTGATGCCGCCGTTAGCGAAGTTGAGCGTGCGCGGATCGTCTTCCGCCGTCAGGTATGCATCACAAAGGGCAACGGCCTGCGGCGTGGCGAATACTCCGGCGTCTGCTGTCGCGGGGTGGTCTATGACTAACCCGCACGACGGGATCACCGTAGGCAGTGTCACGCTGCCCTATTCCATGAATCGCCGCGGGTGGTTATTACCCGGCGGCCAGGTGGTCAAGAACCCATTGAAAGCTCAGCGCCTGGCTGAGCAACTGAATAACAGGAAGGTGGCAGCATGAAAAATAATTTTAAAGCCTTACCCGTCGAACGTGATCAATACGGCTATTGGACTCATCCGCTTTATGACGACTTTTGTGATGGCCGTGAATTTATCTCTCCTGAAGAATTCAATTCCTGGCTGGATAAGAACGGGCTTGAATTGACAGTTTCTTACCGGGATGAAGATGAAGTTGATCCAGATGTGGATGGTTATGACATTTCGGCATGGCAGCCAGAGTCACCAGTTGGTGAAGGCTGGTTCGTCGTTTCAATTCACGACACTGAAGACGGTGCTGTATGTATCTGGTTGCGAAGCGCAGGCGGTGCGGCATGAACAAAGCATCGCCAGTTGATTTAAGAAATTGCCTTGAGGCTGCGAATATGCTCGCACAAATTGGAGTCCGTTTCGTTCCTATGCCTGCGGCCACTGACGCTGAATTTGCAATGCTCTCTGCAATGTTCATGGACAAGCTGGAAGCGCTAGCAGTTGAAGCGGAGAAGAAAGAAGGCGGTGCAGCATGAGCGATTACACCGGCAGTAACACACCAGCTGATCAGCGCGATTTATGGCGCACCCCGCCAGCGCTATTCGCTGCGCTGGATGCTGAGTTCTGCTTCCAACTTGACGCCGCCGCCGCGCCTCATAACGCTTTGTGCCGGAAGTTTATCACTGCTGAGCAGAACACCCTGGTAACGCCATGGGGCCAGTACCTGAGTATTCCCGGATATACCTGGATGAACCCGCCATATAGCGACATAACACCCTTCGTCAGGAAGGCGGCTCAAGAAAGCGCAAACCAGATCGGCACCGTCATGCTGGTCACGGCGGATACCTCAGTCGGCTGGTTCAAAGAGGCGATCCAGACCGCCAGCGAAGTTCGATTTATCACCGCCGGGCGGCTGGCGTTTATTAATCCAGTATCAGGCAAGCCAGTGAGCGGCAATAACAAGGGATCTTTGCTGCTGATCTGGCGGCCATACCCGCGCACACACTGCGAATTTACAGCCATCGACCGCGACGAACTGATGGCATTCGGTAATAAATTATTGGCACGCCGGGAGGCAGCTTAATTCTTCCCTTCCATCCACTTCTCAAACCGCGCCGGGGAGAACGGCACCAGATCGGTGTGCTCTCCGGCGATCCACGCATCAACCATATCTGCCCACTGCTGAAGCATATAGGCGCGCTGGCGCGCATACTCCGCTTTGTTGTACACCGCACGCACCCCTTTCTGCTCATGTGCCTGGGCTTTCTCTATCCAGTCGGACGGATAACCGGCCTCATGCAGTAGTGTGCTGGCGGTGCGCCGCAGATCGTGCACAGTGAATGGCTCCAGCTTCTCACCGCTCTCCTGTGACAGCGCCACCGCCCGATCAATGACTGAGTTAAGCGCGGCGTTCGACAGCGGCTTACTGATGTTGTACCGGCCAGGCACCAGGTAATCACTGCCCCCTGCGCACATATGAAGACCCACCAGCAGATCATGAGCCTGTGCCGACAGGTAAATCACGTGCGCGCGTCGGGCTTTCATCCTCTCCGCCGGTATCGTCCATGTTGCCTTGGTGAAATTAACCTCGCTCCAGGTGGCGTTGATGAATTCGCTTTTGCGAACCAGCGTCAGCAGCACCAGCTTCAGCGCCAGCTTCAGTGTCGGTAATGTGCTGACGGTATCGAGGACACGGAAAAACACGTTGATTTCGTCAGGCGACAGTGCGCGCTCACGGGCGCGGAACGTGGCGATCGACGTCGACTTGATGGCAATGGCCGGGTTGAAAAAACCGTGGCCACGGTCATTGGCGTACCGGTAGACGCTGCTGATGATCTCCCTCGCCTGCACCGCAGTAGACCGCCCTCCGCGCGCCAGTATGCGGTCGCACAAATCGCGCACCATTGGCGTGGTGATCTCCGTCATCAGGCGATTGCCGAGTACCGGCAGAATATCGCGGTCGATAACGGCCTGCTTCATCGCGCGCGTGCTGTCAGCCAGGGTGACGTGCTCCATGTATCTGGCGATAAATACCGACAGCGTTTCGGCATTGCGGTTCATCGCAATACCGTCTTTCTTCGCCGCAGCTGGCGACTGGCCTGTGTTTACCAGTTTTTTCGCTTTAATTAATTCTGCCCTCGCTTCCGCAAGACTGATACCGTCAGGGCCGTACCTGCCGATCACCAGTGTTTCACGCCGACCATTGATCCTGTAGTCGTAGCGGAACGAGACTACGCCTGACTTTGTGACGGCTACATACAGTCCGTCACGGTCAGCAACTTTGTATAATTTTTCCTGCGGCTTGAGGTTTTTAAGTTTAGTATCAGTGAGCACGAAATTAACCACTTTGCAGACGGTATAGGTGGGTGACAGAATATACCCGAAAGGTAATACCGTCAGCAGTACCGACAAAAAAAGTGGTGTACAGTGAATAGATATGAGTAGATATAAAGAAAAACCCACCGTAAAAACAGTGGGTTATATTTAAATCTGAATAGATATGATTAGCTATGGTCTAGCTGTTCATCATTCCCACTCAATGGTAGCTGGCGGCTTGCCGCTGATGTCATACACCACGCGGGAAATACCGTTCACTTCATTGATAATGCGGTTGGAAACGCGACCGAGGAAATCGTACGGCAGATGCGCCCAGTGTGCGGTCATAAAGTCGATGGTTTCGACAGCACGCAGAGAGACAACCCAGTCATACTTACGACCATCGCCCATTACGCCAACGGAACGTACTGGCAGGAAGACGGTGAACGCCTGGCTGACTTTGTCGTACAGGTCCGCTTTACGCAGTTCTTCAATGAAGATGGCGTCAGCACGGCGCAGCAGGTCACAGTACTCTTTCTTCACTTCACCCAGAACACGAACGCCAAGGCCTGGTCCCGGGAACGGATGACGGTACAGCATGTCGTACGGCAGGCCCAGCTCCAGACCAATCTTACGCACTTCGTCTTTGAACAGCTCTTTCAGCGGTTCAACCAGGCCCATCTTCATCTCTTTCGGCAGGCCGCCCACGTTGTGGTGAGATTTGATGACGTGTGCTTTACCGGTTGCAGAAGCCGCAGATTCGATAACGTCAGGGTAGATGGTGCCCTGCGCCAGCCACTTCACGTCTTCCAGTTTCAGCGCTTCTTCATCGAATACTTCAACGAAAACGCGCCCGATGATTTTACGTTTTGCTTCCGGATCGTTTTCGCCAGCCAGCGCTGACAGGAAGCGATCTTCTGCCGGTACGTGAACAATGTTAAGACCAAAGTGATCGCCAAACATATCCAGAACCTGCTCTGCTTCGTTGAGACGCAGCAGGCCGTTGTCGACGAATACGCAAGTCAGGTTTTTACCGATAGCGCGGTGCAGCAGCATTGCGGTTACGGAGGAATCCACACCACCAGAGAGGCCGAGGATGACTTTATCGTCGCCTACCTGCTCGCGGATGCGAGCTACAGCATCGTCGATAATTTTCGCTGGCGTCCACAGGGCTTCACACTGGCAGATATCACGCACAAAACGCTCCAGCATGCGCATACCCTGGCGGGTGTGAGTCACTTCCGGGTGGAACTGTACGCCATAGAAGCGTTTTTCTTCGTTAGCCATAATGGCAAACGGGCAGCTTTCGGTGCTGGCTACGGTGACGAAGTCGGACGGGATAGCGGTAACTTTATCGCCGTGGCTCATCCAGACATCGAGCAGCGGTTTACCGTCTGCGGTCAGCGCATCTTCGATACCGCGAACCAGTGCGCTGTCGTTTACGACTTCAACCTGCGCGTAGCCAAATTCACGTTCGTTAGAGGCTTCAACGTGACCGCCCAACTGCATTGCCATGGTCTGCATGCCATAGCAAACGCCGAATACCGGTACGCCTGCTTCAAAGACATACTGCGGCGCACGCGGACTGTTTTCTTCAGTAGTACTTTCCGGGCCGCCGGAAAGAATAATGCCGCTTGGATTGAAGTCACGAATTTGTGCTTCTGTCACATCCCACGCCCACAGTTCGCAGTAAACACCCAGCTCACGCACGCGGCGCGCAACCAGTTGAGTGTACTGAGAACCGAAGTCCAGAATGAGGATGCGATGCTTATGAATGTTTTCCGTCATTGACGCTTATTCCGAGGCAAGTGAAACAGATAATATAAATCGCCCGACATGAAGTCGGGCGAAGAGAATCAGGAGCCCAGACGGTAGTTCGGGGACTCTTTAGTAATGGTCACGTCGTGAACGTGGCTTTCCTGAATGCCCGCACCGCTGATACGTACAAACTCCGCTTTAGTACGCAGTTCGTCGATAGTACCACAGCCGGTCAGACCCATACAGGAGCGCAGGCCGCCCATCTGCTGGTGAATGATCTCTTTCAG
>ERZ772884.2604-NODE-2604-length-10282-cov-3.118021_pt1 | contig 10282 bp, 8 predicted proteins | sample MGYA00580574_ERZ772884 | MGnify/ENA primary metagenome ERZ772884 (study PRJEB29015, sample SAMEA2737690) | human gut metagenome | biome: human gut; feature: human-associated habitat; material: faeces | place: China | collected 2012 ... | reverse complement strand
GGCCAGGCAGATAAGCGCTACGGACACGAGAATAAACGCCTTGAACCACTTACCCACGTTCTTTTCCTTCAGCCACGCCGACGCGATGCCCATGGAATAGGCCACATGAAGCGACGGACACACGCCGGTGGGCGTATCCTGCCGGTACAGCAATCCAATACACGCCGTGAGGAAATTCTCTCTGGGGAATACCTCCGGGCGCATATCCTGCCGGTTGGGATAGATAATGTAGATCGCCATGGCCACCACCTGGGTGACGATAATGAAAATCTGGAACCGCTTGAAGCCCTCCACGTGATACAGCATCAGGTACAGCAGCGTAAACACGATCAGGAAATACCAGAATACGTAAGGGATCAGGAACCACTCGCAGAAGGGAATCAGATCGTCGATCCAGCAGTGGACAACATGGCAGCTTTCCGCGGGGATCAGGTTCTCCGTCAGAAAATACATGATAAAGTAGCCGATCCAGCCGCCCAGAAGCTTTAAGTGCGCAAACTGCGGGTCATTGAGCTTGGACAGCCGAAAGGTGCGGTAATCAATTTCCGGTTTTCTCATGGGTGGCCTCCTGTGGGATATTGCAGGGATATTGCTTCTTGGGCATGTTGGGGTAAGGCACGACGATGTGCTTTGGCAGCGCCTGCGCCATTTCTGTGACCTGCTCCATTAAGTATTCGCAGATGCGTCTGCGCTCTTCCTCCAGCGGTGCGTCTGGCTGAAAGCGGATGGGCTTGCCCAGATACATGGTTTTCAAGCTGGGCGCCAGATACAGCGGCACGAAGGACAGCGCCTTTCCCGTGCGCTTGTAGTAGAGCTTCGCCACGTCGATGAACCTGTCCTGGAACTCGCAGATAATGTTGTTTCGCGGCACGTGATGCTCCGGAAAAATCACCACGCTTGCGCCTTCCTGAAGCGCCGTCACCGTCTTTTTGAAAGTTGTAATGATTTTGGCATCGTGGTACACGCCGATGGTGTTGGCGTTGGTGAAAACCAGCTGGGACAGGGGCGCGATGATGTAGGACAGCAGCTTGTAAAACCAGCGGACGGCCTTCGGCTTTTCCGACCAGAAGTCCTGATAGGCGTAGGCCGGCACTTCTTTTTTGTCCATCATCTCACCGGCGCACCAGATATAATGCTCGCCGGGGGTATACAGCTCACAGGCAATAGGGCCGTTCATCTGGCTGTGGTTGCCCACATACACCACCGGCTCCGGCGGAAGGTTCTCCTCCCCCACAACCTTGATTTTGGGATACACCGCCCGCACGGCGGCTTTGATCAGCCGGTACAGCGGAGAAATTTTCCGTTCTCCCATCTGCTCCTTCCTTTCTCTGGGAATAATGCGTCAAGAATATCGCGGGAACCTAAACCGAAAATAAACAAAGTTTCGTTTCAGTTTAGATTCGCATGGTATACGGGTGGTATAATTATCGTCGAAAGGACGGGAACTTTCAAGGGGCAAAATCGTATAAAATGTCGCGGCTACACGAAAAAGTTTTTTGCCCCAAAGATTTCAGAAAGAGAGTGTACTTATGGCAAAAAAATTCGGAGACAGGAAAGACGGCGCAAAGCTCAGAAACATCCACGCGATGCATCTGGTCATGCCGCTGATGTATCCAAACCGATGTGACAACGAGGCGTTCATCAGCGAGCGGATCGACCTGACCAATGTGCTGGCTTATCTGGACGAGAAAAACGCCTCCGACCCGGACTACAAATACAATTTCTTTCAGGTGATGGTCACCATCATGCTGAAGGTCATCACCCTGCGGCCGAAGATGAACCGCTTCATTGCCAACAAGACCATGTATCAGCGCAATGAGGTCTCCGCGGCCTTCACCGTGAAAAAGGAATTTTCCGACGACGGCGGCGAGGCGCTGGCTTATATTCACTCCAAGGGCACCGACACCATCGACACCATTCATGACGAAATTTTCCGTCAGATCTCCATTTGCCGCAGCAGCGACGAGGTGGATAAGGGTACACAAAGTCTGAACGCGGTGCAGAGCCTGCCCGGTTTTCTCGTGCAGGCGGTGGGCGGCATCGCCCGTTTCTTAGACCGCCACGGCTGGATGCCCCAGAGCGTCATTGCGGGCGACCCCTACTACTCCTCCGTGGTGCTGACCAACCTCGGCTCCATCAAGCTCCACGCGGGCTATCACCACCTGACCAACTGGGGCACCACGTCGGTGTTCTGCGCCATCGGCGAGATTAAAAAGCGCCCATTTTTCAATGACGACGGCACCTTCGAGATGAAGCCCAGCATCGATCTGGGTCTGACCATCGACGAGCGCATTGCCGACGGCTATTATTACGCCAAAACCGTCCGTCTGTTAAAAACGCTGCTGGAAAATCCCCAGCTGCTGGACAAGCCGTTACAAAAAGAGGTAGATTACTGATGGAGACAATCACCGCAAAGACCCCATGGGCTGGCTCCATGGGCAGTATGCCCATGCACCTTGACTATTTTGAAGGCTCCATGTTTGAGGCTGTGGAGGCCATTGCCGAAAAATACCCCAATTACGTTGCCTTTGACTTCATGGGCAAGTCCACCACCTACAAGAAGCTGGTGCAGGAGGTGGAGACCTGCGCCAAGGCGCTGAAAACCATCGGCGTCCGGGAGGGCGACAAGGTCACCATCGCCATGCCCAACTGCCCGCAGGCCATTTACCTGTTCTACGCCATCAATCTGGTGGGCGGCATTGCCAACATGGTGCATCCCCTGTCCGCTGAGAAGGAAATTGAGTTCTATCTCAACGAATCCGAAAGCGTCACCGCCATCACCCTCGATCAGTTCTACAATAAATTCGAGTCCGTCCGCAAGAACACCAAGGTGGTCAACATCATCATTGCCAGCATCAAGGATGCGCTGGCGCAGCCCATCAAGGCCGGTTACATGCTCACACAGGGGCGGAAGATCGAGAAAATTCCCGAAGACGCCCCGGTCATCCGCTGGCAGGAATTCGTGCGGATGAGCCGCTATTGCTTCTATGACTACAAGATCAGCCGCACCGCCGACGATCCCGCCGTCATCCTCTACTCCGGCGGCACCACCGGCACCACCAAGGGCATCGTCCTGACCAACAAGAACTTTAACGCGCTGGGGCAGCAGGTCATCGCCGCCAACCCCATGTTCCGTCCCGGGGACAAGATGCTGGCCGCCATGCCCATTTTCCATGGCTTCGGTCTGGGCGTGTGCATCCACACCATGCTGACCCAGGGCGGCCGGTGCATTCTGGTTCCCCGGTTCACCCCCAAGAGCTACGCCAAAGATCTGGTCAAGCAGCGCTGCAACTTCGTCGCGGGCGTTCCCACCCTGTATGAAGCGCTGCTCCGTCTGCCGGATATGGAGGGCGCTGACCTCAGCTGCCTGAAGGGCGTTTTTTCCGGCGGCGATTCCCTGTCCGTCGAGCTGAAAAAGAAGCTGGACAAGTTCCTGTACGACCACAAAGCCTCCATTCAGGTGCGGGAGGGCTACGGCACCACCGAGACCGTCACCGCCTGCTGCCTGACCCCCAGCCACATGCACAAGGAGGGCAGCATCGGTCTTCCCTTCCCCGATACCTACATCAAGATCGTGAGGCCCGGCACCGAGGAGGAGCTTCCCTACGGTGAAGAAGGTGAAATTCTTCTGGCAGGCCCCACGGTGATGAAGGAGTACATGCACCATCCGGAGGAAACCGCGAAAACCTTGCAGCACCACGCCGACGGCCTGACCTGGGTCTGCACCGGCGACCTTGGCACCATGGACAGCGAGGGCTTCGTGTATTTCCGCGGCAGAGCCAAGCGGATGATCGTCACCTCCGGCTACAACGTCTACCCCGCCCAGATTGAGAACATTCTGGACGCCCACGAATTCGTGCAGATGAGCTGCGTCATCGGCGTGCCGGATTCCTACAAGATGCAGAAGGTCAAAGCCTTCGTCAAGCTGGTTCCCGGCGTGGAAAAGAACGACGAAACCAAGCACGCCATTATGGAGTATTGTCGGAAGTACGTGGCCAAATACGCCATGCCCTACGATATCGAATTCCGGGACGAGCTGCCCAAGACGCTGGTCGGCAAGGTTGCCTACCGGGTTCTGGAGGAAGAAGAACTGAGGAAGCTTCAGGAACCTGCTCCCGTCGAATAACATCACAAGCGTTTATTTCCGCGTACCCCTTGCCGGGGGTACGCGGATTTTACTATTCTTGTCATCTACACGCCAAGCAGCAACAAGAATTGCCGCCGAAATCCATCGTATAATGAGTACCCCCATGGTATAATGGCAGCATCTGGTATTTTACCGTACCGCCAATACAAGGAGGACTTTACCATGCGAAGAACGATTCTTGCTCTGCTGCTTGTCTGCCTGTGTCTGCTGACGGCGTGCAGTTCTGCCCCGCAGGAAACCACAGCCCCCACCGCTTCCGAAACGACTGTCCCCACTGAAACCGAACCGGCGGAGACCATTTCGCCGGTGGCGGAGGAAAAAGAGGTCATCGTCTACTTCGCCAACTGGTATCTGGACACCAAAACCGCCGAGGAAGGCGCGGAGGTGTGCAGCATTCCATGGGATAAGGTCACCTGCATCAACCACGCTTTCTGGGCGGTAGAACCCGCCGACGGCTCCACGGAGACCTCATGGGACCGGCTGGCGGCGTCCGGGGAACCCCGAACCAGCTTCCGCGTGGCGTCCACCCTCCCCAAGGCGGATTTTGACAACGACGAGCCGAGCCGGATGGCGCCCGGCCTGCCCCGAAACCACTTTGCCCAGTATCAGTATTATTCCGAGCAGTACCCGGATGTCAAAATTCTGATCTCCATCGGCGGCTGGACCCGCTGCGGCTATTTCTCCGAAATGGCCTACACCCCCGAGGGCCGCACCTCCTTCGTGGAGAGCTGTCTGAACATTCTGGAGGAATACCCATGGGTGGACGGCTTCGACATTGACTGGGAATATTTCGGCGGCAGTAAGGACGGCGCGCGCCTGCCCGAAAGCGAAGAAGATCAGGGCTGTCCCATCTGGGGTACGCCTGAGGAGGACAGCGCCAACTTTGCCGCCCTTGCCCAGCAGCTCCGTCAGGCCATGGACGACGCCTACGGCCCCGGCGTGAAGCGGCTCACCGCCTGCGCCTCCGCCTCCACCGGCTGGACGCTGCCCATGCAGAACTGGCGTCTCGTGTCTCCCTACATGGATTTTGTGAACATCATGACCTATGACATGGCGGGCACATGGGATAAGATCACCGGCCACGCCAGCAAGCTGCAGCACGCGAAGGACGCCGTCACCGTCATGAATCTTGGCTACGGCGTGGAGCTGCGCAAGATCTGCATCGGCAGCCCCATGTACGGCACCGATCTGAAAATGTTCACCCCTCCCTCCGGCAGCAACCCCGTGGGCGTTTCTGTGGAATCCAGGGCCCCCTCTGACGTGGAGATCACGCAGGGAATGCTGAAAGCGTGGGAAGCCGAAGCCGTCAGCGGCTACACCACCGAGTGGGTGGACGGCAAGCCTGTCATGGGCGAGTCCTTCGATAATGGCGGCACCGGCTGGCATTACGGCTACGATGCCTTCAACCGTGGTGCGTATCTGTACAACGACGACGAAAAGTCCCCGTATTACTGCTGGTACATCTCTTACGAGACCCCCATGACCCTACAGGACAAGCTGGACTTCATCGAGCAGAAAGGCATTGCCGGTCTGATCGTCTGGGAGTGCAGTCAGGATACTTACGACCACGCCATGATCTCGCAAATGGCGGACAATCTGCTGAAATAACGCATAAGGGAGAGGCTTCTCCGGAAGCGCTCTCCCTTTCCTGATGCAATACAGCCCCGCGGCATTTTGATACTGAACTCCAATTAAAATCTTTAGAAAAGATTTTAATCAGGAAATAGTATGAAATGCCGCAGGGCTGATTTTATTTCCGTCTGACCAGTTCCAGAACCTCGCTCATTTTTCCGCAGATGGCATTGTAGTTCTCCCGGCGGTGGGGTCTTAAGCAGGCAGAGCAATCCTTGATGCCGCTTTCCGTATACCGGAACGCGCCGCCGCATTTGTCACCCAGACAGTACAGCGGGCAATAGCAGAACAGGCAGCTGAACGTCTCCGGGTCAGCGCCCTGATGACAGGGAAAATATTCGCACTGCCGATGTTGGAAGAAATCGTAATGGGTCTGGTGTCCCAGATCGATCCAGTAGCGCTGCTCCACCACGCCGTCCACTTCCACTTCGTTTTCCAGAACGCCGCCGTTGCGCCGGATGCTCCTGGCCGAGCCGATGTTGTCCTTGTCACAGACCATCAGCACCCGGTCGATTCCCAGCTTTTTGCATTCCTCCAACGCAAGAGCGATCATGCGGGTTGCGACGCCCCTGTGCCGCTGGGAGGGCAGCACCCCGTCGCCGATGTGGCCGCCGTCCAACAGCAGCCTGTCATTCAGGCGGTGGCGGATATTCACCGCGCCCACGAAGATATCCTGCTCCGTGTCCAGACAGAAGAATGTGGAGTCCGGCACAAGCTCCTCCGTCTCCTCCCGCACGTCCAGATTGGCAAGATAATTGTCAAAATCCCGGTAGTCCAGCCGCCGGATGGCATAGGGGATAATTTTCTCCCCCGTCGCGTACCACTGGGACATCATATCGTTCAGGTGCCGCCGGTACTTTGGTTCCAATTTTACAAGCTTTAACGTCATTTTTCTTCCTCCGCTCTTTTCAGCGCCGCAAATCTATGGTATAATCTTTCCAAATTCCGTCCATGGGAACACAGCGGGCGGCTCTTGGGAGAACTCCGCCCACTCCCCCGTTTCCGGATGATGAAAGCCGATTTTCGCCGACCACAGGGCAATTTCACAGGGGTCGTCCAGAACGGCGTACTTCCGCTCCCCCACCAGCGGCATTCCCCGGCTGGAAAACTGCACCCGTATCTGATGAGTGCGCCCGGTGTGGAGCCGCACACGCACAAGAGACATGCCATCCGCATATTCCAGAACACGGTAGGAAAGCGCCGCCTCCTGCACGCCCTTCCCCGGCGCGTCCGCCACGAAGGTCATCCGTCTTGCCTTGTCCCGCGCCAGCAGGTCACGAAGCGTCCCCTCCGGACTTTCCGGTCTGCCATGGACGACGGCCAGATATTCTTTGCTGAACTGGTCATCCCGAATCTGTCGGGACAGCTCCGACGCCGCGCGGGCGTTTCTCGCCAGCACTATCACGCCGCTGACCACCCGGTCAAGCCGGTGCACCGTGCGCACGTCGGCCTTGGGGTCGCCCAGAGCTTCCCGCACCAGCTCCGGCAGTCCCCCCGGCTCGTCGGTGGAGAGGACTCTCGCCGGCTTGATGCAGACCAGAATATTAGCGTTCTGATACAGAATTTCCATCGCGCACCCCACAAAAGCGTTTTCCCTATCCTATCAAAAATACGCCTGTTTTGCAAGGAGGAATTGCCATGAAGATCGTCATTCTCGACGGTTACGCCTTAAATCCCGGCGATTTGAGCTACGAGCCTCTTCGCCAGTTCGGCGAACTGACCATTTACGACCGCACGGACACCGAGGACGAAGCCATCGCCCGCATCGGACACAGCGAGATCGTGCTGGTGAACAAGCTCCCCGTCACCGAGCGGCTGCTGGATGCCTGTCCCAGCATCCGTCTGATCTGCGTTCAGGCGACGGGCTACAATACCGTGGACTGTGCCGCCTGCGCCCGCCGGGGCATTCCCGTGACCAACGTCCCCACCTACGGTACCGCCGCCGTGGCGCAGTTTACGTTCGCGCTGATGCTGGAGCTGTGTCACCGGGTCGGCCATCACGACGCGCTGGTACATGCGGGTCGGTGGGAAAGCTGTGGCTCCTTCTGCTTCTGGGACACCCCGCAGATGGAGTTGGCCGGGAAGACGCTGGGCATTGTCGGCTTCGGGCGCATCGGTCAGGCCGTGGCGAACATCGCCCGCGCCTTCGGCATGAACGTCCTCGCCTACAGCCGCACACGCCGTCCCGAAGGGGAAGCACTGGCGCGGTACGTCGATCTGGACACCCTGCTCGCCCAGTCGGATTTTGTCTCCCTCCACTGCCCTCTCACCCCGGCGACAGCGAAGCTGATAAACGCCGGCACCCTCGCGAAAATGAAGGCGGGCGCCATCCTCATCAACACCTCCCGGGGCGGTCTCGTGGACGAAGCGGCGGTAAAAGCCGCGCTGGAAAGCGGCCGTCTCCGCGCCGCCGCTGTGGACGTAGTATCCGAAGAACCCACCGCGGCGGGCAATTCCCTTCTGACCGCGCCCAACTGCATCATCACGCCCCACATGGCATGGGCGCCGCTGGAAAGCCGCCAGCGGCTTCTGGACTGCGTTGTGGAAAACATCCGCTGTTTTCTGGAAGGAAAGCCCCAGAACGTGGTGAATCTGTAAGAAAAACAAAACCCTCCGTATGGCAAGCGTCATACGGAGGTTTTGTCGTCCCAACACAGGGTGTACATTTTCTGATTCACCGAACCGTCCACGCAGACGGCAAAGTCCGCGACGCGGCGGAAGCCGCATTTTTCGTGGACTTTCAGGGAGGACAGGTTTCGCTTGTCCACATGAGAATAGAGCTTCGTTTTTCCCTCAAGGAAGCACTGTACCGCCCGTATCAGCGCGGCGGCAAACCCCTTTCGCCGCTGCTCCGGGGCAGTCTCCAGCGCTTCCAGTAAAAGCCCGTCCCGGTACGGTTCCAAGCGCAGGGCGCTGACATACCGCCCGTTTTCCTCCCAGACGGCGTAAACCGCCCCCGGTGACCTAAAAAACACCTGACTCAGATAGCGGTAGAAATCTTCTTCCGCCAACTGGATTTGACGCATTTCCGGCTCCTCCGGCCAGAATTCCCGGCCGTTTTCCCGGTTGGATTCTGCATAGACTGCCATCAGGCTGCTAAAATGCAGCCGGGAAGGGCTCCGCGCAAGATACAGCATTTCTTCTCCTTATACCGCGTACTGGCTGGTGTAGAGGTCGTAATAGAAGCCCTTTTTCGCCAGCAGCTGAGCGTGAGTCCCCTGCTCCACAATGTGGCCGTGATTCAGCACCAGAATGAGGTCGGCATCCACGATGGTACTTAAGCGGTGGGCAATGACGAAGCAGGTTCTCCCCTTCATCAGCTTGTCCATGGCCTTCTGCACCAGTATTTCCGTCCGGGTGTCCACGTTGGAGGTGGCCTCGTCCAGAATCAGCAGCGGACGACTTGCCAGCAGCGCACGGGCGATGGTCAGCAGCTGCTTCTGCCCGCCGGAAAGGTTGGTGGTGTCTTCGCTGATCAGGGTGTCGTAGCCGTCGGGCATGGTGCGGATAAAGTGGTCGCAGTATGCTTCCCGGCAGGCAAGCTCAATTTCCTCCCGGGTGGCGTCCGGCTTGCCGTAGGACACGTTCTCGGCAATGGTACCCCGGAACAGCCAAGTGTCCTGAAGCACCATGCCGAAATTCCGGCGCACCTCGTCCCGGGATAGGGACTTGATGTCCTGTCCGTCCAGCAGAATTTTTCCGCCGTCCACGTCGTAGAACCGCATCAGCAGATTGACGATGGTGGTCTTTCCCGCACCGGTGGGACCGACGATGGCCACCCGCTGGCCGGGATGGACGCTGAGGTTCAGGTTCTCGATCAGCGGCTCGTCCTTGGTGTAGGAGAAAGCAGCCTTGTCAAAGACGACCTCGCCCCGGCAGGGTTCCGGAAGCATTCCCTCCGGCTGCTCCTCTTCCTCCATGTCCATTATCCGGAACACCCGCTTGGCGGAGGCTTTGACATGGGTCAGGTTCGCAAACCCCGAGGCGATCTGTTCCAAAGGAGACGCAAACTGCCGGGCAAACAGCACAATGGTCACCACAGTCCCCACGCCCACGCCCCGGCGCACGATCAGCCATCCGCCAATGAGGTTGATGCAGATATAGGCCATGGCGTTGGCAAATTTGATCAGCGGCTGCACGATAGAGCCGGTAAAGTTGGCCTTGGACACGGCCTTGCGCAGCTGCTCGTTGACGACGGCGTGCTTCTGCGCTGTGTATTCTTCCAGATTGTAGGCTTTGGCTGTTGCGAAGTTGGTGAAGCTTTCCTCCACGATCTCCGTCAGCTCTCCGGATTTTTTGAACCACTCGTCGTAGTATTTCCCGCTGGCACCCGCGATTTTCGAGGAGATCCACAGGGAGATCGGGGTCAGTACGATGACAAGGCAGGCCAGCATCCAGTTTTTCAGAAACATGGCGACGGCGATCATGGTGATCTGGAAAACGCCCTCCACCATCACGTCAAACACCTGATGGATATAGTTACCCATGGCGCTCACATCGTCG
>ERZ772884.2601-NODE-2601-length-10295-cov-7.176367_pt1 | contig 10295 bp, 8 predicted proteins | sample MGYA00580574_ERZ772884 | MGnify/ENA primary metagenome ERZ772884 (study PRJEB29015, sample SAMEA2737690) | human gut metagenome | biome: human gut; feature: human-associated habitat; material: faeces | place: China | collected 2012 ... | reverse complement strand
CGGCAGCCTTGCCGAAAAGCTCGACCTTGCCGCCAAGGCCGCCGAGGACGCCAAGCGTGAGCTTGCCAAAGCGCGCTACGAGCTGGAGGTCGCACAGGGCCAGCAGCGCGCGGCGGAGGACGCCGTGCTCAAATTGCAGGGCGATAAAAATCATTATGACTTATTGCTCTCGTCGCTGCGCGAGCGGCTCGAGAGTTTGGATACCGAGCGCGAGACCATCGCGCGCCGCCGCGGCGAAGTGAAGCGCGTGGCGGAGGAAAAGGAAGCGCTCGTGCTTTCGCAGGAGAAGGAAGCGGGCGAGCTGCGCGCACAGGCGGAAAAGAGCCTTTCCGGCCAGAGCGAGCTGCTGCGTTCGACCTCGCGCCTCGGCGACGAGATCGCCGAGAAAAAGAGCGTACTCGCAGGCTATGCCGCCGAGCGCGAGACGACGGAAAAGTCGCTCGCGAGCTTGGAGAGCCTGCGCGCTCAGATGCAGGGCGACGAGCAGAGCAGACGCGCGCTCATCGAGCAGTACAGGGCCGCGAGCGAGCAGTCGCAGCGCGAGATCGGCACACATGAGACTGAGATCGCCGCGTTGAGCGGCAAAATGACGGAAAAGCGCGCCGAGCTCGAAGCGCTTTCCAAAGCGAAGCTCGCACTTGAAGCCGAGCGCAGCCAGAGCGACCGCCGCGGCCGCGAGCTCAACGAAAACGTGCTCAATGTCGAGCGCAGCGTCAGCAAGCTTGAACAGAAGCGCGCGACGAGCGCGATGGAGGAGCAGCAGATCCTCGACAAGCTGTGGGAAAACTACGAGCTGTCGCACTCCGCCGCGCAGGAGCAGCGCATCGAGCTCGAGAGTGTCGCCAAGGCGAGCCGCCGCATCGGCGAGCTCAAGCGCGCCATCAGCGGTCTTGGCGCGGTCAACGTCGGCGCGATCGAGGAATTCGAGCGCGTGAATACGCGCTACACTTACCTCACGACCCAGCGCGACGATGTGGAAAAGGCGAAGGGCGAGCTTGTCGGCGTGATCGACAGCATCACAAGCGAGATGACCGTCATCTTTAAAGAACAGTTCGCGCTGATCCGCGAGAGCTTCCAGGAGACGTTTTTGGAGCTGTTCGGCGGCGGCAAGGCCACGCTCGAGCTTGAGGACGAGAACGACGTGCTCTCCTGCGGCATCGAGATCAAGGTTCAGCCGCCGGGCAAGGCGCTCAAGACGATCACGCTGCTCTCGGGCGGCGAAAAGGCGTTCGTCGCCATCGCGCTGTACTTCGCCATCCTGAAGGTTCATCCGACGCCGTTCTGCGTCATGGATGAGATCGAGGCGGCGCTCGACGAGCCGAACGTGGTGCGCGTGGCCAATTACATGCGCCGCATCACGAGCAAAACGCAGTTTATCGTCATCACGCACCGCCGCGGCACGATGGAGGCAGCGGACGTTCTTTACGGCGTCACGATGCAGGAGCGCGGCGTGAGCAAGGTGCTGACGATCAATATGAACGACATGGCGAAGGAACTCAACATTAAGGAATAAAGCGCGAGGAGAAACAAATGGGTATTTTTGCAAAGATCAAAAAGGCGTGGTTCGACACCATCGTGTGGGAGACCATTGACGACGAATTCTATGACGAGCTTGAGGACAGCCTCATTATGGCCGACCTCGGCGCGACGGTCGCGCACGACGCGGTGAAAAAGCTGCGCGACGTCGTGTACCAGAAGAGCATCCAGCGCGGCGACGATGTGAAGCAGGCGCTGCGCGAGATCCTCATCGAAAAGCTGAACGTGGGCGACACCGCGCTTGACCTGTCGACCAAGCCGAGCGTCGTGCTGGTCATCGGCGTGAACGGCGTGGGCAAGACCACGTCCATCGGCAAGATCGCCCACCGCCTGAAGGACGAGGGCAAGCGCGTGCTTTTATGCGCGGCGGACACGTTCCGCGCGGCGGCGGCAGACCAGCTCGAGATCTGGGCAAACCGCGCCGAGTGCGAGATCGTCCGCTCGGTCGAAGGCGCGGATCCCGGCGCGGTGCTGTTCGACTCGCTCGCCGCGGCGAAGGCGAGAGGTGTCGACGTCGTCCTCTGCGACACGGCGGGCAGACTTCACAACAAGGGGAACCTCATGAACGAGCTCTCGAAGCTCCGCAAGATCATCGACCGCGAGACGCCGGACGCCGCGAAGGAAACGCTTTTGGTGCTCGACGCGACGACGGGGCAGAACGGTCTTCAGCAGGCGAAGGTCTTCCGCGAGACGGCGGGGCTCACCGGCATCATCTTAACGAAGCTCGACGGCACGGCCAAAGGCGGCATCTGCGTTGCCATCGCGCAGGAGCTGGGCGTGCCGGTGAAGTACGTCGGCCTCGGCGAGGGCATCGACGATCTCCAGCCGTTCAACGCGGAGGAATACGTCAAGGCGCTCATCTGATGGGAAAATCATAAACCTGCGAGACAATAAGGAGACGAATATGGAAATCACTTCTGTTTGCCCCTATTGCGGAAAGGAAATGCGAGACGGCGCGATCCCTGTCTTGCGTGATATTTACTGGTGTCCAAGAGGTGAGGACGGCATGCTCAAAGACGGATTTGGCGACGAAAAGGAACAGGTCTGTCTTGGCAGAGCGGGGCTGTTAGGAGATTATTACACGCCCGCCCGTTACTGTGAGGGCTGCAAGGTGGTCATCGTGCCCGTGCCGGAGATCGAGTGGCCGCTCGATAAGCTCGACAAAAAGTTCACGGCATGGCAGGAAAAGATGAGCGCGCAGCGCGAAGAGCGCAAGGCGCAGCGCGAGGAAGAAAAGCGCGAAGAAAAGAGCAGAAAAAGACGGGAAAAGGACCCGTGGGAGGTTTGACGATGAAATTTGTTTTGGCAACGCAGAACCCCAAGAAATTGAAGGAAATGAGCGCTATTCTGGGCGAGCTCGGCGTGGAGGTCGTGTCGGAGGCCGACCTCGGCGTAAAGATCGAGGTGGAGGAGACGGGCGAGACCTTTGCCGAGAATTCGCTTCTCAAGGCCAAGGCCGTCATGGAGGCGACGAAGCTGCCCGCCATCGCGGACGATTCGGGTCTGTGCGTCGACGCGCTGAACGGCGGCCCCGGCGTGTACAGCGCGCGCTTTGGCGGCGAGGGGCTGGATGACACCGGCCGCTACCGCCTGCTTTTGCAGATGATGCACGGTCAGGCCGACCGCCGCGCCCACTTCCACACGACGATCACCTGCGCGTTCCCGAACGGCGACGTCTTGCAGGACGACGGCGAGGTCGAGGGCACGATCGCGTTCGCGCCGATGGGCGAAAACGGCTTCGGCTACGATCCCGTGTTCTTCGTGCCTGACAAGCGGAAGACCTTTGCACAGCTTTCGGCAGAAGAAAAGGCGGAGATCTCGCACCGCGGCAAGGCACTGCGGGCATTCAAGGAAACGCTCAAGAATTATCTTGCGGAACATCAATAAAAAGGATAAGGAAATACTATGGAATTAAGCAGCAAACAGCGCGCGTATCTGCGCAGCCTTTCCAATGACCTCGACGTGATCGTCCACATCGGCAAGGACGGCATCGGCGACAACCTCGTCAAGCAGGCGAACGACGCGCTGGAGGCGCGTGAGCTCATCAAGTGCCGCGTGCTTGAAAACAGCATGCTCACCGCGCGCGAGGCGTGCGACGAGCTGAGCGCCTTGACGCGCAGCGAGCAGGTGCAGGTCATCGGCACGAAATTCGTGCTCTACCGCCCCTCGCACAAAAAGGGCAAGAAGGACAAGATCGTGCTGCCCAAGGCAGCGAAGAAGACCGTGTAAAAGAGAAAAAGAGGTCGAACAAACTTGAAGATCGGAATTTACGGCGGCAGCTTCAACCCGCCGCATCTGGGTCATATGGCCGCGGCCGAGAGCGCGGCAAAATATCTGGGGCTCGACGAGCTCCTGCTCATCCCGGCGGGTATCCCGCCGCACAAGATGCTCTCCGCCGACGCGGCGGGGGCGGACGACCGCCTTGCGATGACGCGCCTGATGGGCGAGCAGATCGCGCTCGACACGGGCGTGAAGGTCACGGTCTCCGACATGGAGATCGCGCGCGGCGGCAAGAGCTACACCGCGGACACGCTGCGCATTCTGCATGAGGAGCATCCAGACGATGAGCTGTGGCTTCTGATGGGGACGGACATGTTCTTGACGTTCCAGTACTGGTACAAGCCGGACGAGATCGTGCGGTATGCGGGCCTGTGCGCCTTTGGCCGCACGGAAAAGGACGGCGAGGAGCTTTTCGCCCCGCAGCGCAAGTACCTCGGCCAGCGCTTTCCGGGCAGCCGCGTCGTGACGATGACGCTGCCGAACCTTGTCGACGTCTCGTCGACGGAGCTGCGCGCGCGCATCCCGAAGAGGGAAACGGATGGGCTTCTGGCCCCCGCGGTGCTGGGATATATTTACCGCAAGCATCTTTATGGAACAAATCTCGATTTAAAACGTCTAACCTTAGAGGACCTGAGACCCATCGCGCTCTCCTACCTCAAGGCCAAGCGCATCCCGCACGTGCTCGGCACCGAGCAGACGGCCAAGGCGCTCGCGGAAAAGTACGGCGCGGACGTCGAAAAGGCGCGCTTTGCGGCGCTCCTGCACGACGCGACCAAGCGTCTTTCGATGGAAGAGCAGCTCGCGATGTGCGAGCACTACCACATCGAACTCGACGAGCTGGAGAAAAAGGCGCTCAAGCTGCTGCACTCCAAGACCGGCGCGGCGCTCGCGCGCGACGTGTTCGGCGCGGACGACGAGATTTACAACGCGATTTTATGGCACACGACGGGCAAGGCAAACATGACGTTACTTGAAAAGGTCATCTACCTTGCCGATTACATCGAGCCGAACCGCGACTTCGACGGCGTGGAGGACCTCCGCAAGGTCGTGTGGGAGGATCTGGACAAGGGCCTTGAAATGGGCCTTGCCATGACCGTGGAGGAAATGGAGCAGATGGGCAACCCCGTTCACCATAACACGCTGCAAGCGCTGGAGTATCTGAGAGGACATACCCATGAGTGATCAAAGAAAGATTTATGAGAGAGACAGGGAAGACCCCTATTACGAGGGGCGGCACACGCACCGGAAAGAGGGCTTTTTCGAGCGCAACTGCGACGAGGCCTGGGAGCAGGTCAAGGAGACCTTTTCCCACCCAGGGAGGCTCTTTGCCAAGGTGCTGCTCATCGCGCTGCTGTGCGGTGTGGTCGCCGGCGGCAGCTATCTGCTGAAAATCCGCGCGCCGGAGCTGCCGAGCAAGGACACTGACAGCAAGAATAACAATAGTGAGCAGATCGACGATATCGACTATGGCGACGGCGTGCGCCCGAAGGCGGGCGGCGAGCGAAAGAGCAAGGATTTCTACACCGTGCTCATTCTCGGCCGCGACACGGGCGGCGGCGGCAACACCGACACGATGCTGCTCGCGAGCTATGACGTGACGAACCAGAAGGCGACCGTCATGTCCATCCCGCGCGACACGATGGTCAACGTCCCGTGGGATATCAAGCGTATCAACTCCGTCTACAACTACTACGGCGGGGGCGAAAAGGGCATCAAGGCGCTCTATAAGGAGATTGCCCAGCTCGTCGGCTTTGAACCGGACTATCAGGTCATTGTCGAATGGGACGCCGTCGGCGAGATCGTGAAGGCCATGGGCGGCGTCTATTACGATGTGCCGCGCAACATGAACTACGACGACCCCTATCAGGACCTGCACATCCACCAGACGAAGGGTTACCGGCTTCTCAGTGGCAGCGACGTGATGCAGGTGCTGCGTTACCGCCACGACACCGACTCGCGCTACGGCTACGCCGACGGTGACCTTGGCCGCATCAAGACGCAGCAGTCGCTTTTAAAGGCGATGATCGAGCAGCTTTTGCAGCTCAAGAACGTGACGAAGATCGGCGACTTTGCCCGCGTGGTGAAAAACAACGTTACCTCCGACCTGACGTTTGAGGAAATGCTGTGGTTCGGCTCGCAGGCCGTCATGGGCGGGCTCAAGATCGAGAATGTCAACTTCGTCACGATGCCGAACACGAACAAATCGTGTTACAGCCGCGTGTACCACAGAATGCAGTCTTACGTGACGCCGAACGCGCAGGAGCTGCTGGACCTCGTCAACAACGAGCTCAGCCCGTTTGTCGAGACATTCACGATGCGCGACCTTGACATCATGTCCGTCAACGCGGATGGCTCGGTGTCCTCGTCCACGGGACATGTGGAGGACAGCAAGGCCGCCCAGCCGCAGAACCACCATTCCTCCTCCGGCTCACAGACCGGCACAGGGGACAGCGGCACGACGACCGACCCGGGTACGGCCACCGATCCCGGCAATACCGGCGACAACAGCGGCACGACGGTCGACCCCGGCAATACCGGTGACAACAGCGGCGGCACGACCGTTGATCCGGGCAACACGGGCGATAACAGCGGTACGACCACGCCAAGTGAGCCCACCACGCCCGTCGACCCCGTGACGCCGACCGACCCGGGTACAGGCGAGAGCGGAACGACCGGCGACAACAGCGGCACGGCCGGCAGCGACGAAATGCCGGAATGGCTGCGCCCGTAACGTAAAAGAATAAAAAAGATCAAAACTCAAAATAAGAAAAGGAGACCCCCTATGTTACCTGCAAGAGAAATGGCCGAGATCGCCGTCAAGGCACTCGACAGCAAAAAGGGTAAGGAGATCAGACTCATCCGCATCGACAAGATCACGACGCTCGCAGAGTACTTTGTCATCTGCACCGGTACGTCCAACACGCAGATCAACGCGCTGGGCGACGAGGTGGAAAAGAAGCTGACGCTCGCGGGCGAGGAACCGCTGCACCGCGAGGGCTATCGCGGCGGCACGTGGGTGCTGCTCGACTACGGCTGCGTGGTCGTGCACATCTTCAACGACGAGGCGCGCAAGTTCTATTCCCTCGAGCACCTGTGGGCCGACGGCGAGGAAGTCGACCTGAGCGCCATCCTGCCCCACGCCGAGGAAAAATAACGCTTGACAAGGCGGGACAAAACGCCTAAAATGGTCATGCTGAATTTATGCAAAACGCGATGACGGAGCAAAAAGACGCGTGATTTTCACCTGAAGAGAGCCGGCGGTCGGTGCGAGCCGGTGGGAAAATGCGCGTGGATGACTCACTCCCGAGCAGTCCGCCTGAAAGGGCGGAACGGTCGCCCCCGTTACGGGCAAGGCTATGAAGCCGCTGAGGGCTCACGGGAAACCGTGCGCTGAATCAGGGTGGTATCGCGTAATGTGTTCGTTACGTCCCTGACCGTTTGAAAAACGGTCAGGGACTTTTTTCGCATCAAAACACTATTTCACATAAAGGAGAAGATCCATGAAGTACGATTTCGCAGCCATTGAGAAAAAATGGCAGGACAAGTGGGAGCAGGTAAAGCCCTACGCCGCCGTGACGGGGGACAAGCGCCCCAAGTTCTACGGCCTGATCGAATTCCCGTACCCCTCCGCCGCGGGTCTGCACGTCGGCCACCCGCGCCCGTTCACGGCGATGGACATCATCTGCCGCAAAAAGCGCATGCAGGGCTACAATGTCTTGAACCCCATCGGCTTTGACGCCTTCGGCCTGCCGACGGAGAACTTTGCCATCAAGAACCACATCCATCCCGCCATCGTCACGCAGCAGAACATCAAGAACTTCACCCGTCAGCTCAAGATGCTCGGCTACGGCTTCGACTGGGACCGCGTGATCGACACGACCGACCCGCAGTATTATAAGTGGACGCAGTGGATCTTCCTCCAGCTGTTCAAGCACGACCTTGCCTACAAAACGACGATGCCCGTCAACTGGTGCACGAGCTGCAAGTGCGTTCTGGCCAACGAAGAGGTCGTCGAGGGCGTGTGCGAGCGCTGCGGCGCACCCGTTATCCGCAAGGAAAAGAGCCAGTGGATGCTGCGCATCACGAAGTATGCCGACCGCCTCATCGACGATCTCGACGACGTCGACTACATCGAGCGCGTGAAGACGCAGCAGCGCAACTGGATCGGCCGCTCCACCGGTACCGAGGTCACGTTCAAGACCAACACCGGGGATGATATCACCGTTTACACCACCCGTGTCGATACGCTGTTCGGCGTGACGTACACGGTCATCTCTCCCGAGCACCCGCTGCTCAAGAAGTGGAAGGGCATCATCAAGAACTGGGACGAGGTCGAGGCATATCAGGCTGCCGCCGCCCGCAAGAGCGACTTTGAGCGCGGCGAGCTCAACAAGGATAAGACCGGCGTTCGCCTCGACGGCATTGAAGTCATCAACCCCGCGACCGGCAAGGTTGTGCCGATGTTTGTTTCGGACTACGTTTTGATGGGCTACGGCACCGGCATCGTCATGGGCGTTCCGGGCCACGACCAGCGCGACTGGGACTTCGCCAAGGTGTTCGGCCTGCCCATCGTTGAGGTCGTCGAGGGCGGCGACATCACGAAGGAGGCCTTCACGCTCAAGGATGACACCGGCATCATGGTCAACTCCGGCTTCTTAAACGGTATGACCGTCAAGGAGGCTATCCCCGCGATGAAGAAGTACGCCGTCGAGCAGGGATGGGGCCATGAAAAGGTCAACTACAAGCTGCGCGACTGGGTCTTCTCCCGTCAGCGCTACTGGGGCGAGCCCATCCCCCTCGTCAACTGCCCGAAGTGCGGCTGGGTGCCCGTGCCCGAAGAGGAGCTTCCGCTCGTTTTGCCGCAGGTGGACAGCTACGAGCTGACCGACGACGGCGAGAGCCCGCTCTCCAAGATGACCGACTGGGTCAATACCAAGTGCCCCAAGTGCGGGTGCGACGCCAAGCGCGAGACCGACACCATGCCCCAGTGGGCGGGTTCTTCGTGGTACTTCCTGCGCTATATGGATCCGCACAACGACCATGAGCCTGTCTCTCACGAGGCGGAGCAGTACTGGGGCCCTGTGGACTGGTATAACGGCGGCATGGAGCACACCACGCTGCACCTTCTCTACTCCCGCTTCTGGCACAAGTTCCTCTACGACATCGGCGTTGTCCACACGAAGGAGCCCTATGCCAAGCGCACGAGCCACGGCATGATCCTCGGCCAGAACCCGCACTACGTCGGCAACGTCTCCACGCAGGAGGAGAAGGACGCGCTGATCGCCAAGTACGGCAATCAGGCGCTGCGCCCGGCGGTCAAGATGAGCAAGTCCCTCGGCAACGTCGTCAACCCCGATGATGTCGTCAAGGCTTATGGCGCGGACACGATGCGCCTTTATATCATGTTCATCGGCGATTTTGAAAAGGTCGCCACCTGGTCGGACGATGCCGTCAAGGGCTGCAAGCGCTTCTTAGACCGCGTGTGGAACCTCGCCGATCAGGTGACGGAGGAAGATGGCGTTTCCGAAAAGAACGCGCCCATCGTCCACAAGACCATCAAGAAGGTCACGGACGATATTGACACGCTGAAGATGAACACCGCCATCGCCGCCCTCATGGCTATGGTCAACGAGTTCTATTCGAACGGCCTCAGCCGCGGCGACTTTGAGGCGCTGCTGCTCATGCTCTCTCCGTTCGCGCCCCACATGGTCGAAGAGCTGTGGGAGCAGAAGGGCTTTGCCGCCAAGTACGAGGGCAAGATGGCGATGCAGTGCGCGTGGCCGGAGTATGACGAGAGCAAGACCGTCGCCTCCTCCGTTGAGATGGCCGTTCAGGTGGGCGGCAAGTTCAAGGGAACGATCATCGTCCCCGTGGACAGCGATCAGGATGCTGTTGTCGAAGCGGCGAAGGCGAGCGAGAAGGTCGCCAAGGCCATCGCCGGCATGCAGATCGTCAAGGTCATCCACGTCAAGAACAAGCTCGTCAACCTGATCGTGAAGCCCTGCTGAGCGGAATTTCGGATTTTTTCAAAAATATGAGGAAAGATTATTGACAAGCCGTGATTTTTCTCATATAATACCACCGTTAGTCATGTGAATGACTCTTAAAGAGCGCCCAGGATCAAGCCGGGTGTATCGGAGGGAGGGAAAACATAAATGTCCGAGATCCACGTCAAGGAAGGCGAATCTCTCGACAGCGCGCTCAAGCGCTTCAAGAGAAGCTGCGCCAAGGCCGGTATCGTGGCGGAGGTCCGCAAGAGAGAGTGCTATGAGAGCCCCAGTGTCAAGCGCCGCAAGAAGAGCGAGGCCGCCCGTAAGAACCGCAACAAGCGTTATTACTAATTAGCTCAGAAAAAGCCCTGCCACAGTTGTGGCGGGTCTTTTTTACACCCTTTTCCAAAGGGGTGCCTTGATTTTCCCGCGCGAGCGCGGGAGGGGGAGCGGCGTGCGCGCCGCGGCACCAAAGGGGGTATTCTCTTT
>ERZ772884.2600-NODE-2600-length-10302-cov-3.866888_pt1 | contig 10302 bp, 9 predicted proteins | sample MGYA00580574_ERZ772884 | MGnify/ENA primary metagenome ERZ772884 (study PRJEB29015, sample SAMEA2737690) | human gut metagenome | biome: human gut; feature: human-associated habitat; material: faeces | place: China | collected 2012 ... | reverse complement strand
GCCCTGCGCGTGAGCTACTTCAACGAGCTGGATACCTACGCCGAAATGAAGGGCCTCGACTCTAAGGCAATTATCGACGGAGTGGGTTTGGACCCTCGCATCGGCACCTTCTACAACAACCCTTCCTTCGGATACGGCGGCTACTGTCTGCCGAAAGATACCAAGCAACTGCTCGCCAACTATGCCGATGTGCCTGAGAACCTGATTCAGGCGATTGTGGAGAGCAACCGCACCCGCAAGGATTTCATCGCCGACCGCGTGCTGAACATGGCTGGCTACTACGATTATGCCAACCAGAACAACTTCAGCGAGGAGGAAGAGAAGCCTTGCACCATCGGCGTATACCGGCTCACGATGAAGAGCAACAGCGACAACTTCCGCCAGAGCAGCATACAGGGCGTGATGAAGCGCATCAAGGCAAAGGGCGCGCAGGTTATCATCTACGAGCCTACGCTGAAAGACGGAACCACCTTCTTCGGAAGCCGCATCGTAAACAACCTGGATGCCTTCAAGCAGCAGAGCCAGGCCATCATCGCCAACCGGTATGACAAGTGTCTGGATGATGTGGCAGAAAAGGTTTACACCCGCGATATTTTCAGAAGAGACTGAATTGAGTTAAAAGTTAATAGTTGGAAGCTGGAAGCGGAAGACGGAAAATAGGAAAACAATAATATTTATAATAAAGAGAAAAATAAGAAATGGCAAAATTAGTAATCAATTCCTACGAGGAATTTGCATCTCACCTCGGTGAGAAGTTAGGAGAATCAGACTGGTTGCAGATTGACCAGGACCGTATCAACAAGTTCGCAGACGCTACACTCGACCCACAGTGGATCCACGTAGACGTAGAGCGCGCCAAGGTAGAGAGCCCTTACCACAGCACCATCGCTCACGGTTACCTCACCCTCTCAGTACTCCCATACCTCTGGCAGCAGATTATCGAGGTAAACAACCTCAAGATGCTCGTAAACTACGGCATGGACAAGATGAAGTTCGGTCAGCCAGTCATCACCGGTTCACGCGTGCGCCTGGTAGCCACTCTCCACGACATCCAGAACATCCGTGGCATCTGCAAGACCAGCATCAAGTTTGACATCGAAATAGAAGGTCAGCGCAAGCCAGCCCTCTCAGGCATCGCTTCTTTCCTCTACTATTTCAACAATTAAAAGATGGCAGCAGGTAAATGGATAGGTGGTGTGCTCGGTTTCATCACAGCCGGTCCGCTGGGAGCCCTGGCAGGCTATGCCCTCGGTTCCCTCTTTGAGCACGGACTGGATGCGGTAAACCGCGACGGCGACCACCATTACAACAACGCCTACGATGCCTACAGCGGCCAGCAGCACAACGGCCGCCAGGGCTTCGGCAACCAGGGCTACAGCCGCCAGCAGAGCTATGAGGGAGAGCGAAACTCCTTCATGTTCTCGCTGCTGGTGCTCAGTTCCTACATCATCAATGCAGATGGCAAAATCATGCATTCCGAGATGGAGATGGTGCGCCGCTTCCTGCGTCAGAATTTCGGCGAGGCAGCCAGTCAGCAGGGCGAGGAAATTCTCCTCAAACTCTTCGAACAGCAGAAGCAGATGGGCATGCAGCAGTACCGTTCGGTGATACAGGACAGCTGTCATCAGATACGTGCCAACATGATGTATGAGCAGCGCCTGCAGTTGCTCAATTTCCTCGTCATGATTGCCCAGGCCGATGGAATTGTGAATCCTCAGGAGATTCAGGCGCTCAAGGAGATGGCCATCCACATGGGGCTTTCTGCCGAGGATGTAGACCAGATGCTGAACCTGGAGAACGGGGCTTCTTCAACAGGCAGTCTGGATAATGCCTACCGTGTTCTGGGCATCAGTCCTGACGCCTCAAACGATGAGGTTAAGGCCGCTTACCGCAAGATGGCGCTCAAGCATCATCCTGACAAGGTAGCAGCACTGGGCGAAGATGTGCGCCGTGCAGCCGAGAAGAAATTTCAGGAAATCAACGACGCCAAAGACCGCATTTACAAGGCTAGAGGACTCTAGGTTCCAGATTAGGAAAAGTTCCAGATTAGGATTAAAGGAGTTAAGACAGATTGTCCTAGCAGCCTGAAAACGAAAAAAAAATAAAGGCTCGCCAAGCAATTTTGGCGAGCCTTCATTGTATCTTATCGTATCTTTATCAGAAGATTATCATCCGAAAAGAGCGGCGAGAGGAGTAAGATTAATCCTCATCCTCAGTCTTTCTTCTGCGGATAGCGCGCTTGCGCTTTGGCTTCTCCTCTGTCTTAGGAGCCTCAATCTTAACACCAGCCAATTCCGGGTCGATGAGGATACGGCCGCAATACTCACAAGGGATAATCTTCTTGTGCATCTTGATGTCGAGCTGGCGCTGAGGTGGAATCTTGTTGAAGCAACCGCCACATGCGTCACGCTGCACGTAAACGATACCCAAACCGTTGCGGGCACCATTACGGATGCGCTTGAAACTCTGGAGCAAACGTGGCTCAATCTTCTTCTCGAGCTCGAATGCCTTCTCCTTCAAATTCTCCTCTTCCTCACGGGTTTCAGCCATGATTGACTCGAGCTCAGAACGCTTCATTACCAAGCCCTTCTCGCGGTCTGCCTTCTGGTCCTCAGCCTTGTGAAGGTCGTACAGGCGCTCGTTGATTGTCTGCTGCGCCTCGCGGATTTTCTTGCTGCAAAGTTCGATTTCCAGCTCCTGGAACTCGATTTCCTTGCTCAAAGTATCATACTCGCGGTTGTTGCTAACCATTTCGAGCTGCTTCTTATAACGCTCCACGCTAGCCTGAGCCTCCTCAATCTCGTGCTGCTTCTGATCGATGGCGCGGTCAAACTGCTCAATATCGGTCTGGATTTTCTCGATACGGGTGGTAAGACCAGCAATATCGTCTTCCAAATCCTGAACTTCGAGAGGCAACTCACCTCTCAACGCACGCTTTTCATCAATTGCAGACAAAGTGGTCTGAAGCTGATAGAGAGCCTTCAACTTCTCTTCCACTGTCAAATCTGTAGGATCTTTCTTTGCCATAATTCCTTATTTAAATATTAAATGTTTAATGTTAAATGTTAAATTGGGCTTGCGCCCTTCCAGCCATCTTATAAACTGAAGTTATAAATACAATATCGGATTCGTATTTATCTCCGAGATGCAGCATTTGGCATCAGGGAAATTCTCCTGGATGATGCTGCGGAAGATTTCGCCCGTAAACTGCTCACTCTGATAGTGGCCGATGACGCAGATCTGAATCTCCTGCTCGTGGCCGAAATACTCGTGATAGCTCATCTCGCCCGTGATGAAGGCATCGGCACCTGCCTTGATGGCTGCGTCGAGCAAGAAAGCACCTGCTCCACCGCAGAGCGCCACCTTCCTGATAGGACGTCGAAGCAACTGGTTGCACTGCACGCACTCCACGCCAAACCGCTCCTTGAGCATCAGCACCAAGTCATCGGCTGCCAGGTCCTCAGCCACCTCTCCGATGACGCCCTCGCCGCCCTTCACGCCGTCCACTTCCTTCTCGCCAGCAAAGAACTGCACGTTTCGCAGCCCCAGTTTCTCGGCAATCTTGAAGTTCACGCCGCCCGCAGCCGCATCCATGTTGGTATGCATCGCCACGATGGTAATATCATTCTTAATCGCCTTGCGCACGGTACGCTGCACGTAGTTCTCGTCCGAAATTCTCGCCAGTTTGCGGAATATCAGCGGATGATGGCTCACGATGAGGTTACATCCCTTCTGGATGGCCTCGTCTACCACGGCTTCAGTAACGTCAAGACACAACAATGCCCCTGACATTTCTACCGCCTCTGTCAATCCAACTTGCAGGCCGGCATTATCATATCCTTCCTGCAAGGGCAGAGGCGCGTAATGTTCAAGGGCATCAACTACCTGTTTTATTTTCACGCTCCTATTCAATATTTTATTTTTAGACTGCAAAGTTACTCATTTTTCCCCGATTTTATCTCCATACAGCCCTCCGTTTAAACTTTTTTAATACAAAGTTTCGCTTTTGCGCAAAATATTTCACAAAAACAGCCGATAGTTGTAGATTTTTTATTAATTTTGCAAGCATACTTCATAAAGCAGAACGGAGCCCGTCCCCAAGGAAAGGTTCCCGATGAAGAACAGAGTATAATAAATTGGTATAGAACATCGTATCATAAAAATAGTATAGCTTATGCATCAATCTACATTACCCTGCGATTTCGCACTCCCTGCCGAATGGGAGCCACAGAGCGCCATCATGCTCACCTGGCCACATGCCGGCACCGACTGGAAGCCGTATCTGCCTGAAATAACAGATACTTATCTCGAACTGGCAGATATCATCACGCGCTACGAGCAGCTGCTTGTGGCTACACCCGATGTGCCCGCCACCCGATACCAGCTCAAGAAAAAGCTCTCTGCCGAACAGATAAGCCGCGTGCTGCTCTACGAGGTAGAAAGCAATGATACCTGGGTGCGCGACCACGGACCCCTCACGATGGTGCTGCGCAGAAAGCAGAACACCTGGATGGTGCCTTACCGCATACTCGACTTCAAGTTCAACGGCTGGGGCGAAAAGTTCAGATGGGAGAAGGATAATGCCATCACCCTGCAACTATACTATCAGGCAGCCTTCAATGCCGATATAGAGAACCACCAGGGCTTCGTGCTCGAAGGAGGCAGCATCGAGAGTGACGGAAAGGGTACACTCTTCACCACTTCACAGTGCCTGCTGGCGCCTCACCGCAACCAGCCGCTCGACCACGACAGCATCGACCATCTGCTGCAGACTTTCTTCCAGCTCAAGAGAGTCGTCTGGCTGGATCACGGCAATCTGATAGGTGATGATACCGACGGCCATATCGACACCATCGTGAGAGTGGCTCCACACGACACCTTATTATATGTAGGCTGCGATAATCCGGAAGATGAGCAGTATGAAGACTTCCAGGCGCTGGAGAAGCAGCTCAAGGGCCTCTTCACCTGGGAGGGATATCCTTACCGCTTGCTCAAACTGCCGATGCCCGACCCTATCTATGATGAGGGCGACTGCCTCACCACCAACCCGGAGAGCGAGGGCGACCGTCTGCCTGCCACCTATGCCAACTTCCTGATACTGAACAAGGCGGTGATTTATCCAACCTACAATCAGCCGGAAAAGGACGAGGAGGCACGCAAGCAGATTCAGCTCGCCTTCCCCGACCGCGAAATCATTGGTGTAGATTCGCAGACCATCATCCGCCAGCATGGCAGCATCCACTGCATCACCATGCAGTTGCCCGAGGGAGCCCTCAGAGACTCAACATTCCACATTTAACATTAAACATTTAACATTAAAAGTAAAAAATGAAAGTCGGTTTATTACAACTTCATAATACGGCAGATATCGCCAACAACAAGCAGCGCCTGGCAGAAGGCATCATCGACCTCGCCCATCGCGGCGCAGAGCTCATCGTGCTTCAGGAGCTTCATAACTCCCTCTATTTCTGTCAGGTAGAGGATGTTGACCTCTTCGACATGGCAGAGCCTATTCCGGGCCCTTCGACCGATTTCTACGGCAAGCTTGCCAAGGATCTCGGCGTCGTCATCGTCACCTCCCTCTTCGAGCGCCGCGCTCCGGGCCTCTACCACAATACAGCGGTAGTGATGGAGAAGGATGGAAGCATAGCCGGAAAATACCGCAAGATGCACATCCCCGACGATCCTGCCTACTACGAGAAGTTCTATTTCACTCCGGGCGACCTCGGTTTCCACCCTATCCAGACCTCTGTAGGCAAGCTCGGCGTGCTGGTTTGCTGGGACCAGTGGTATCCCGAAGCAGCCCGTCTGATGGCGCTGCAGGGAGCCGAAATGCTCATCTATCCTACCGCCATCGGCTACGCTACCTATGATACCGAGGAGGAGCAGCAGCGACAGCGCGAGGCGTGGACTACCGTGATGCGGGGCCATGCCGTAGCCAACGGATTGCCGGTCATCGCCGTAAACCGCGTAGGTTTCGAGCCTGATCCTAGCGGTCAGACCGAGGGCATCCAGTTCTGGGGCAGCAGTTTCGTAGCCGGTCCTCAGGGCGAGCTCTACTACCGTGCCAGCGATCAGGAAGAAGAGAGCCTGGTAGTAGATATCGACCTGAAGCACAGCGAGAATGTGCGCCGCTGGTGGCCATTCCTCCGCGACCGCCGCATCGAGAACTACGGAGATATTACCAAGCGATTTATCGATTAACCCATTTTTGCCGGAAATTCCGAGAGAATATCGGGATTCCGGCATACATATATATATAAGGTATAGATTTTCAGGATAAATGGAGAATTTGGAAGTGATGGTGATACTTTTCATCATCGTGATTTTAGGTTACGTCGCCTGCAAGTTGGGATATATGGGCGACAAGTTTGACAAGAAGCTATCCAGCATGGTGGTAGATATCACCTGTCCCCTGCTGGTGCTCTCGTCAGTAATGGGCGATGAGCTGCCCGACCGCACGCTCATCCTTCCCCTTCTGGGCGTAGGTTTTCTTACCTACATCCTTTTGCTGGTATTCGGTTTCTGGGTGCCGCGTCTCATCACTCGCAATCATGATGACCAGGGCATGATAGGTTTTGCGCTGATGTTTGCCAACGTAGGTTTCATCGGCTACCCTATCGTTTCGAGCATATTCGGTCCGAAGGCCATTTTTTATGCCGCGCTGCTCAACATGCCGAACACCTTTTTTATTTTTACGGCAGGTGTCATGCTCATCAAGGGCGAGTACAGCGTCAAGCAGTTCAATCCTAAGGTGCTGTTTTCTCCGGCTCTTCTGGGTGCCTTTGTTGCCGCCCTCCTGGTAGCTTTCGGGGTTCATACGCCCGATATCATTGCGCGTCCGGTAACGATGGTGGGCAACATAACGGTTCCGGCAGCCCTGATGATTATTGGTTCCTCGATGGCTAAGTTGCCGGTGAAGGAGATTATTGGCAGTCCTAAGGTATACCTCTCCTCGTTCTTGCGTCTTGTGGTAGTACCTCTGAGCATTTATTTTCTGTTCAAGGTATGTGGTGTAAGCGATCAGGTCAACGACATCAATACGGTTGTCATTGCGATGCCCGTAGCGAGTTTCGGCACGATGTTCTGTCTGAAATACGGCCGCAATCCTTCGCTCATCACCGAGATGACGTTCATCACCACGGTTGGCAGCATCATCACCATCCCGCTCATCACCCTCCTCTTTTCGTAATGCAGGAAGGGTGAAATGCCTGGCGTACTTGCGTATCTTACTGCAATGACATCTTTTTTACGCATTGAACGATAAAAAAATCTCCATTTTTTCGTTATTACCCGTTTTTTGCTTATCTTTGCAAATAAATTTGGCACGAAGAAATCCTTTTTACCAATAATATAAATTAGAAAAAAATGAAGATAAACAACAGTACGAAGAAAAGCCTGCTCATCATCGCACTCGCGATGGCCAGCACTACTTGCCAGACACAGGCCGCCCCGATAGAACATATCGGCGACAGATACATCATGCATATTCCAGAAATGGAACTCACAGGCGAAGAATCACTCCTCGATGTACTCATGATGTGCCCGGAAGTCATCTCACTCGACGGCAACAACATCATCGGCGGAGATCCATTCGCCAACCTCTACGGCAAGTTCGTCATCCGTATCGACAACCAGGAATACGGACTCGATTACGCCACCTTCCTCCACCATTTCAAGGCGCGGGAGATAGAAACCATCAAGGTGTGCCAGAACGCCGAAGTGATGAAGGGATGCAGTAGTCTGAAGAAAGTCATCGACATCACACTGCGCAAGAAGGAGAACGGAACCACCGGCAGATGGGGACTCTTCGGTGATACCTACGGCGGCGCAAAAGGCATCGTCAGCGTCATCAGCCAGCAGGATAAGCTCCGCGTGCTCAGTCATGTAGAAGGCAACTTCCAGCGCACCTCCAGCAGCGATAAGGACGCCTACCAGGGCATCTCAGGCACCACCGTGAACCACTACTCCCACGAGGGCGCCAAGCTCAATCTGCTCTGGACGCCTACCGCGAAGGATGTGCTCGAAATAGATGCGATGCAAACCTACACCCGCAACCATTTCACCCACACCCCGGCCGATTACGTGCGTGCCTATCATCTGCAGGCCGACTATACCCGCACGCTCGCCGACAACGGCTCCAGCATCCTCTTTACCCTCGGTGCCGAGCATATCAGCGACAACGGACGTACGCTGGAAGAAACCCATACTGCGCCCTACCAGAACCACTCTACCTACCCCTTCATGGTGGTAGAATACGCCACTCCGGTCATCACCCCTGATCTCTGGATTACGGCAGGTTTCGAGGGCGGACTCTCCATCGAGAAGAACTGCGTCGCCGGTTACACCAACCATTCCAACTATCAGGATTTCTACGCCCAGCTGGATTACAACATCGGCAAGTGGGGATTCATGGCAGGCGATCGTTTCCGCATCATCAACTTCCGTCCTAAGCAGATTGCGCCGGAAGAGCACTGGAAGCATACCACGCGCAACCATATCTACTCGGCGAGCGCCTATTACCGCTTCACGCCGGGTCATACCCTGCAGGCCACCTACTGCCGCCGCATCTTCAATCCCGAATTTGGCGATTTCGTAACCGCGGGCGATATGGAGGGCTCCTGGCAGCCGGTTTATACCGCCGATATCGGCAACAGCATGGCGAATGTGGTAGAGCTCAAGCATACCTACAGCCGCCCAGCCTTCGTGCTCAGCACCTCGGTGAAGAACATCCACCAGCACCTGTTCAGTGCCATCCACGACAATACGCTCGGCATCGGCTCCACCGCCTTCTGGCACAAGGGCATCCTTCGCCTCACAGCCGGAGTCAACTACTTCTGGCAGCGCAGCGAAACCCCTTCAGAGGAGGCTCAGCAGCGCAATGCGGAGTATAATCATTTTGCCGTGTTCAAGTTGGCACCGCAGCTCACAATGGCCGATGGCTGGCGCTTTACGGGCAACCTCATCTGGTGTACCCGTCGCTGCAGCGATGCCTACACCCCGGCTAATCTCTATGCCGAGGTAGGGGTATACAAGAATCTGGGCAAGCACTGGACGCTCGAGGGTCGCTTCCACGATATGGCGAGCCAGCACTTCGGCAATCGCGCTGCCACCATCGGCTGCACGTATTATTTTTAACTTGAGCTTTAACAATCTTTTTCTAAATCAGAAGCAAGATTTCTGTTCCTTTCTTATTTTCTTATCAGAAAGAAGAAAATTTTTAAAAAGAAAGGAACAGTATATATGAGAAAAATTGATTTCAAGAAGATCGGGCTGGCAGCGATGATGCTCCTGTCGGCCCTCACATTCCAGTCGTGCGATAACGATAACGATACCGATTGGGACCGCGTTTTTCCTAACGCACTGGTAACCGTGAAGAAGAGTGGCGATGCCTGCTATCTGCAGCTCGACGACAACACCACGCTGCTCGCCAAGAACCTGAAACCAACCATCTTTGACGGTAAGGAGGTTCGCGCCCTGGTCAACTACTCCCAGACCTCGGAGAAGAGCGAGAAGTATAATCAGGTGATTCACGTCAACTGGATAGACAGCATCCTGACCAAGAAGCCAGTTCCTTCGCTCGGTTCTGATACCGAGAACCGCGAGAAGTATGGCGACGACATGGTCGACATCGTTCGCGACTGGGTAACGGTAGCCGAGGATGGCTATCTCACCCTCCGTTTCCGTGCTCTCTGGGGCGGTCAGAAGGTGCATTACATCAACCTCGTTACGGGTGTGAATCCAGATAATCCTTACGAGGTAGAGCTGCGCCACAATGCCAATGGCGACCCTCAGAACTACTGGCGCGATGCCCTCGTAGCGTTCAATCTGAACGATGCCGTGCCTGATACAGAAGGCAAGACGGTGAAGCTCACCATCCGCTGGCGTTCCAGCCAGGGCTACAAGAAGGTAGATTTCGACTACTGTTCGCGCAAGCCTATCAGCAGCCCGAAGATGCTCGAAGGATACAGCCAGGAAGGAAGAGATATCCGATAAACGAAGAAAAAGCAGATAAAGCAAAAGCCCCGATGCGTGACGCATCGGGGCTTTTTTTTACCTTTTTACTTTTTTACCTTTTTACCTTTAAAAGCTGCTGCAGCTTGTTACACCGAGGGTGGTAGCGATGGCTGTAAGGAAGGAGATTGCAATTTGCAAAATTGTTTTCCAGGTACTTGCTTTCATAATCTTTAATTTTTAAATGTTAAATATTAAATGTTGACTTGGCTGGGGGGGGAGCCTCAGGCGAGGGCTTTATTCAAGCCCGTCGCCGCCTTCCTGAGAGCCGCCGCCTTCCTGCGTACC
>ERZ772884.2599-NODE-2599-length-10304-cov-3.036199_pt1 | contig 10304 bp, 6 predicted proteins | sample MGYA00580574_ERZ772884 | MGnify/ENA primary metagenome ERZ772884 (study PRJEB29015, sample SAMEA2737690) | human gut metagenome | biome: human gut; feature: human-associated habitat; material: faeces | place: China | collected 2012 ... | reverse complement strand
CAGGGTAAGCAGCAAAGCTTCTTTATTATCAAATGCTGCAAAAAAGGAAGAGGGGGACATCCCGGCAGCCTTTGCAATAGAGGCTGTTGTGGTCTTCTCGTATCCATTTTCCAGAAATAATTTTACTGCTGCATAGATCATTTTGTTTCTTCTGACGATTCCTTTATGTTGTAATCCTTTTGGCATTTTTACATCAATCCATCCTTGTAATTATAATTTTGCATATACTTTTGATTATAATCAATTATATATTGCTTTAAAGTTTTTCGCAACTATTATTTGGATAATTTGTACAAAATTTCCACATTATATTTATGAAAAAAGGCCTATGAAAAATGATTGCTCTTTTTTGCAGGCTTTATAAAACAAAAAGAATGCAACACATGAGCTGCATTCTTTTGTTTTGTATCTACATTCCGCATTATTCTAACTACTTATCAATTTTCATTCGATATACCCCCACCCAAACTGAAGGTCATATCCCTTGTCTCCGGCATCAACAGCTTTATTTTTCAGATAGTCCAGTACTTTTTCCTGCGTTACACCTGGATTCTCCAGCAGGTACCCTGCTACAGCTGCACTTACTCTGGGGACCGCATAGGAGGATCCTTTCTGATCTTCATAACTTCCGTTTGCGCTTACATATACTGCTTCACCGCCAAGATACCACAGCGAACTTATGGGATTCCCGTTTTCATCAAGATCAGCTCCTGCCACGCCGATTACTTCTTCCCAGGCAGCCGGATATACCTGGCTTCCAGAAGGTGTCTGGAAGCTCAGGTTTCCGGCTGCAGCCAGTATCAGGACTCCGTTTTCGCTGGCATACTGAATTGCTTCATGGAGGAGGTTCGAATCTCTATTCAGTGTCCAACTCATATTAAGGATATCTGCATGGTATTTATCTACGCTGTCATAGATGGCCTGGATGATGGTATTATCGTCTGTCTGATTTTCAGATTCCCCATCAAAACACTTTAGCATGACCAGATTTGCATCCAGTGCCTTTTCCAGCAGGATTTCACAGACGCCTGTTCCATGTCCGCTGTTGTCAGAAAGGTTATCGCTGCCTTCCAGATAATTCCACCCTGTAATGTCTTCCATGTTGCAGCCTGAATCCAGAATACACACAGTTACCTGGGATTCACTGTCTGCAAGAACCGGAGTATATGCTCCGATTGCAGACATAAGGTACAAAGCAATTAATGGAAGTTTTGAAAAAATTTTTAGTTTGTGTTTCATAGCATCTTTTTTTGTCAAATTCAATTGATCAGTCAGTTTTTTGTAGCTAATTTATTCTGTCGGAGCCAGAGGTTCTGTTGGCGCCGGGGCGTCCGTTGGAGCCAGAGCTTCCGTCGGAGCAGGTGCTTCTGTCGGAGCTGGTGCGTCCGTTGGAGCTGGTGCGTCCGTTGGAGCTGGGGATTCCGTCGGAGCAGGGGCTTCTGTCGGAGCTGGTGCGTCTGTCGGAGCTGGTGCTTCTGTCGGAGCTGGTGCGTCCGTTGGAGCTAGGGATTCCGTTGGAGCTGATGCTTCTGTCGGAGCTGGTGCTTCTGTCGGAGCAGGGGCTTCTGTTGGAGCTGGAGCTTCTGTTGGAGCTGGAGTTTCTGTTGGAGCCGGAGCTTCTGTCGGAGCTGGAGTTTCTGTTGGAGCAGGGGCGTCCGTTGGAACTACAGGCTTATAGTCGACATGAATATAAATCATCAAGTTTTCAACAACAGCTTCTGAATAGTTTACTGTATCTTCCGGAGTAAAGGTAAGCTTATATGCAAATCCTCCACCCTCTTTAGTGATGACTTTGTCCTCAACAGGTGTTGCCTTCCAGGTTCCCACAATAGTTTCGCCAGTAATTGGATTTTTCGCTTCAACCCAGCCATTAATCTCTGCATTTGAAAGATAACTTCCAACCACATTTCCTTCATTATCTATTGAATTAAATAGTTTTCCGCTGAAATCTTTACACGTCAATGCAGGTACCGCCTTCTTTACTTTTACGGTAAATATCTCTTCAATCGGTTCTACATTTTTTGCCACGCTTTCATCAGCAGGTTGAAAAACTGCTTGAAGCTTATAAGCGTTTTCAGTAACTGCCAGCTGCTTTTTCTCGGATTCTTCAAGCTTCCACTGCCATTCTCCGGCTGTTTCCATCTCTGCGACCTTCACCTTGATTCCGGATATCATATCTTTTGCAATCAGAGTTTTCTTTTTCGCTCTGTCCGGTTCTGTTTCTGACGTCAATCCATCTGAAAGCATCTGCCCATAAATTAGGGTCAGTTTTTCCGGGTCCGGAGTTCCTGTAATGTCTGCTTTGGCTTTTTGAATCTTATAGGGCAGGATCGTAATTTTTTCTTCACTTTCCGACCATCTGTACAGTGCAGGATTCTTAAGTTCCATCGTTACATTGTACTCTCCAGCATCTAAATGCTTTTCATTTTGAACTGTTTTATAGAATTCCGTTTCTGGAATAACCGGAGCCTGTTCCTGCCCATTATAGACCATTTCCGGGATCTCAGGAGGCGTCACCACTGCTTTTATTGTGGATACGGTTACTTCTGCCTGGATTGTTTTAAATCCAGCTGTATTTTCTGGAATAAACAGCATTGTGTATCGGATTTCACCCACCTGGTCAAGTACTGTCTCAGGATTTTGCCATTGCCAGGTTCCTGGAATTTCTTTCTGATTGTATGTAGCTTTTCCATCGGTTAAGACCGGATCCTTTTCTGGTGAATTTTGGATATCCTTTAATCTGGTACCGATTTCAAATTCCTGTGCTACGGTTGGCACAGTTTCGATCACTGGCGTGATCCAGTAGATAGAGGCTGTTGTTTCAGCTGTAGTATCCAGAAGCACATACAGGTTATCTGCATTTTGGTCTTCCCGGATTTTATAACCGCTGAAGGTAACTTTAAGGTTTTCACCAGGTGTTTCCTGTTCAAACTTAAAGATACCGTCTGTCAGTTCCAGATCCGTTAGTTTCATACCGTCACCGGCACGTGTCAGTTCATAGGTTCCGGTGGTGGTAACATTACCTTTTTCATAATCTCGGCTGTCAGCTTTACAGCTTACGCGGACACCGATCTGTGTTTTCACTGGTAATTCAAATTCTACAGGGGTATAAAGCTTTGCGCTGTCACCATCCGGTATAAATGTCGCTTTGTATTTTGCGGTTCCGTTATCTTCTCCTGCAGGCACAAGCTCCGGTTCATTCCAGCGGAAGCTTCCGGTCACCTTGTTTTCTTTGTAGGTCACTTCGCCTCCCGTAAACGGACTGAGCGCCAGTTTTTCCTGATATTTCAGGTTTCCAGCCAGTGGCAGTACCGAAACCTCAGGTTTCATTTTTCCCAGTACGAAACTGCCCTTGGCAGTACCTTCCCATTCTTTTCCAGCCAGATCTTTATAAAGGATATCTGCCTGGTAAGTATAGATATACTGGTTTTCTGTCTCTTCTACTTTGTCAGCGAGCACCACATGGAAAGAAATCCGGTTCCCATACAGCTGATACACATTTTCCTTTTCCAGGATTTCTGTCAGTCTTCCAGTGATTTCTGCCTGAAGCTTTTTGGGGGTATTTTCCAGTGGAAGATACTTTTCCAGGGAGTCCGTATAATGATTGGATAAAACTCCTGTTATGGATTCCAGTATCTGCTCCGGTGAAACTAATGGTTCCCACTGTGCATAAAGTGTACTGTCTTCTTTTAACTTACGGTCAAATTCATACGGTTCCCCGCTTCCATCTGCTGTCAGATACCAGCCTTTAAATACGTAACCAGGCACAGACGGATCCTCTGGTGCTGTTACATCCTGCTTTTCTGTGGAGTAAATGGTCTTATAAACCCCGTAATCGTCTAAATTATAATCAAATGTGATCTTATGGCGTTTATAGGCCCGAAGGACCAGCGTGATATTTCTCTGTGGCATGGTAAAGGTGATTTTATTCTCACCAGTAACGCTGTATTTAAAGTTATCATATGTACTGACGACTTCCAGGTCACTGTAATCCGGGTCCAGCACAGTCCTTATTTCCACTTTCGTTCCGGAACGGATCTCCTCAGAACGGATCAGCACATTTCTAAAAAATGATTTCCGATATGCCTTAAAAGTCCTGATTCCGTCTCCAGCCTGTATGACAAGCTGTACCTGACGGAGATCAAGTTTCAGGTAGACGTCTTTCTGGCTCTCCCTGCCGGTTATGGACAGGCTGGTCTTCTGATCCGGTTCGTTATTTACGGACATCATCACCGCCTGCTGTTCCCCGTTAAAATCCCGTTTGTTTATGGTGAGGTCATAGCTGCCGTTCTTCTGCTTCTTAAATTCCTTCACGGTACCGTCCGCAGCAGTTACCCACAGCTTATAAGTGGTATCTGCTTCTTTCCCGTTCAGGCTTATGTGATAATTTACCTGGCTGCTTTCACCCGGGAATCTGTGCACATAAAGATAATAAGTTGTTTCATAATTTTGGTCATCCGCAAAAACTTTATATCTTAAGGTTCCATTTTGCGCATCCAGTGAACAGTCCTTCACGGAACCAATTCCGGATTGTAGGGAACCGCTTCCATTTATCCACTTACATTCCATACCTGCCAGTTCCGGATAAGCATCTTTTGCTTTCTGGATGATCTGGTTTAAATTCAGGCTGACGGTTTTCCACTCTGCTGTTTTCTGGCCTGTACTTAGATAACTGGTAAAAGTGTTCTGATAAACCAGGGCATTGTCCCAGCCGGCAGGATCCAGTCCCCATTCGTCTGCGCACCAGTCCCTGAGCACGACTTTTATCGTGTGGTTTGTGGTTGCAACATAAATTTTTTTACTAAGATGGAACCTGCTGACCTGCTTTTTCACGATAGCAGATTTGCTGTTGTTGGTATAAGTTACAACAAGGTCCAGTTCTGCCTTTTTACAGTTATATTTTGCCGCTAGGCCCTGATCCAGATAAATAAATCCGGGGCTGGTGTTGTTCTTTCCGTTTCCTACATAAAAGAGTTTTGCCAGGGGATCTTTGTCCGATACTGCTTTCCCATCAACTTTCAGATTCTGGATCTGAAGGGAAATACCTGCATCCTTCTGGGTCGCCAGAACGAAGCTTTCTTTGCATGTGCCTTTCGCCATATCCCAGTTTTTCATCGGAATGGAAGAAAAACCGAAGGAATCTTTTTGGTCTGCATTTTTGGACACAACCTTCCACATGTCAGCCAACGTGGTCTGGTTCATATAGGAAAAACCGCTGGAATAGCTTTTCGACCACAACGGCCATCTGCCGCTGTATACGGTCCAGCTCTTTTTCTTGGTCTTAAAGATAAGCTTGACTTTCAGCTGAAGCTTGACAACCACATCAATACCGACCTCAAATTTCAATGCGCCCAGCTCTGTGCTTGCACCGCTTACCAGATTCGCGGTGTTATAATAGAAGCCAGACAATTCTGCGTAAGCGTAGACGCTGCCTTCTATGCTGGTGGAGATGAAGCCGCAGAAGGTAATGGAAATCGTAACACGGATTCCCACCCTTGCCCCTACTTTACCAATCAGGTAAACACTGCTGGTCACGCTGCTTTCCAGCTTCTGTGTATAGGAGCTTCCTTCAAACTTCAGGAACTTATACTCAAATCCAATGCGTTCTCCGCTTTTTACCTCAATTTCCACGCCAAAGGTTGCCAGCACACCGACCTGGCCCACAAGGTCAATATCCACACCCAAGGTAATGATTCCGTAGAAAGAGAACCGCAGCTTCAAAAGAACGACGTTGAAAATATCATTGTAGACCAGGGAGGAATTTACAATGGAACCAACTGTCTTCATTAGTTCGGAAACATTTTTGTCATACTGGCTGTAGTCGTTGGAATCCTTTAACCCTTCTGGTTTTACGATTTCGGAAAGTGTTTTCTTCGCATCATTGAACAGCTTTACAGAGCCGCCGGAGGATGCGGTAACCGTAAGGGAAATCTTGGATGTGGAACGCAAAGTTACGGACATATCGATCCAGAATTTTCCACCTTTTACATTAGTCTGTACGGACAGGCTCTGGGTAAAGGACAGCTTAGGTGAAATGGTAAGAATCGTCTTCGAACCGTTCTTAATGGCTGCACTTGCCGAGATGCTGATCGTCGCAGTTACATTGCTGCCGGATGCAGAGATCTTTACGGATGGTTTGCCCGGCTTCAGGGTGGCATTCATTCCTGCCAGGGAATAAACTCCTTCCCCGTATTTTTCATTGATCATCTTCTGGGTTTCCTCAGAAGTCATAACCGCCATCAGCATCTGGGCTTTTAATTCCTCGTTTTCCTCTACCTGGCTGACGATTTTGGATTCCACTACCTGGAGTTCTTCTTCGGACAGCTGGCTCTCCAGATCTACATCATCTGTAGTGTTTACATCAAAATCTGCCAGGTAATCCTGTGGATTGGCATATCCGAACCAGATCCTTGTCTGATCCCCTTCGCTCTGGACATCCACAACCTGAGCAAAAAGCACATATCCGTCAAAAGAGCCTTCGGTATAGGAATCCATGCTCTTTTCATCCCGGCCGATTTCGCCGTCATAAAAGGCTACGATTTCCCCGGGCTCATAGTTAAGCGTCCCATTTACAAGAAGTTCCCCAGGCTCATATGCCGGAGTTTCGGTTTCCGGTACATCCTCTTCTGTTTCAATTTCCGGTTTTTCTTCGGAAGGAAGTTCTTCATTTTCTTCTGTTGTTGCGGAAGGCTCATCCGCTTCCTGCCGGGAAAGAATTTCCTTTTCTTCCTCCTGAAGGAGTTCAGCTGTTTCTTTTTCTGTTTGTCCTGCTGTTTCTTCTGAATTTTCTTTCTCAACAGCAGGGGTGTAGGATATTACCTGGTCCCAGAGAATATAATCGATATCTTCTGAAAAACCAACAATCTCCACCTTCTCTTTATAAACAGAAACTGTAACTGAGCGAACATCTTTGGAATAATCTGCAAAATTAATTTCTTTAGGAAGCCTTACTGTAAATGTGGCTCCCGGCTCAAATCCTTTTTTTCCATCTTTTTCGTAATATTCACCGAAAATGGAGAAACCGTTCGGTGTCTTTTTTACAGACAGGATCGGATCCAGATCACCGGCTCCCGGCTCTAAGGAGACAGCGGACAGAACCTCGTCTTCTGTCATTTTGGTATCTGTAATCAGCGGGATCTCTCCCTGCCAGTCGAAATCATTTAACTCCGCACAGCTTCCATCCTTTTCCTGGCTTATGGCTTCATTGGAAGTAAAAAGCGCATACAGAGTCATATCTTCCTGAATCGGCTCTGTATATGCAAATAATTCGGTACACGCTTCATCACGGCACCATCCGCCGAAGGTATAGCCGTCCTTACTTGTAGAAATGCTGGATACCGGTTTGGAAAGAAGTGTTTCCCCTTTTGCAAAGGTAAGAGGTGCTGCTGGTGTACCATCAAATGTTTCAAAGGTAACGGTCACAGCTTCAGCAGCATCTGTAAAACCTGCATATAAGGTCAGAGGTCCGTTCACACAGTCAAACTGGGAATACGCTTCTGTACAGGCCGCATCCTGATACCAGGTGGTAAATATGTATCCTTCTTTTTCTGGCGTGATCCCGGTAACATCCACCGGAGTTCCGGGAACTGTCTGACGGACAGCCACTTCACTGCCATCAGCTACAAATGTAACGGAGTAAGTTTCCAGTTTCAGAGAGCTTGCTGCACCACTTGGAAGGGTTTCACTGCTTCCGTCTGGTTTTTCCAGTTCCAGTGCTTTTCCGGACTGGTTTGTTACTTTACAGGTGGCGTAAACCGCCAGGGAACTTACCGGTTCTTTTACTTCCACATCTCCGATGGTTCCGCTTCCTTCCAGTGTTACTGCCTGGCCGCCGTTTAATTCCAGTTTGGAAATATTCGTTTCAGAATCAATCTGCAGGGAAGACTCTTCTGTCTTTTCCCCGGCTATCAACAGCTGGTCTGCTTTCACACCAGTGAAGCTGATCGCAGTACCCTGGCTGATGTCCAGTGCTTTCGCAGTAACATTAGATAGCTGGATCTTTGTTGTATTGCGGATTGTGATGGTTCCTGCTGTGATGCCGGAAAGATAAACTGACCCACATGCAACCAAAATGGATTTGGAATCATCCGACACCCTTAGTTCATCGGCCTGTTCCTGGGATGTGATCACGTAATCGTAACCATCTGTATCAATTCCATCCAGAAACCTGCTATCCACGGTCGTTTCTGCTTGATCCGAAAATCCCTGATTTTCAGTTCCTGCAAGCACAGTACTTCCCATTGTGGTTGTCAGCATAACTACCACCAGAAAGAGTGCAATTGTTTTTCTGAAATGCTTCATACATTTCCTCCTCCCTTTTGGCAATGCTTTTGCCTTTTCTTGTAATTACAATGATATTTTAACTATTGATTATAGTCAATTATATATTATTTGGTACCTTTAAGCAACTGTTATTTGACAATTTATGGCAAATTTCCAATATAAAAAGGAATGTTCACTCTGAACAATCCCTTTTTATAAAACTTTATTCGTTTTTCACACGATACAAAGGATGATTCTTTTTATTATCAGAAACAGCACCCCTACTGCTATTGCATATGTTTCTCTACCCGTTTTTTCTCCAATCTGTCACTGATTCCTACAGCAAAGTAAAGTGGCTCCCCGATATATTCCAAACAATCCGAAGCTCAATAGAACACCTCCGATGATGTCTGTACACCAGTGTACACCATATAATAATCTTCCACATATCATAAACAAGGAAAAAAGAACAGAAAAAATATTAGTTTCTTTTCGTAACCAGTAATTCGAACTCCTATGATTTGCCTGATACATAAGCGAAAGCATGACACTTACCTGATTGATCTTAATCTGCATTTGCCAGTTTACTACTCGGTAAATCTTAAAAAGTTTTATGATGTCATGAAATTCTGTATTCTCTTCCCCTTTGTATTCTTTCGATATTACTCCTGCTCGTCCTCTTGACATTTTTCTGCCTCATCCTTTCGTAATTTCATCTTTTGTTGAAACGCCTTCTCCATTTCGTTGTCCACCACACTAGCTCTGATAAGGCAGCAATACATAAGCGTAATCACCACTGCCATCAGAACGAAGAACACAAGCCAAAATACCCACATTCTTTTATCCCTCCGTTTTCATAATATGGAGTGGTTCTTTACTCTCCTACTTATAAATAATAAAAATTTTCGACGAAAAGTGTAAAAATTTGAAAATAAATTGCGATTTTTTTAAGATTTTCTCGATTTATAAAAGAAATGGAATTGAAATGTGATTACCACTTTAGATTTGCAGGGTTTGATGATATAAAATGATTTCTGTATCGATATAGGGAAATAGTTGAATTTCTATAATAAAATTGCCATCCGATCAGATATTTATCCAACCAGATGGCGACAACTTCTTCATTTATGCTGGCAGCAAGTCCGCATTTTTAATAATTTCTTCAATCTGTTTTTCTTCCATTCCCGCTACATCAGCGATCTGAGCGATTGTATAACCCTTGCTGTGCATTTTTACAATCATTTCTTTTTTACCAATCTCAATTCCAGTTTCTTTAATTTTCTGACTTAAATTACACATAACACTCACATCCTCTCTAAAGTCTTATTCCATTGGAATATCATATTCGTTTCCGATGATATTGCATTTTATCTGCCAGCCCTAATATAAAACAATGGAACCCATAATTTTGTTTTTATTTTCTTACCTTCCACACTATAGGCTGTCACATCACAAGTTTCAAATTTTTCTTGATTGCAATGGTGTTGTAGAGCATCTGCCTCTTGTTCCATAAGTGTATATGTGAAACTTTCAGAGGGCATAAGAACCTTGGCATTTTCTACTATGTGACAATCTACAAGCAATTTGTTTTTATAGCACAATTCAAAGCTCTCTAGTATAAATGGATTTTTACCTGTATTATAAATTTCAATTCCATGTTCTGATAAACTTGTTTTAGTACGGTATTCTTTATCTATCAGTTCCGTTTCTGGTGTAGAAACCATTTTAAAAGTAAGCTTTGGTCTTTCACGAAAAAACATCGTAATCTCATTGAAAATCCAGCCAACAATTACGCCTGCCAGAGTCGCTACTAATTCACGCATTTATAATCTCCTTTTGTTCAAGGAAAAGCTGTTCTCCTTTTATCTGGGAATTGATAAAAAGCCATTCAAATGAACATCCATTTGAATGACTTTTCCTTCACACAACATTATGCTGGTAGCAATTCCTCATTTTTAATAATTTCTTCAATCCGTTTTTCTTCCATTCCCGCTACATCGGCGATCTGAGCGATTGTATAACCCTTGCTGTGCATTTTTACA
>ERZ772884.2590-NODE-2590-length-10324-cov-3.144513_pt1 | contig 10324 bp, 8 predicted proteins | sample MGYA00580574_ERZ772884 | MGnify/ENA primary metagenome ERZ772884 (study PRJEB29015, sample SAMEA2737690) | human gut metagenome | biome: human gut; feature: human-associated habitat; material: faeces | place: China | collected 2012 ... | reverse complement strand
TTGCCTGATGAAGAACCGGCTGCTGAATGAACCGGTAGTATATATAAATAGGTGTGAAAACAAAATCATGACAATTCATGGCAGACAACATAGAGGACATAGAGGAACTTGACGAGGAGGCGCAACAGCTATACGAGCATTTCCGCTTCGTGGTGGACAAGGGACAGGAGGCACTGCGCGTGGACAAGTACATGTGCGAGAAGCTCCAGCACTCCAGCCGCAACCGCATACAGAAGGCTGCGGACGCCGGGTTCGTACACGTCAACGACCGTCCTGTGAAGAGCAACTACAAGGTGCGACCGGGCGATGTTGTGACGCTGATGCTCGACCGTCCGCGTTTCGACTCCACGATAGAGGCGGAGGACATACCGCTCGACATCGTTTACGAAGACAGCGAGCTGATGGTTGTCAACAAGCCCGCCGGACTGGTGGTGCACCCGGGTGTGGGCAACTTCCACGGCACGCTGGTCAACGCCGTGGCATGGCACATGAAGGACGTCGGCTCTTTCGACCCCAACGACCCGGAGGTGGGACTGGTCCACAGGATAGACAAGGACACGAGCGGACTGCTCGTCGTGGCAAAGACTCCGGCTGCGAAGACGTCGCTCGGAGCGCAGTTCTTCAACAAGACGACCCACCGCAGCTACGTGGCTCTGGTGTGGGGCAACTTCAACGAGGACGAGGGACGCATAGAGGGAAACATCACCCGCGACCCGAAAGACCGTCTGCGGATGACCGTCTGCCCTCCCGACTCGGGCATAGGAAAGCCTGCCGTGACCCACTACAGGGTGATGGAACGGTTCGGCTATGTCACTCTTGTGGAGTGTATCCTTGAGACCGGGCGCACACATCAGATAAGGGCGCACATGCGGCACATAGGTCATCCGCTCTTCGGAGACGAGCGTTACGGCGGATGCGAGATATTGCGGGGCAACAGAAGCTCCTCTTACAAGGCGTTCATCACCAACTGCTTCAAGCTCTGCAACCGTCAGGCACTGCACGCCCGCACCCTCGGCTTCCGCCATCCGCTCACAGGCAGGCAGATGGACTTCGACTCCCAGCCACCCGCCGACCTTGCCGCGCTGATAGAAAAGTGGCGCGTATACATATCCGGGACAAACAACAACACATTCGAGAATCAGTAAGCAACGTTTTGAAAAAATGGAAAATATAAAGAGAAACATAGCCATCGTGTGTGGCGGCGACTCGTCGGAGCACGACGTGTCGATGAATTCGGCGAACGGACTCTATTCGTTCTTCGACAAGGAACGGTACAACGTGTACATCGTGGACGTGGAGGGACAGAACTGGCACGTGAACTTCGAGGACGGCACAACCGCTCCCGTCGACCGCAACGACTTCTCTTTCGTCAAGGACGGAAAGGCTGTGGTGTTCGACTATGCCTACATAACCATACACGGAACACCGGGTGAGAACGGACTCATGCAGGGCTACTTCGAACTTATAGGCGTGCCTTACAGCACGAGCGGAGTGCTCGTCGAGGCAATGACGTTCGACAAGTATGTGCTCAACCGCTACCTCAGCGGCTATGGAATAAACGTGGCACGCAGTCTGCTGCTGCGCCGCGGGGAGGAGAACAAATACAGCGAGGAGGAGATAGAACGCATCATCGGTATGCCGTGCTTCGTAAAGCCCGCCGCCGACGGAAGCAGTTTCGGGGTGTCGAAGGTGAAGAACGCCGACCAGCTTGCGCCCGCTCTGCGCGTAGCTTTCATGGAGAGCAACGAGGTGATGATAGAGAGTTTCCTCGACGGAACGGAGATATCGATAGGCTGTTACAAGACAAAGGACAAGTCTGTGGTATTCCCTGCCACAGAGGTTGTCACCGCCAACGAGTTCTTCGACTACAATGCCAAGTACAACGGAGAGGTCCAGGAAATCACTCCGGCGCGCATATCGCCCGACACGGCGGCGCGTGTGGCTGAGGAGACATCGCGTATCTACGACATACTCCGCTGCAACGGAATAATACGTGTGGACTATATCATAACGAAAGACGAACACGGCAACGACAAGATAAACATGCTCGAGGTGAACACCACACCGGGTATGACCGCCACAAGCTTCATCCCCCAGCAGGTGCGTGCCGCCGGACTCGACATCAAGGACGTGCTGACAGACATAGTGGAGAACCAGTTCTGAACCGTCGCCTGAGTGTGGCTCCACTTTATTACCTACCTGATAATTAAGTGATTATGAACATCGAGTTATTAAGACAGTATGATGCGATAAGGCCGTTCGAGCCGGAAGAACTTCCGGAAGTGTATGAGCGCCTTGTCGCCAACAGCCAGTTCAGGGCGGTGGCTGCCGCCATCTTCCCAGGTATCCCGTTTGAGACGTTGGCTGAGAGAATGCGTGCGTGCCGCACGAACCTCGACTTCCAGCGCACGTTCTGCTATCCGTTCCTCTCCGGACTGCTCGCCAAGGCGAGCCGGGGATGCGACATCGACTGCTCGGCGATAGACAACAGCCGCAACTACACGTTCGTGAGCAACCACCGCGACATAGTGCTCGACTCGGCGTTGCTCAACATGATGCTGCTCGACTCGCATTTCTCAACGACGTGCGAGATAGCCATCGGCGACAATCTTCTGTCTCTGCCGTGGGTGAAGGACATCGTGAGGATAAACAAGTCGTTCATTGTCGAGCGGGCGTTGTCTATGAGACAGATGCTCACGGCAAGCAAGCGGCTGTCCGACTACATGCATCTTGTCATAGCGGAGAAGAAGGAATGTGTGTGGATAGCGCAGCGCGAGGGACGCGCCAAGGACTCCGACGACCGCACGCAGGAGGCAATACTGAAGATGATGGCTATGGGAGGGGAAGGCTCTGTGAGAGACCGCATCGTGGCGTTGCATATCGTCCCGCTGTCGATATCGTATGAGTTCGACCCGTGCGACTTCCTCAAGGCGAGGGAGTTCCAGCTCAAACGCGACGTGGAGGGATGGAAGAAGTCGGCGCAGGACGACATCGTGAGCATGCAGACCGGCATCATGGGCTACAAGGGACGCATACACTACCACTGCGCGCCATGCATGGACGGATGGCTCATGACACTCGACGAAGACATGCCGAAAGGCGACTTCTACCATGCGGTGGCTGAACATATCGACCGCGACATATTCTCCGGCTATCGGCTTTATCCCAACAACTACATCGCACTCGACATGCTCGAAGGCTCAGACGCTCTCTCCGCGCATTATACCGGAGCCGAGAAGGCTGCCTTTGAGAAATATATCGACACACAGCTTGCAAGGATTGAGCTTGAGAAACCTGACTACTCATTCCTGCGCGAGCGCATGCTCACGATGTATGCCAATCCGGCGCGCAACCGTTTCAGTGTGATGGGGGATGATGTGTAAGACGCGCTTCATTCATATAGCAGGCATGCTGGCGGTTCTGGCAGTGCTCGCCGGATGCTCAGCCGACGGGTATGAGAGCGGCGACGGCAAGTATTCGTACATGCGAGCCGACTTCGTGGAGATGCATTCGGATGCCGGGGAGTCGGTCGACTATGTTGTGACTGACGACGGACAGAGGCTCGTCACCAGTCCGCCTTTCACTCTGTCGTGGATAACGGAGCCCGATTCGGTTTACAGGGCGCTGATGTATTACAACCTGACTTACAACGCTTCGGGTGAGGCATGTGCCAAGGCTCTGTCGGTGGTGAGGGTGCCTGTGCTGAACATAGTGCCCTTGCGGCAGACAGACAATGTGCCCACCGACCCCGTGACGTTCGAGAGCGCGTGGCTGTCGGCAGAAGGCAGGTATCTTAACATGTGCGTGGTGCTGAAGTCGGGAACCTCAGACGACAACGGAGGGGTGCAGACCGTGGGGGTTGTGGAAGACAAGACCGAGGGCTTGCCCGACGGAGGCACGTGTGCGGTATTGCGGTTCATGCACGATCAGGGAGGTGTCCCGGAGTATTATTCGGCGCGCAAATATCTTAGCATAAGGACTGCCGACATCGGTGCCGATGCCGTGAGGATAAGGATAAACACCTATTCCGGAGAGACTGAAAAGCTGGTGTACTTGCGTTGATACAATTATTTTACAATTCATTTTTTATAATTCAATCACTAAAACTCCATCATTATGAAAAAGATTATGTTCCCGTTTGCTGTGCTGTCTGCCTTCATCATTGCGGCGCTCAGCTCATGCGGCGGTCAGAGCAAGGGCTCTTCCGACGCGGACAGTCTTGTCTTCGACAGTATCGTGGTAGATACTGTGGCTACTCTCAACGGCGGAGACGACTCCGTGAGGTGCGAAATTAAAATGAACATTCTTTATGCCGTAGGAGCAAATGCGGATGCCGTGAACGACTCGATAATGAATTCCGGCATATTGACAGATATGTGGAAGGCTGCGGAAAAGCCTGACTCGGGCATCACGATGAGGCAGGCTGTGGACCGGTTTGTCGCCTCATACATCGCCGGTTACCGCGAGGAGTGCGGCAAGATGGTTAATGAGGGTTTGAGCGGAGCGTCGCTCAACTATGAGTATATTGTGAAAACGTCAGCCGCCGAAGGTCGTCCGGGCGTGATAACATATCTGTCTGACATCTATTCGTTCACCGGAGGAGCGCACGGCATGAACCTTGTCAAGGCGATGAACTTCGACACCGCCACCGGCGCGAAGATAGGGAAGGCTGACTTCTTTGCCGCAGACGCTGACAGCGTGGTGACAGAAGGAATAATCAAAAACCTCTCGGCACAATATAAGACAGACGGTCTGGACGGTCTGAAGGACAAGGGCGTGTTCGCTCTGGGAGAGCCTTACGTGCCCGACAATTTCGTTTTGGGCAAGGACAGTGTCACGTTCATTTACCAGCCTTACGATGTTGCGGCTTACGCGCTCGGCACCATACGTGCCTCAGTGGCTTATTCTGACATCGAGACAGCCATCGTAAAGAAGTGACGCAGGGGCGTCGAGTGATGCCTGACAAGGAACCGGCTGTCAGCAGGAAAGCCAATCATGCAGGACTTCATCGGGCTTCCTTTGTCAGTATCCTTACGCCTGTCGCGTGTCAAAAGATATTTCCGGCGGTCTGATAACGTTCCCGGAAAACTGAAACGGATGTGCTCCGCTTGAAGGGCACATCCGTTTTATATATATAATGTGTATAATCTTTACTTGCCGAGTTTTATCCTCAGCTTCTCAATCATGTCCTTTGTCATTGTCTTCATGTCGTAATCAGGCTTCCAACCCCATTCCTCCCGTGCGCACGAATCGTCGAGAGAGTTGGGCCATGACTCGGCTATAGCCTGCCGCAGAGGGTCCACCTTGTACACCATCTTGAAGTCGGGCACAGCCTCCTTGATGCTGTTGTATATCATTTCCGGGTCGAAACTCATCGACGCTATGTTGAAAGCATTGCGGTGAACGAGCTTCTCCGGGTCAGCCTCCATAATCTCTATGGCAGCGCGAAGGGCGTCCGGCATGTACATCATGTCCATGAACGTGCCTGCGGCGATGGGACATTCGAATGTCTCTCCCTTCACTGCGGAGTAGTAGATGTCAACCGCGTAGTCGGTGGTTCCGCCTCCGGGAGGAGTCACGTATGAGATAAGTCCGGGGAAACGCACGGCTCTCGTGTCTACGCCGAAGCGTGTATAGTAATAGTCACTCAGCAGTTCGCCTGTCACCTTTGTCACCCCGTACATGGTCTTCGGGTCGCGTATGGTGTCCTGCGGAGTCTTGTCTTTCGGTGTGGACGGTCCGAACGAGCCTATGGAACTCGGTGTGAATACGGCACACTTCTTCTCTCTCGCCACTTCGAGCACATTGAACAGTCCGCCCACCCCTATCTTCCATGCCAGTTGCGGCTTGGCTTCCGCCACAGCGGAAAGCAGTGCTGCAAGGTTGTAGATTGTATCGACGTGGTATTTCTCCACCGCATCCGCTATCTGCTGTTGGTTGGTTATGTCAACGATGGCAGACGGTCCGCTTTCTTTCAATTCCCCTTTTGGTTCTGCGCCGGGAATGTATCCGGCAACGATGTTGCCGCTGTAAAGGTTGCGCAGCATCATGGTGAGTTCGGAACCGATTTGTCCTGTAGAACCGATGATTAGAATATTTTTCATTGTCGAGGTTTGTTTGTATAGTCTTTCTGTAAGTAAAGATGGTGCAGGCGTGAGGAAAAGAGAACTTGTTCTATATTTCCCGAGCGCATCTTATCTTATGCAAAGGTATGCAGTTTTGGCGGTAAAAAAGCATTTTTTTACCTTATTTTTTTGTCAGGTACAAAAAAAATATGAACTTTGTCTTGCGACATGACAATGGTGCTTAAACAATATATTAAATCATAAAGCTATGTATGGTAAAATGAAAGAATTCCTCGCGAAGGAACTGGCAGACATAAAGGCTGCCGGATTGTACAAGAACGAACGTGTGATAATCACTCCGCAGCGCGCCGACATCAAGGTTAAGGATGGCGGAGAGGTGCTTAACTTCTGTGCCAACAACTACTTGGGGCTGTCTGACAACAGCCGCCTCATCGACGCCGCAAAGAAAGCCATGGACTCGCACGGCTTCGGTATGTCGTCCGTAAGGTTCATATGCGGCACCCAGAATCTGCACAAACAGCTCGAGGCAGCCGTTTCCGACTACTTCAAGACGGAGGACACGATTCTTTACGCATCGTGTTTCGACGCCAACGGCGGACTGTTCGAGTCGCTGCTTACAGACGAGGACGCCATCATTTCAGACGCTCTCAACCATGCGTCCATAATCGACGGTGTGCGCCTTTGCAAGGCTAAGCGTTACCGTTATGCCAATGCCGACATGGCAGACCTCGAGCGTTGCCTGAAGGAGGCGCAGGCACAGCGTCACCGCATCATCGCCACCGACGGCGTGTTCTCAATGGACGGCAACGTGGCTCCTATGGACAAGATATGCGAACTTGCCGAGAAGTATGACGCGCTCGTTATGGTTGACGAGTCTCATTCAGCCGGAGTCGTGGGTCCGACAGGTCACGGTGTTGCCGAGCTTTACGATGTTTACGGACGCATCGACATCTTCACTGGCACGCTCGGCAAGGCTTTCGGCGGTGCGATGGGAGGATTCACGACAGGACGCAAGGAGATTATCGACATGCTGCGCCAGCGTTCGCGTCCTTATCTGTTCTCCAACTCTGTAGCTCCTTCCATAGTAGGCGCGAGCATAGAGATGTTCAGTATGCTGAAGGAAAGCAACGCGCTGCACGACAAACTGATGGACAACGTGGCATATTTCCGCGACAAGATGCTCGCCGCAGGCTTCGACATAAAGCCCACACAGAGCGCCATCTGCGCCGTGATGCTGTATGACGCCAAGCTGTCGCAGGACTTCGCGGCACGCATGCAGGAGGAAGGCATCTATGTGACGGGCTTCTATTATCCCGTCGTTCCGAAGGGACAGGCACGCATACGTGTGCAGTTGTCAGCCGGACATGAGCGCAGCCATCTTGACAAGGCGGTGGACGCGTTCGTCAAGGTGGGCCGTGAGCTGAACGTCATCAAGTAAGACTGTATACCATTCTTAATATATATGTACAATGTGACGGTATCCGCCGGTTTCCCGGGTAGCAGGAGCCGTCACATTGTTTTTTATGTTTTTTTATGTTTTATATTTTTAGTAAAAACCTTCCTCGGTTGTTATTATATTATAGAGACCATTTAATGACTTAATAATTAAATACGTATTTAAATGAAAAGAATACTTTTACTTATGCCATTTATGCTGCTTGCGGTGTTATCGCACGCACAGCGTTCAGACAACTACAAGCCTACTAACAATCCTAATGTGAGGCTTACGAGAACCAACATGCCTATTGTCTTCATCAACGTAGACGGACAGATGATACAGCGTGAGGACCGTGTCACGGCGCGGGTGAAGATTATTGACAACGGAGAGGGACAGTACAACTACGGCGACACCATAGCCCATCCTGACCAGAAGGTGGACTATGAGGGATATGTGGGGCTGAAATACAGAGGCAACTCGTCGTTCAACAGCTCTGAAAAGAAGCCATACTCGTTCCGCCCGCTGGACAAACCGCTCGAGGAGGGAGGCAAGAAGCAGAAGGTGAAGATAATGGGTATGGGCAAGGACAACGACTGGGCGTTGCTCGCCCCGTTTTCCGACAAGAGCATGATACGCGATGTGCTCACCTTCGAACTGGCGCGTCCGTATTTCGACTATGTGCCTCATGCAAAGTTCTGTGAGCTCGTTCTCGACGGCACCTATTACGGAGTGTTCATCATGTCAGAACGTGTGGGCAAGGGAAAGAATCGTCTCAACCTTAACGACCCGGGCGAGGACGACGGCGATCTCACCGGAGACTTCCACGTGGAGATAGACCGCGACGACGAGCCACAGTACTACCGGTCGAAGTATCATCCCGTGGACGGCAGCGGAAACGAACTGTCCTCGAGTTGGATAACGTACCAGTACAAGTCTCCCGAATACGATGACTTCGCCGAACTGCCTGCCGGCACGGAGGCGGCATTGCACAAGGCGATAGACGATATGGAGGCTTCGTTCCGCACAAGCTACTACAGCGACCCGGAACGCGGCTACCGCAAGTACATCGACGAGACTTCGTTCATAGACTACATGCTCGCGACAGAGCTCTCGTTCAACATCGACGGCTACCGCCTGAGCACCAATCTGTATAAGTACAGCGAGACGCGCGCCGCACGCGAGGGACTCGACCACAGATGGAAGATGTCGTTATGGGACTTCAACATAGCCTACGGCAACGCCAACTATAATTATGGCGAGCGCACCGACCTGTGGCAGTATGACTTCAACGCCCGCACAGGCGACCCCCAGCTCGTGCCCTTCTGGTGGTATAAGTTGACCCGCGACAAGAGCTTCATGGACAATGTGAAGCAACGCTGGCAGCAATATCGCAACGGACAATATTCCGATGAGGCTATCGAGGCGAAGATAGACTCGCTCACAAACGTCATCACCTCCGGCGGCGCACTCAACAGAAACCAGAGCGCGTGGAACGTCATCGGACGTCAGGTGTGGCCCAACTATTATGTAGGTCAGACCTATGGGGACGAGATAGACTATCTGAAGAACTGGATAAGAAACCGTGTGAAGTTCATGGACAAGCAGCTTCTGCCGCGCGACCCGTCGTTGCGTTATGTTCCGGTGAGTGTTTCGGAGGGGTGGAACGGAGACGTCATCATAGAGTCGCTGCCCGCATCAGGTCATGCCACCGGGGCTATCGACGACAACCGGTCGTTCTATTCGGAATCGCTGAAGAGCGAGGGCGGACTGCCAGACTCGCGCGTGATAGTGTCCAACTCAGACATTGAGTACAGGCTGGCTGCCTACGACGGCAACAACTCACTGCACCTCAGAAGTTCCGGACAGACGGGAGAACTGGTGTTTGACAAGCCGTTCGCCACTGCCGAACTGAGCATGCTGGCAACCAGCGGCAGGGGACAGAGCGAGATAGAGGCTGTGGTTAACTATGCTGACGGTACGAGCTCATCGCCGCAGATGCTCACTGTGAGAGACTGGTCGGTGAGAAATCCCGTAGGTGACGAGGCTGTCACGCAGCTCGGTTGTATGACCCTGTCAGACTCTTCTTACGGCACTGACTGCCATTACTGTCTCTTCGAGAACACCATAAGCTGCGACGAGAGCCGTCAGGTGAAGTCTGTTACGATAAACATGCGCAACGACGCCACTCTCTCGGTGCTCGCCTTCTCGCGTCAGGAAAAGACATCTACCGCCATATCCTCACCGTCTGTTACGGGTGAGCGCACGGTTGTAGGCATCTATTCCGCCGACGGAGTGAGACAGTCGGGGACGAAGAGCGGACTGAACATCATCCGCTACTCAGACGGAACCGTGCGTAAGGTGATGCTGAAATGACTCCGCGGTGCTCACCCGAGCACCACGTCGAGCATCATCATAAGTGTGAAGCCGATGGCAAAACCTATGGTGCCGAGGTTGCTGTGACTGCCTTCTGACGCCTCGGGTATCAGCTCTTCCACTACGACATATATCATTGCGCCCGCTGCGAAGGCAAGCAGATAGGGCATGACCGGGGCGACTGCCGATGCGAGAAGTATCACGGCAGCCGCCCCTATCGGTTCCACCACACCGCTGAGCGACCCTATCGCGAATGAGCGCGTGCGGCTGTTGCCCTCCGCGCGAAGCGGCATTGATATGATGGCACCCTCGGGTATGTTCTGTATTGCTATTCCGAGCGACATCGCCATTGCCCCTGCCGCCGTTATGCCTGCCTCACCCTGCATCGCTCCGGCTATCACCACGCCCACCGCCATGCCTTCGGGCA
>ERZ772884.2582-NODE-2582-length-10339-cov-2.813205_pt1 | contig 10339 bp, 8 predicted proteins | sample MGYA00580574_ERZ772884 | MGnify/ENA primary metagenome ERZ772884 (study PRJEB29015, sample SAMEA2737690) | human gut metagenome | biome: human gut; feature: human-associated habitat; material: faeces | place: China | collected 2012 ... | reverse complement strand
TTTTCAAGATCGGTAAAAGTACGGATAAGTTCAGCACCGTCATTTATACCGAACTGAATAAACACATAGTCACCTGGGTGCATTTCTGTAAGTATTCTGTCAAGTCTGCCGTCGTTGTCATAACTCTTTGAACTTCTTCCGCCCATTGCACGGTTTTCAATAATTATATCGTCATTAAAATAATCGGCAAAAACTTGTCCCCAACCTGTTTGAGGGTATACCTTTGTATAGTTGTAAGTTTGTGCCGTTGAATCACCTGCAATATATATAGTAGGTTTTTCGGCTTTTTCCCGTGTCGGTAACTGTTCTATTTCTATTTCCGTCACGTTAGGGTTGTCACCCTTAACCTGTACAGTGATTTTTCCGTTTTTCGGCACAACAGGCTGTTCATTTTCCTGTGTTTCGCCTGCCTCAAGCGTGTACGCTCTTACACGTTCACCGCCGTTTATATAAATATTCGCATTTGTTTCTGTTTTTCCGCCTGTTGTTACCGTTACAGTGTAGTCACCGTCAGGCACTTCCACTTCTTTCGTAACACCGTCCGTCTTGTCTGCTTTTACTTTCGTCATATCGAATTTTTCCGAATACAATCCGTCCGCTTTTGCAATAGGTATTATGCAAGCCGACATAACAGACATAGTAAGTATAGCTGATATAATTTTTCTTATTTTCATTAAAAATCACCCCTTAAAATTTATTATATTACATCTGTAAATAAATTGCAATATAAAAAACAGTCTATTTTTTTTTTCTTAACTCTCTAAAAAATTCAGTCAATATGCTTGCACATTTATCTTCCATTATACCGCCTGTCACATTGACATTATGATTGAACATACCGCTTTCAAATAAATTGATAACCGAACCGGCACAACCGGACTTTTTGTCATACGCACCGAAATACACATTTTCAATGCGTGAATTAATAATCGCCCCTGCGCACATCGGACAAGGCTCAAGCGTAACATACATTTCACATCGCGGTAATCTCCAACCGCCGATTTTTTTGCAAGCCTTGTTTATCGCTATTATTTCGGCGTGAAGTAATGCGTTTTTCTTGGTTTCACGCTTGTTGTACCCTCTTGCGATAATCTCACCGTCACGCACTATAACCGCACCGATTGGAGTTTCACCGATTGACGCGGCTTTTTTTGCTTGCTTCAGTGCCTCTTTCATAAATTTTTCTTCCATATAATTCTCCATTCAGTAGATATAACCTTATTTTATCACACCTCTTGACATATGTCAAAAATAGTAGTAAAATGTGATAAGCAACCGCGTTGGTTGTTGCTTGCCGATATACAATCGTCGGTAAGATGTAGTATGGTAGAAAAGGAGATATGAAAAATGATTGTAATTCTAAAACAAAACGCAGAACAAAACGAGGTAAACGCACTTTTAAAGCAACTGGAGGACATGGGCTTTGACCATCATTACAGTAAGGGCGAAAATTCCGCAATAGTTGGTATTATCGGTGATACTTCAACTCTTGACACAGACGATTTAAAGACTATCGACGTAGTCGCAGACGTTAAGAGAGTTTCCGAGCCGTTCAAGCTTGCAAACCGCAAGTTCCACCCGGATAACAGTATTTTCAACATTGCCGGCAGAACAGTAGGTGAAGGTCATTTCAGCGTCATTGCAGGTCCTTGTTCGGTAGAAACAGTTCCGCAAATGACAGAAACAGCCGAAGCAGTTAAAAAGAGCGGTGCTTCATTTTTAAGAGGCGGTGCATTCAAGCCGAGAACATCACCTTATTCATTCCAAGGACTTCATGACGAAGGTCTTAAAATTCTTCTTGAGGCAAAGAAGGCAACAGGACTTCCGATAGTTACAGAAATTATGAATCAGGCACATCTTGATTTGTTTGAAGACGTTGATATAATTCAAGTCGGTGCAAGAAATATGCAGAACTTTGAACTTTTAAAGGAACTTGGTAAATGCAATAAGCCTATACTTTTAAAGCGTGGTCTTTCAAGCACAATCGAAGAATGGGTTATGAGTGCGGAATACATTATGGCAGGCGGTAACGAACAGGTTATTTTCTGCGAAAGAGGTATCAGAACTTACGAAACATTCACAAGAAATACTCTTGACCTTTCGGCAATACCGGCATTAAAGTCAATTTCACACTTGCCTGTAATCGTTGACCCAAGTCACGCAACAGGTTTGCCGTGGATGGTTGAATCGCTTACAAAAGCGGCTATCGCAGTAGGTGCAGACGGTATTATGATTGAAGTTCATAATAATCCAAAGAAAGCATTGTGCGACGGTGCTCAATCACTTACTCCGCAGCAGTTTGACAATGTTATGCAGACAGTTAAGAAGCGTGTTGAGTTTGAAGGTAAAATTTTAGGTTAATTTAAAGGCAGTCGATCGACTGCCTTTTTGTTTGCAATTTTATAATTAGTTGTTAGCCCCCTCCGTCACTCGTCCCTTGTGACCCCTCCCCTCAATGGGAGGTTTTTTTATTTTCCGCCACACCCCGTAAGGCTCCCCTTGAGGGGAGCTGTCGACACAGCCGACTGAGGAGTGGCTTTACTGTCTTTCATATAAATCCCATCTATGTCGCCTAATCATATTCTTTCCGTACAGAACGGCGCTCTCGACTTCCCTTTTCCTCTCAACGAAAATCTTTCAATTTTCCGCCACATTCCGTAAGGCTCCCCTTGAGGGGAGCTGTCGACACTGTCGACTGAGGGGTGGCTCTCTATTGAATTTCAATCACACAAACAGGCAACCACCGGTCGCCACTCCGAAATTCTCATAAACGATAGCAAACTTAATCACACAAAAAGGGCGACCAACTGTCGCCCCTACTACACAACTATTCATCTTTATGAAAGTGTCTGTAAATCGCATAAACCAAAGCACCGACTGACAAAACAGCTATGTATATCGCAAAAGCAACAAAGACAATACTACCTGCTTTTGTGGGCGGTGTATATATATATATCTACGATAACATATCACATCTTTATTCACTGCCAAAGCTACCATTGCAAAAGCAATCGTAACCAAAGTCAGCAACCCACCTATATAATACTTTTTCATAAAACCCCCTTATCTTACCAACAAATACACCGTATATGCCACATACATAAAAATCATAACCACACCGCAAGGGCGATTAATTTTCTTATTAGCAAGTGCAAAAATATAAGTAAACAAGCATATTCCAATCAACACGCAACCGTCGATTACCACATTAAAGTCAGTACCTATTGTACCGATTGTCGCTGATATTCCGAGAATGAACAACAAATTAAATATATTAGAGCCGATTACGTTACCTACCGCAATATCATTTTGTTGTTTTCTTGCGGCAACAATCGAAGTCACAAGTTCAGGAAGTGATGTACCTATTGCAACAACGGTAAGACCGACAACTCTTTCACTCATTCCCGCCATAAGTGCAAGTTCCTTTGCGCCTTTAACAGTAAGCTGACCGCCGACCACAACACCGACAAAGCCGATTATTATAAACAATAGGCATTTCCACATTGGCAAATCTGCCTTTTCGCTATCTTCCGCACTTTCAATTAATTTACTTTCTTTCTTACCCATCACAACAGAACCGACCATAAACACCGCAAACAATGCAAGAAGTATAATACCGTCCAATCTTGTCAATGCAATATCACCATGATTTAATGTCATTAAAAGCACAATCATTACAGCGGTTATACCGATACAGAATGGGAAATCACGTTTTAGTATATTTCCTTTTACCGCAACAGGTGCGAACAAAGCACTTGCACCAAGTACGACAAGCGTATTAAACATATTTGACCCGATTATATTACCGATTGCAATTTCATTGCTGCCTTGCAGTGATGCAGTTATGCTAACCGCCGCCTCGGGCAAACTTGTTCCGAACGCCACTACCGTAAGTCCGACTATATATGCCGGAATTCTCAATTTCGCCGACAAATCACACGCACCGTCAACAAATAAATCCGCACCTTTAACCAAAAGCACAAACCCTATCACCAAAAATAAAATCATCAAAACCATTACATATAAACTCCTTTTCCTCCGTAATTCCTCATAAAAGCAAAGTAGACAAAACCCATACGGGTTTTGTCTACAATTAAATTGTCTAATCGAATTAGTGAACGATAGCCATTTCTGTATCCTTATCAAAGATATGAATTTTGTTTGTTTCAAATGCAACCTTGATTGTATCACCGATCTTAGCTGTTGAACGTTGATTAACTCTTGCTGTGAACTGTTCACCTGCAAGTTCAAGATACAAATATGTTTCAGCACCCATCATTTCAGTAACTTCAACGTATGCATTACATACAGCCTCAGGTCTGCTTGAAATGAACGCCTCGTCATCGTGAATATCTTCAGGTCTGATACCAACGATTACTTCCTTACCGATATAACCTTCAAGTTCAGGTGTAACCTTACCGTTAGGAATCATAATCTTGTTATCGCCAAATGATGCGTATACGCTACCGTTTTCCTTTGATAGTGTAGCAGTAACGAAGTTCATTTGCGGTGAACCGATAAATCCTGCAACGAATACGTTATCAGGCTTTGTATAAAGGTTAGCAGGTGTATCAACTTGTTGAATAACACCGTCCTTCATAACAACGATACGAGTACCCATTGTCATAGCCTCTGTCTGGTCATGAGTAACGTACATAAATGTTGTTTGAAGTTTGTTATGTAACTTCTTAATTTCAGTTCTCATTGCAACTCTTAGCTTTGCATCAAGGTTTGATAGAGGTTCGTCCATAAGGAATACCTTAGGATTACGAACGATTGCACGTCCCATAGCAACACGCTGTCTTTGACCGCCTGAAAGAGCCTTCGGCTTTCTGTCAAGAAGATGCTCAATGTCAAGAATCCTTGCAGCTTCTGTAACACGCTTCTTGATTTCGTCCTTTGGAGTTTTTCTAAGCTTTAGACCAAATGCCATATTTTCAAATACTGTCATATGAGGATATAGAGCGTAGTTTTGGAAAACCATTGCAATATCTCTGTCTTTAGGAGCAACGTCGTTTACAAGACGTCCGCCGATATAAAGTTCACCTTCTGAAATTTCTTCAAGACCGGCAACCATTCTTAGAGTTGTTGACTTACCACAACCTGAAGGACCTACAAGGATGATGAATTCCTTATCGTCAATGTCAAGTGTAAAGTCACTTACAGCAGTAACACCGCCTGCATATCTTTTGTAAATGTGTTTTAATTGTAAATCTGCCATAATTAATTGTTCCCCTCTCGTCCAAGAAAAATTTTTATACAGAATAAACCAGATTTCATTTATTCTGCTTGTTTAAGTGTATTGTCATCTTTATAATACATCTTTTTGATATATATATGATAACATATTTAAATACAAATTGTTAGTCGTATAATTCACAAAAATACTTTTTATTCTTTAGTAAAATTAACTAAACATATTTTAATCATATGACAAAAAGGAGTTTTTTGCTTGATTACTCTTTATTTTTTGAGTTTTGTATAACTTTTTCGGCAACATTTGACGGAGCTTGCTCGTAACGTGTAAACTCAAATGAGAACATACCTCTGCCCTGACTCATAGAACGCAAGTCGGTCGCATAACGGAACATTTCGGACATAGGCACTTCCGCCTCAACCATATTAAGTCCCTCTTTATCACTTTCGCCCATACCCATAATCTGACCGCGGCGTTTATTAATATCACCGATAATATCGCCCATAATATTTTCAGGAATATATACTTTCAAGTAGCCGATAGGTTCAAGTAATACAGGGTTAGCCTGTTTCAAACCCTCTTTGTACGCGATAGCCGCCGCCGTCTTAAATGCCATTTCCGACGAATCTACAGGGTGATACGAACCGTCAAGTAATGTGGCTTTCAAGTTCACAACGGGATAACCTGCAAGCACACCTTTCTGGCACGAATCACGCAAGCCTTTTTCAACGGCAGGGAAATAGTTTTTAGGCACAGAACCGCCGAATACTTTTTCTTCAAAAATCATATCTTCCGACACACCCGGTTCAAATTCAATCTTAACATGACCGTACTGACCGTGACCGCCCGATTGTTTCTTGTGCTTGCCTTCAACGGTAGCCTTGCCCTTGATTGTTTCTCGATACGGAACAATAGGATCTTCCAAAACTGCGCCGACGCCGTATTTTGATTTTAATTTGCTTATAATAACATCAATATGCTGTTCGCCCTGACCGTTTATAAGAGTCTGTTTTGTTTCGGTATTGTTCGTAATTGTGAATGTCGGATCCTCTTCCATAAGCTTGTTAAGACCGCTTATAATCTTTTCTTCATCGCCCTTTGTCTGCGGTTTAATCGCCATAGACAAAACAGGCTGCGGAAATTCAATACCGGTAAGTATGATATTCTTACCCTTTTCACATAATGTATCACCTGTTTTTGTGCTTTCAAGTTTTGCAACCGCGCCGATGTCACCGGCTTTTATCGACTTTGCGTCAAGCTGTTTTTTACCGCAAAGATTAAATACCTTGCCTATCTTTTCGTTTACGTCCTTGTTCGGATTGTAAAGCGTGCTGTCACCCTTTACCTCACCGGAATAAACTCTGAACAACGACATCTTACCTACATAAGGGTCTGCGATTGTTTTAAATACAACCGCCGCCGTTGTTTCCGTTTCACTCTGTACAAGCTCAACAGGCTCACCTGTGTCGGCAACTCTCGCGATTTCCTCAATTTCCGACGGAGCAGGCAAATACTTACCCATACCGTCCATAAGCGAACGCACACCTATATTATCCTGACCGCTGCCGCAGTATACAGGATAAATAACACCGTCCTTAACACCTTTTCTTATAGCTTGCTTAATTTCGTCAAAAGTAAATTCTTCACCGTTGAAATACTTAACCATAAGTGCCTCATCGGTTTCGGCAACAGCCTCCATAATCATTTCTCTAAGCGGTGCGACAATTTCCGCCATACCGTCGGGTACAGGAATATCCACTCTGTCCTGTCCTTCGTATCTTCTTGCCGTCATATCGACAATATCGACAAAGCCTTTAAATTCGTCACCCTCTCTTATCGGATAAACGAACGGAGTTACTGATTTTCCGAACTTTTCTTTCATTTCTTCAAGAGTTTTTTGATAATCCGCTCTGTCATCATCAATTTTGTTGACAAAGAACATAATCGGCACACCTCTTTGTTTTGCGTATCTGAACACGTTCTCCGTACCGACGCTTACACCGCTTCTTCCGCTCAATGCAATAAGTGCCGAATCCGCCGCACGGATACCCTCTTTAACGTCACCGACAAAATCAAAAAAGCCCGGTGTGTCTATCATATTGTATTTCATATCTTTCCACTCTACCGTTGCAAGAGCGGTTGAAATACTGAATTGTCTTTTGATTTCTTCACCGTCATAGTCCGTTACAGTGTTGCCGTCAGCGACTTTGCCCATTCTGTCGGTCATTTTCGCATTGAACAGCATTGCCTCTGTAAGCGTTGTCTTACCGCATTTACCGTGTCCCATAACGGCGATGTTCCGAATTGCGTCCATTGAATACGTTTTCATTTGATTGACCCTCCTAATATTTTTATTTTTCGCTCATCTTTTAGTCGTTATATGATTATTGTTCCGAATAACAACTCTCGTATATTACATATATACCACATTATCATATAAAGATAACAAAAAAAGTACCGTCAGATTATAAAAATCAAACGATACTTTTTTGTACATATTCACTAACTTTTATTTTGTTATTTCAACAGTTCTTGTATCACCGTTCCAATCAACAGTGACATTAAATGCCTCCATGACAAATCTAAGCGGAACCATTGTTCTGTTGTTCATAAGCGTTGCGGGTGCATCAAGCGTTATTGGTGTATCATTTATGTACGCAACATCACTGTCAAGATACATCACGACTTCGTCGCCGCCCTTTTTAACCGTAATCTCCTGCTTGTCACCGTCCCAATCCACTTTTGCATTGAGAGCCTCTGATATACCTCTTACAGGTATCATTGTATACGTTTCACCTTCAATGGTTTCAAGCAACGGATACTGGTCGTCAAACGCAAGCAATTTACCGTCTATTCTTACCTTTGCACCTATGTAATCAATATCATTATGATAATATCTCATAACGTGTTCTATGTACTGTGCGTCACCGTAAGTATTGTACGGCCAATTTGTCGCATACTGCGCGGCATTAACGCGTTCCGAAAGCCAATCGTCACCCTTCGCCGCAATTATTCTGTCAAGCACGGTTTGTCCGAAGTTATAAGACTGAATCATTTTCATATAATCACAATCATATCTGATAAGCGACTGTGAAATTAAATATGCCGCAAACGGCACTGCCTTAGTCGGATCAAGTCTGTCTTGAAGTGTCCATTTTTCTCCCGTAGTGTCCTCACCGAACTTGGCGAATGATTTTTCCAAAGTATTTTCAATCTGCATAATACCCCATGCCGGATATTCACTTCCGTCATCACGGTAACTCAAATTTCTTCCCGACGATTCCTGCATACATATTGCCGCAAGCAAGTTTGGGTCTACACCGTATTGGTCGCCTGCCTGCTCGAATAAATCATAATAGCTTTTTACCGCCGAATTAAGCTGAGCCGTACCGATTTCAATACCGTCCATACTTGTGCCTTGATGATCGGGTATAGCCCCTGCCGCAAGTGCCGTAAATGACGATGCCGAAATCACCGTCGCAAGTGCCATTCCTATAAATTTCTTCATAATCAACTCTCCTTTTGTGATAACTTGATATGTACACCCCCATTATACACTTATCATATTAATCCGTCAATGGCTGTTATTTCCTACGAATTTCATATTATATGTGTTTGTTTTGAATAATACAGTGATTATTTGGTAATACTCTATTATGAACTAAATCAAAGGAGGATATATCTATGAAACAGTACATTGAAATAGTCGACATTTTCGGACGTGAAGTTATGGATTCACGCGGTAATCCGACAGTCGAAGTTGAGGTGCATACAGAATGTGCGTCGGGCAGAGCAATCGTTCCGTCGGGTGCGTCAACAGGTGTTTTTGAGGCTGTGGAACTTAGGGATAATGACAAAAAGCGTTACGGCGGTAAAGGTGTAAAAAATGCTGTGGCGAATGTAAATGAAAAAATTGCAGATGTGTTAATCGGTATGAACGTACTCGACCAACGCTCGATAGATATGAAAATGTGTGAGCTTGACGGCACAGACAATAAATCAAATCTCGGTGCGAACGCAATACTCGGTGTATCGTTAGCCGTTGCAAGAGCGGCTGCGGCAAGCCTTGAAATACCGCTTTTTCAATATATAGGCGGTATAAATTCTTATGTACTTCCCGTACCTATGATGAACATATTAAACGGCGGTGCACACGCAAATAACAACGTCGATATACAGGAATTTATGATAATGCCGTATGGTGCAAAATCATTTAAACAAGGCTTGCGTTGGTGCAGTGAAGTATTTCACGAATTGAAAAAGGTGCTTTCCGAAATGGGTAATACCACCGCGGTCGGTGACGAAGGCGGTTTTGCACCGAATCTTGAAACAGACGAAAAAGCACTTGAAGTTATAATGAGCGCAATCGGACGTGCAGGCTACAAGGCAGGTGAAGATTTTAAAATCGCCATAGATGCCGCTTCTTCAGAATGGGTACAAGATGACGGAACATATTTGTTGCCGAAATCCGGTATAAAAAAGACTGCTTCGGAACTTGTTGAATACTGGCAGACCCTGTGTGAAAAATATCCGATTTTCTCTATTGAGGACGCACTCGGAGAAGATGATTGGGACGGTTGGAAAATTCTTACCGATAAGCTCGGCGATAAAATTCAGCTTGTCGGCGATGACTTGTTCGTCACAAATCCAAAACGACTTGAAAAGGGTATTTTATCAGATGTCGCAAACTCAATTCTTATCAAGGTTAATCAAATCGGTACACTTTCCGAAACACTTGACGCCGTTGAAATGGCACATAAAAACGGCTATACCACCGTTATATCACACCGCAGCGGTGAAACGGAAGATACCACAATCGCCGATATTGCCGTTGCTGTAAACGCAGGACAAATAAAAACAGGCGCGCCGAGCCGAACAGACAGAGTTGCAAAATATAACCAGCTTTTGAGAATAGAAGAAGAACTCTGTGGTATCGCGCAATACGGAAAATTTTAATCACACAAAAAGGCACTTATTATACCAATTATAATAAGTGCCTTTATTTTATTGTTTATGTGCCTCCATATTTTTCGGCAACACCAAATTCAAAATAATCGAAACCAAGAACACAACCGCAACGCAGTTTTCAGCGAACACGTTTTGAATGATTTGCGGAAAGATTGAGAAAATTTCGGGAACTTG
>ERZ772884.2576-NODE-2576-length-10359-cov-13.625679_pt1 | contig 10359 bp, 10 predicted proteins | sample MGYA00580574_ERZ772884 | MGnify/ENA primary metagenome ERZ772884 (study PRJEB29015, sample SAMEA2737690) | human gut metagenome | biome: human gut; feature: human-associated habitat; material: faeces | place: China | collected 2012 ... | reverse complement strand
ACCGTGGACGGCAAGCCGGTAAGCAGCAACATTCTCTCCCCTGTTCCCGCCGGCTTAACCGTAGAGGTCAAGATCGTCATGGGCTGACCGGCCCGCCTTTTACCGCAAAGCAGCAGCCCGCAGTGGGCTGCTGCTTTTTCTGTACGGTCTTTATACACCGGCGTGCTGCTTCGCGAACCAGAAAACTCCCTTATCCTGCTGCGCGCGCAGCAGAATAAGGGAGTATTTTTTGTGTGCAGCCTGTCAGGTATGGTTATTCCGCGAGCATTTCTCTGCATCGATCGCAAGCACGACCATCAGTGCGCAGAGGGCATCTCTTGGGTCGGCAACCTCAATGGTGTATGTATCGGTCCAATTCCAAAGTTCCTTAGCGATATGCGCCACGGTATGCCTGCTGGGGGCAAGGATGTCATAGTCCCATTCCCAAAAGCTGCCCTCAATACGCCAGCCATTGCAGTCGATATGGTAGCTGGGCCGGAAAAGCGTCAGCTCTCGGCTCAGGCACCCCACATAATCATCCTCACCTGTGTAGAGCTCAAATTGGGGCATCCATGTAAATATCTTTTCTTTGACGCAACCAACCGGGCAGCCCGCCGCATCAAAGATTCTCAGGCAATGCCCCCAGGAAAGCTGACCCTTGACCACAAACAGGGTATTCCCATATTCATCGTAAATATCATAGCTGTCGAACCAGGAGAACATCCGTTGCTTGAAAAGCATCTTCATTGCGTTTCTTCCCTTCACTTGCCTGCGCAGTATCTGTTACCGGCATCGCATTTGCTTGCCTTATGCTTATTATAGTTTATCGCGCCACCAAATCACAAGGGAAAATTCGGAAAATTAGCCCTGTTATCTTGCTTTCAGCGGAAGAATACCGGAATCCTTTCTCTGCAGGGCAAGGATATGCTGCTTGCGCTTTTCTTTCTTTTGTACGCTTTGATTTGTATCCTTATTTTGCTATTGCGGACCAGTAGGCATTGAACAAGCGCCCAATTCACCTGTGTTTTCAATACGCAGAGTACAACATTTTCCGGGGTTCATTTTTGTCTCCCGGAAATTGTTGTATTTTGAAGCCCAGGAATCTGTTGTATTGCGCTTCCAACCAGTATGCATTGCTGTGCGGAGCATTCCGCATAAACTTTTGTAACCAACTCAAAGCAGCGTTACCGTGCCGGAATTGCGTACCGTATCCCATTTCTCTGCAGCTAAACTATGTTCACCCCCATAGGCTCTTTATGGCGGTGTGCAGCATCTTTACGCATAGTATGTGCCAAATGTCACATTCCGAAAAGTAAATTATTCCGATATATCGTATAATTTTATGGCAAATTGCACATTTCATGTAGCAAGCGGCAATACCGGCAAAAATGTGCTGTTTTGCCGCCCTGAAAAGTGTACATTTCTGCACAAATCCACCCAAAAAGCACATTTCTTTTTTGCGCTTTTTTCACATAGCTACGCTCTGTAATTACCATTCACCTGTAAAAAATGCACATTGTACATTTTATCGCCTTGCAAATGACACATTTTCACATTCCGTCTGCTGATCGCCGGATGTGCCGCTTAAAATCCGTTCCAGCGCATCGCAAAACCGGATATCCTGCTCTTTTGTGCGTTTTGCAGCCCTCTTTGGATGCTTGCCGGCGCGAAGGAGCTTTTTGTTTTCATGCCGCCGCAGCATCAGCGCATCTATATTATCCGCCGTATATTCCAAACCGTTCTGGTTCAGCACCCGCGCGCATTTTGCCAGGCACATACTTGCCAGACCGTAATCCTGCGTCACAACCAAGTCCCCGGGCTTCACCCGGTTGACGAGTGCAAAATCCACACTGTCAGCGCCTTTGTCAAATACCAGCGTCTGTGCCCTTTCCCGCTCGATACGATGGGATGTATCGCACAGAATCACAACCGGCACACCTTTTTTCCCTGCGCTCCTCAGGGTCAGATCGACCACCGGGCAGCCGTCTGCATCGATCAAAATTGTCATGTGCTTATTCTCCTTCCCTCATCGTACTGTGCTTTGGTTTGATAATTGTACCATGTTCCCGCTGTGCTTTTCAACACGCAGGAGGCACTCATTCTCGGCGCACCGCAAAAAGCGCGGGAGGCTTTTCCGGAGACCCCCGGAAAAACCTCCCGTGCCTTATTACAGTAAATCAGCCGCGCTTTTCCTTCAGCTCGGTCTCCATCTGGGCCAGCGTCTTTTTGTCCAGATTGTAGAAAAATTTGGCACCGATGAACGACAGCACCTTCCGCACCCACTGGGTAAACTACACAGATCTTTCCCCCCGAATCTGCCGATCTGCCAAGGCAGTGTATGCTGCCGGAAAAGCCCATCCTCAGCATCCAGATGCTGGAGGACCGCTACGCGCTGGAAAATCATCTGCTGGACGCCGTCAACCACGGTGATGCTGAGCTTGCGATGCAGGCGCTGCAGAGCTTTCGCGGCGTAACCATACCCGGGCGCAAGGGTCATACCAAGACCACCACCGTCCGTTTCCGCGCCGTTGCCCTGAATGCCCTGCTACGCAAGGAGGCAGAGCAGGCCCTTATGGTCGAGATGCTGCAGCAATATTGCGACCGGGTAGCGCGGTACTCTACCGCCGACTATTCGGTGGTCATCCGCAATATCATCCACTATATCAACCTGCATCTGAAGGAGGACCTGACCCTTTCCACGCTGGCTGCCCGCTTCAACTTAAGCCGCTCTTATCTGTCTGACCGGCTCCACTGGGAAGTGCACAGCAACCTGACCGACTATGTGACCCTGACCCGCATCCAGTTTGCGGCGAACCTGCTCCGGTATCATCACTACACGATCACACAGGCGGCACAGGAGGTAGGTATCCCGGTTGTACCCCACCCGCCTGTTCAAGCGCACCATAGGAGAAACGCTATCCCACTACGTCCGGTAGAAAGTCATCGAGGCCTAAGAGACGAACCAGCTAAAAAGGAAAATTTTGCAGCGGCGCTCAGCCTCCTTGCAATGCTCTGCAGCATGGTATTATAATTTGTATAGAATCGGCAAGCTGCATGCTGCACCAGCAGGAGGTCATTTTATGATTTTGCAAACAGGTTTCCGCACCGATATACCCGGCTTTTACAGCACGTGGTTTGCGAACCGCCTGCGTGCAGGGTTTGTACTGGTGCGCAACCCGTATGATCCGCAGTCCGTTACACGGTATGCCATCAACCCGGATGTGGTGGACCTGATCGGCTTTTGCACCAAAAATCCTGCACCTATGCTCCCCCGCATGGAGCTGCTGCGCCCCTATGGGCAGTACTGGTTTGTCACGATCACCCCTTACGGACCGGAGATAGAGCCGCATGTACCGCCGAAGGCGCAGGTCTTGCAGGACTTTATCACCCTGTCAAAAATTGTCGGTCCCGATTGTATCGCATGGCGGTATGACCCCATTTTTCTTTCCGACACCTACACAGCTGCGCGACATATCGCTGAATTCGAGCAGCTGGCAGCTGTACTTTCCGGCTATACCAGGACCTGTGTGATCAGCTTTATCGACCTTTACGAGAAGGTACGGCGGAATTTTCCGCAGGTGAAAAGCGTCCCACTCGCTGAGCGCGAAACACTGGGAAAGGCTTTTATCGAAATCGGCAAAAAATACGGCATGATGATACGCCCCTGCGCCGAGGGCACTGCGCTGGCCCGCTATGGTGCCGATTGCAGCGGCTGCACGACGCAACGGACTTTCGAGGCCGCGCTGCACCGTCCCCTGCGGTTGCCACCGCAAAAGCCAGCCCGCAAGGAGTGCGCCTGCTGCCTTACGGCGGATATCGGTGCCTACAATACCTGCGGTCACGGCTGCCTATACTGCTACGCCAACACCAGCCGTGTGATTGTAGCGCAGAATATGCGTATGCACGACCCCGCTTCTCCCTTTTTGGTCGGGCACAGCCAGCCGGGCGATGTGATCCACGAGGCAAAACAGGAAAGCTGGCTGGTCGATCAGATCAGTATGGCTGAGCTCCTCTAGCAGCAGGCAGTGGCTGTCGGCCACTTTCACCGCTGCAATAACAAAAGCTTGCAAGATGAGGCTAAAATGCCTGTACTTGCAAGCTTTTGTTGTTTTCATTTGCGAAAATATGGGGCGAGCGATTCCTGTTGCTGTATCGTGCAAAGCGAGCTGCAATACAGCCGCACACAGCAAAAAGGCTGCGCTTCCTGCGCAGCCTCTCAGCAAACGGCCTTATTCGGCGTATTCTTTAACGGCTCCAGCCTTCTGCAAGGCCGCCATCACAGCGGGGATCAGAACCAGCTGCACGATAATGCCCGGCACGGCATTGAGCAGTGCGCCCGTCAAGAATGCCTGGGCGGTAAACGCCTTGCCGCCCAAGCCCAGCAGCACGACTTCAGTCACGCCCCAGACAAGCCGCCCTGCTGCCATGGCGGTAAGCAGCGCTGCATACACCCCTGCCGTGCCCTTTTGAGCCATACGGCGGTATACCAGCCCGATAACAAGGCCGTAGGTCAGCAGCTCAAAGGCCATTGCAATAGCCACCGGATACATCGGAGGCATCCCGAACAGGACCGAGCGCAGCAGCGGCGCAACAAAGCCCACCGCTGCACCGTACTGCCAGCCGCAGACAAGGCCGCACAAAAGCACCGGAATATGCATCGGGAGCAGCATGCTGCCAATTTGCGGAATCTGGCCCGTCAGCATGGGCAGCACAAGGCACAGCGCCAAAAACAGCGCTGCATAAGCCAATTTTTTTGTATTCAGGTTTTTCACAACATATCACCCTTATCAAAAAGTTTGAACCGCGCACCCTTCTGGGCACTGCCTTCCTGGCTTTTTCATAAGGGCATTCCTGCATCCTTCAAGCCCGCTATAGCGGGAACCATGCAGTTATGCCATAGGTCCGCTTACTATATTACACAAAAATCTCCGCCGTGTCCAGTACAAAGTTGCAGCGTGCGGCTGGATCATGGGCAGCAAAATACCCTTCTTCCAGCGGGATCCACCGCTGCACAAAATTTGCGTAGCGTATGCCCTCTCTCGCCCGCAGGCGCGCCGCCTGCACATCGGGCGGGCAGGTAACAAACACACGCACCGCAAAGTCAGTCTGCAGCGCCGGATGCAGGCTGTAGCTGCCCTCCAGAATCGTCAGTGGCGCGGCAGCAAACGGCTTAGACGGCAGGAAGGCTCCCGCCGCACAGCTGTATGCATTATAGAGCGCCGTTTCGCCGCGCAAAAGCGGCTGCAGAACCTCGTTTCGCAGCCGAATGAAATCCATATTCGCGCCGGGCTGCTCCTGCCAGTTCGCGCAGCGCGCAGCAAGCGGTAGATAGAAATCATCGGTATGCACTACCCGGCAGCCCAGCTGCCCCGCCAGAAATTTTGCCAGTGTAGACTTGCCGCTGCCGCAACGCCCGTCAATGGCCAGCAGCGCCGGGCCGTTTTCTGCGGCCAACTGTGCGGCCTGCAGGATCGGGGCGGCGGCTCTTGCCAGCGGCGTCATGCGTCCAGCGCACGCAGCGTAAGTGCTACGGCATTTTGCAGATACTCGTCAAGGCGGCAATCCTGCGTGCCCGCCACAAAGATCCCGCAGCCGGACGCCGGGATCAAAACCTTGGCTGCCTCACTGCCGGAAATCGCCACCGACATGTTGGGAGAAACCTCTCCCATGATTCCGTTGGCCATCAAGATACCGATGGGCCCAAGGATAACATCGGCTCTGGCGGCATTGTACACCACCGCATTTTCCCCGGTGGCACCGCGCACTGCACCCGCCTTCAGCATGGCGCTGGTTGCCAGCACATTCGTGCCCACTGCCAACAGCTCGCAATCCGCAGGCAGTTTAGGCAGCAGCAGCTTTGCAAGCTGTGCGCCCATGCCGCCGCCCTGCCCATCAATGATCAAAATTCGTTTCATACCTTACATCCTCTGCCTTTATATGTCCTGCCGCTGCAGCGGCTCAGGCTGTCGAAAAGCCTCCCTCTGCGAGGGGGCCAAGGGGTGAGCACACCTTTTTCTACAGTCTGCGCCACTGCAGTGGCTTACTTATGTCTACTATTTTACACCCCCGGAGTACGGCATCGCAAGTGGCAAAATGAAAAGGGTTTCTGAGTACTTGTAAAAATTCATCGTGCTTTATTTTCCGTCAATTCCTGTTGCTATAACTTTATTTTCGATTTTTTGTTGTGTTCGCTAAGAGATCTCTTGACTGCCAAGGTGACTGCTCTCGCTGCTATAGCATATCGAAACTTTCCCAAATCCTGCTGCCAGTCCCCTCCCCTGCCCTCTTGATATAACCCTTACCTTATTGGATGGTGTTTGCTTTATGCTTTTTCTTCCTTCGTCATGTGCCATATAACCTACGGGGCGATAATCCGGCTTTCTACCTATTGCAAGGTCCATTCTCAAATTCAGCTTGTTTCGTGTTGCGAAGGCTTCCCCTCCCACCTAAAAGAGAGGTTTCTACACTTTAACAATCGGATAATTTCCCTTTTTGGAACAGATTGTATGAACCAATTTGTATATTTTTCATATATTATCCTATTGGTATATTAAATTATATCTTATACGGCCACTCACCTATCCTTTTTATCCACCTTATGTAAGTACATTAAGCCCGCAATCCCTGTGGATTACTGCCGAAAAAGTGGATAAGTCCGTCAAATAGAGATTTTCTCATCAAGAAGGCGGGAAGTCCAGCGAAAAGAGAGGTTTCTACATCTCATTCCCGAAAAAAATGTTTACTTTGCATTATGCCATACTTTGCACCACTATAAAACTCTCTGGATCATCTTCGCATTACGCTGTGTACATGCTGTATACATTATAATAATATTTCCTTATTGTATTTCATCTGCAACGATTTTTCCCCTTTTCTACTATCTTCTCTCCCAGCTTTTTTGGTTTTTCAAGTGCTATTTTCTTTTCTATATCTATATATTGTGGTTTTACATCCTTTTATCACTACGCTGCTTTGGTAGTACCCTTCTGTACATGGCTGTGTTTTTTCCTCTTTTTTTTCGCTCTTTTGATGTGGAAATCTCTTTTTAGTGCAGATAATTCCTTTTTCGTAGCCCAACTATATATCGGTATATCGCCGATTATTCTGTTTAAAAATCTTACGCCGTTTATGTGTAGAAACCTCTTTGTTCGCCACTATTACCTTTCCTGTCTCTGCCTATATAGACTCTCTTTGTGCAAGAACAAGTATGTTAGTTGATCCACAACACCAATATATAGTGTTTTTGAAGCAATTCCTAAAAGGAGGTTTCTACACCGGAAAAATTTGAGCACCTCCTACCGCAGAGATCACTCGCAGCAGCAAAAGGAGGTTTCTACACTCGAGGAAGGGAAATTTTTGTTTCACTCTCTCCCCTGCCTCTATGCATACTATCCTAATTCAAGCGCCGGCGTTTTCCGTTGCTTGCGCAAAGAGAGATTTCTACACTGGAAAAATCAGCTATCGCACTCTCCACCTATGTTTGCACAGCTTTGCTCTCCCGCTATCGCAAAAGCAAGATTTCCACCCTGCACAATTTGTAGCCGCAACAGGCAGTATACAGAAAAACCTTTGAAAACAGAGATTCTTCCACGGCAAAAAAGAGGTTTCTACATGCTTATTTGGGCTGATTGGGCTGTAGCAATCTCTTTCTACAGCCTTTTAAACCTCTTGCATCCGGTGTGGAAATCTCTTTCGCCAAGTGTTTTTTCCTCTCCGCTGGCATGTGGAAACCTCTCTTTCTACATATTATAATAAATAAGTAAAAAATAAGATATAAGATAAATAATTGTAAAGGAGAAAAAAGCAAAATTTAAAAAATAGAAAAGCTCCAAACATTTTTCGTTGACAGTCGGCAAATAGTATAGTAATATTATCAGTATAATGATATTTGTGTACCTATTTGTATTGTAACATCTAACGAAAGGAATATACAGCTGTATATCGTAATTATTTTAAGCCACTCCTTGTACAGCTATAAGTAATGGATATGAACAAAGCGAATTCGTCCATTGATGAAAACGAGGAATCTTTAGTTGGAGAGGTCCTTTCTGATGATGAGGTCCGCGAAAAAAAGCAAGCGATTGCGAAATGGCAGCACTCCCCTGTCGGCTTTGGCACTTACATTACCAAAAGTAATGACCTGATCCAGCGGACAAAGTACTCTCTGCCCAGAAATGAGCAAAAGGTTCTCTTTATGCTCATGTCTAAAATCGACCAGAAAAATGATAAGGATGCATCCAAATATTATTCGATCACTTTCAACGATTTTGCCAAGTTGACCGGAGTGCGCACGGTGGATACGACCTATGCACTGAATCTGAAAGAAACTATAGAAAATTTGGAAAATCGTACCTTCTGGGTCAAGAAAGAACCCGGCAGTAAGGTGTATCGCTCCATTTCCTGGCTGCAAAAAGGTTCTGAGGTCGATTTCGACAAGAAAGAGATTCGCCTGCGCTTTAACCAGGACATCTGGAAGGATATTGCGCAGCTTACCAGCAACTATACCTCTTACAGCATCGAATATCTGCTGATGATGAAAAGCACTTACTCTATGCGCGTTTATGAAATCATACTCTCCTATGACAATGGAAACAGAGACTATGGCTATACGAACGGCCTTGTATTCCAGCCGGTAAATGATGAGATCCTGAATAAGTTCTCCTCAAAGCGCGACGAGCTGACGGGTTATAAGTATAAAAAATTCAATATTGATGAGTTTAAAGGTCTGCTTTCTGCACCCACAGAGGCAGAGAGAGAGTCCACAAAGAGCAAAAAGAAAAAGGATCCGGCATCTGTCGACAAGAAAAAGTTTGACCGGGAAAAACCGCTGGCTGAAAAGTACAAGACTTTTACAGAGTTTGAAAAGAATGTTTTAAAGACCGTTAAGAAAGAAATCAATGAGATGACGGATCTTTGGTTTGACTATGCCCCGGCGCGCAAGCGCGGTGTTCGCAAATATGAATACCTGTATATTTTCATCAAATACAAGAACAAAACGGAAATGAGGGATGTCCGCTCCTATCATGATAGAAATACGCACGATGACGAAATTGTAAGGGATTCCAGAAAGAAGAAAACCCAGAGTGCGGAAAAAGCAGCCCAGCATATTACAGAGCCAATTAGCACAGATATTTTGAAAATGAAGTATAGAAAAGCAACTACGGAGATCAGAAACAAAGCAGACTATGCTTCGTATGAGGATAAGCTGACAGACAACGAGAAAAATATCTGCAATGATATTTTCACATACACGGCTAAGATTCTGACAAACACCAACAGGTGTGACCAAGCGGAGGAAACACTGGATTCTTTAAACCGAATCATTCATGACAATGCCGGGCTGAAAACATGGGCCCTGGGACTGTGTGTAAAATTTACGGAGATGTTTGAAAAAGCAACCGAAAGGAAGTCTGCACAGTATTATCGCACGGTTGTTTATAACGATACGATTGAAAACAGTGCTTTGATCATCGCGGCTGGCAAGCAGAAGCTCACATCGTTGGGTCCGGCGGGAGTGTTTAAGTTTGATATGTCTGTCTTTGAGGATGTATAAGTATTATTTGGCAGCAGCCTGCAAGTTGCAGGCTGCTGCTTTTTGCTGTAAAGAAAAAGCTAAGATTATAAGTGACAAATAAATACAAACCGAGAACAGCAACAAGAATTGAACGACCAGCCAAGAAGGAAGAACGCATACAAAGATGATGCTTATTACCTTTGCGCTCAACACCTCGTGGCTAAACGCCTTCGGAAAACGTTTTATACTACAGCAACAAGAATTGAAAGATGTGTTGACTCTGCCAGACTGTCGAAAAACTCTTGTAGGGGCGAGCAATGCTCGCCCGTGCCCGTTTGCCTTGTAAGCAAACTTTCCCAGAAAATGCGTTGCTGCGATAAGTTGACGGGCGACCGATGGTCGCCCCAACACATACAATAAGGCAAGAATGCAATTTTTTGACGGTCTGGACTCTGTTTCGTGCTGTGAAGCGCGGTGCGAGTATGTAAAGAAATGGCCTACATGAATGCAGATATATTAAAGAATAGCAACAAGAATTGATAGACTTGAAATATCGTTATGGCAGGATGATACCCGGAAAAGAGAATTGACTTTACTTATATCTATGTTATAATTGAAATCACAATAAGCAGCAAAAGATGGCTGCAACTATTTTGTGGTGAGGTATAGGCTTCAACATATTCAGCCACTGAAGTATGATAAAATCGTACAACCGGAAATGGCAAAAAGACATGGAAAATCGATTACAAGAGAATTACAGAACGATAATTCACAGCAACAAGAATTGACGGACACATCCACAAATAACAGCCTTTACAGAAATGAGGAATTGCTCAATGTCTGCAAAAATTATTACAATTGCCATT
>ERZ772884.2573-NODE-2573-length-10362-cov-7.799166_pt1 | contig 10362 bp, 4 predicted proteins | sample MGYA00580574_ERZ772884 | MGnify/ENA primary metagenome ERZ772884 (study PRJEB29015, sample SAMEA2737690) | human gut metagenome | biome: human gut; feature: human-associated habitat; material: faeces | place: China | collected 2012 ... | reverse complement strand
CTCGCGGTCCAGGCCGCGCATGATGAGCGGCTTGAGACCGACCGGCGCCACGCCCAGGAAGCGGTAATCGCCGCGCAGATTGCCCAGCGACAGGTTGCGGAAGAACAGGTTGGCGTCCTCGCCGATACCGGGGTGGGCGGTCATGAGCATAAAGTCGCTGTAGAGTTTGGCCGTCTTCTCGTTAAAGTTGCCGGTGCCCAGCAGCGTTAGGCGCGTTAGCGCCATGCCCTCGCGATAGGTGAGCTGGCAGATCTTGGAGTGGCACTTAAAGCCCTCGGAGCCGTAGATAACGGTGCAGCCGGCCTCCTCCAGGCGCTCGGCCCATTCGATGTTGTTTTGCTCGTCAAAGCGGGCGCGGAGCTCCATGAGTACCGTGACCTCTTTGCCGTTCTCGGCGGCATCGATGAGCGACTCGCACAGGCGGCTTTGTTTGGCCACGCGGTAGAGCGTGATGCGCAGTGAGATGCACTCGGGGTCGTAGGCGGCCTCGTGCACCAGATCCAGGAAGGGGTTCATGGCCTCATAGGGATAAAAGAGCAGCTTGTCGTGCTGAAGTACCTGCTCGCGGATGGAGCGGGTCATATCGATGGTGGGGTTGGGCTGCGGCTTAAACGGCGTAAAGAGCAGCTCGTTGCGCAGGTGCTCGGGAATCTTGCCCTCAATGCCAAAGACATAGCCCAGGTTGAGCGGGATATCGCAGGTAAAGACCGAGCGACGCGAGAGCTCGAGCGCCTTGCGGATAGTCTTGAGCGTTGCTTTTTCGAGTGAGCCCGAGACGGCGAGTACTACCGGCTGCAGGCGCAGACGCTTCTTGAGGATGCGCTTCATGTGCTGACGGTAGTCCTCTTCCTCTTCGACGCCCTCGCCGTCCGGATCGATGTCGGCGTTGCGGGTGACGCGGATGAGCGCGCGGTCGAGCGGCTTATAGGAGCCAAAGCAGCTGTCCAAGCAGGCGAGGATGACGTCCTCAAGCAGGATGTAGGAGTAGGTGCCGGTGGGCGAGGGAATCTCGACCACGCGGTTCATCGAGGCGGGAATCTCGATCAGGCCCAGCAGGCTTTCCTCGTCGGTGACGCCGTCCAGGCCGCAGGCCAGGTAGAGTGCGCCGTTACGCAGGTTGGGGAAGGGGTGGCGCGGGTCGATCACCAGCGGCGAGATGACCGGCGACACGTAGGCCTGGAAGTAGCGGGTTACAAAGGTGCGCTCCTCGGGCGTAAGCGAATCGATGCGGGCGCGGTGAACGCCCAGGGTGTCGAGCTTGCCCTCGATGCTCTTAAAGATGGACTCCCATCGGGTAAGGAGCCCGGGCATTTCGGCCATGACAGCATCGACCTGCTCAGAGGCGGTCATATTGCTTTTGTTGTCGACAGGCTGTTTTTTGAGCTCGGCCAGGTCGGACAGACCACCTACACGGACCATAAGGAACTCGTCGAGGTTGGACTCGAAGATCGAGACGAACTTAAGGCGCTCGAACAGCGGCACGGACTCATCAAAAGCCTCGTCGAGCACACGGTTGTCAAAGCGCAGCCAGCTGAGCTCTCGGTTCTGCGTGTACGAGAAGTCGCGCGGAGGTTTGCGCAGCTTTGCGGCGGCTTGCTTTTTTTCGATTTTGCTCGGCATATGCATCTGTCCGTTCAGTCCCTACAGGGGACGGTAGCCTAACACTATTCAGTATTGTCTCAATTTAGTCGACTTGTGGCACGGACGTATTGTGCGAACGGTATCTTTACCTACTTCTTACGCTGTCAAGGCATGCAACAAACTACCCGATTCGCTTTGAAACAATCTATATCCATACTCAACTGGTGAGGATGTATGAATAAGAATGATTGCGAGCTGAATATAATCGAATCCAAATTGAATCATGGACAAACGACATATATATGCAGAAAACAGTTCTAGCTATGCAATTCCTAAACATGAAAATATTTGTGCAATCTGGCTTAATTCCTTAGAAAAAAGAACGATTACCTTTGAAAACTTGCTTTAGAGAACCGGAGTGCATCATGGGGGAATCATATGCGATATACCGTTCATCGCACTTTGTTGACCGTTCGGGGGCGAGGTGGAATTGCGGGTAGTTTTTGGATATAACTAGAGCTGTCAGCAAGCAGCGTCCCATACGGAGGGGCGCTGATACATTCGGCCAGTAAGGCCCGAAAGAAAGGTAGGAGGCCATGACGAAAGGTCTGCACGTGCCTTCCGAGATCGGCAAGCTCAGGAAGGTCTGCCTGCACCGTCCCGGCGACGAGCTCCTCAACCTGCCGCCCGACGAGCTCGAGCGACTCCTGTTCGACGACGTCCCGTTCCTGGAGGTCGCACAGCAGGAGCACGACACCTTCGCCCAGATCCTGAGGGACCAGGGCGTGGAGGTCCTCTACCTCGAGAACCTCGTCGCCGAGGTGTTCGACCAGGTCCCCGGCGCCCGCGCCGAGTTCACCGACCAGTACATCGCCGAGGCCGGCATCCGCGGCCAGCACATGCCGCAGATCGTCCGCGAGAAGCTGGACTCCATCGAGGACAACCTCGAGTTCGTCAAGAAGACCATGGCCGGCATGACCAAGGCCGAGATCGACATGCCCCTCACGGCGTCCACGACCCTCGACTCCCTGGTCAACTCCGAGTCCGAGTCCGACCTGATCATCGACCCGATGCCCAACCTCTACTTCACCCGCGACCCGTTCGCGGTCGTCGGCGAGGGCGTCAACCTCAACCGCATGTACTCGGTCACCCGCAACCGCGAGACCCTGTACGGCAAGTACGTCTTCAAGTACCACCCCGACTACAAGGACGTCTCCCTGTACTTCCGCCGCGACTGCCAGTTCCACACCGAGGGCGGCGACGTGCTGAACATCAACGAGAAGACCCTCGCCGTCGGCATCTCCCAGCGCACCCAGGCAGCCGCCATCGACGTCATGGCCCAGAACATCTTCTGGAACTCCGACTCCAAGGTCGAGCGCATCCTGGCCTTCGACATCCCCGTCTCGCGCGCCTTCATGCACCTCGACACGGTCTTCACCCAGATCGACGTCGATAAGTTCACGATCCACCCCGCCATCATGGGCACCCTGCGCGTCTACGAGCTGACCGCCGGCAAGAACCCGGGCGACGTGAACATCCGCCTGATCGAGGACACCCTCGAGCACGTCCTGGAGGACGCCACCGGCGTCGACCAGGTCAAGCTGATCCCCTGCGGCGGCGGCGACCCGATCGCGGCCTCCCGCGAGCAGTGGAACGACGGCTCCAACACCCTGTGCGTCGAGCCCGGCAAGATCTGCGTCTACGCCCGCAACACCGTCACCAACGACGTGCTGTACAAGGAGGGCCTGGACCTTCTCGTCGTGCCCTCCGCCGAGCTCTCCCGCGGCCGCGGCGGCCCGCGCTGCATGAGCATGCCCTTCTGGCGCGAGGACCTCTAAGGTCTTCAAGGACCCGTACAGGTCTTAATACATACATCTAGCTGCTATTAGATGTCTCCCATTGGGGCGGTGCGGGTATTCGCGCCGCCCCAATCTTGTATGAGGAACGTCAGCACGATTGGATGACTGCTTTTGTAAGGAGCTTGTCCATGGACATCAAGACAATCGGCGTTGAGGAGTGGCTCAACGTTTGGGAGAAGAGCGCCACGTGGGATATCGCTCAGTCGACGATCTCGTCGCTCACCATGGGCGAGCTGCGTGCGCTCGACGATCAAGATGGCGCTACGTTCTATGAGCGCCTGGACCGCGAGAAGATGAACTACGGCTGGATCGAGGGATCGCCGGAATTTAAGGCCGAGGTCGCCAAGCTGTATCGTCGCGATGTCAATCCCGATCACATTCTGCAGACCAATGGCTGCACGGGCGCCAACCTCAACGCCATCATGGCCGTTGTGGAGCCCGGCGATCACGTGATTGCCGAGTGGCCTACCTATGCGCCGCTCTACGAGATTCCGCGTACGCTCGGTGCCGAGGTCGAGTATTGGGAGCTCCGCGAGGAGCTCGGCTGGAAGCCCGATATCGATGAGCTCAAGCGCTTGGTGCGCCCCAACACCAAGCTCATCTGCATCAACAACGCATCGAACCCCATCGGAACGGTGCTCGATGCCGATACGCTCGGCCAGATTGCCGAGATCGCCCACTCGGTTGGCGCCTATGTGCTTTGCGACGAGGTGTACCTGCCGCTTGAGAACACCGAGGCCTTTATGTCGATGGCCGATGTGTACGAGAAGGCCATTGTCACCAACTCGGTGTCCAAGACCTATTCGACGCCTGCGGCTCGCGTGGGCTGGGTCGTGGCAGACGAAGAGGTATCCACCCGTATCCGCACTTATCGCGATTACACCATGATCTGCGGCGGCGTGTTCAACGACGCCCTGGCAACCTATGTACTCGAGCACAAGGACAAGATCCTTGAGCGCAACCGCAAGATCGTGTTTGGCAATCGCGATATCGCACAGGCTTGGATCGATACGCAGCACCGCGTTTCCTGGACGGCGCCGCAGGGCGTGTCCACCTCGTTTATCCAGCTGGATATTCCCGAGGACGACGAGGAGTTCTGCAAGCGCCTGCTGGCCGAGAGGGGAGTGCTGCTGGTTCCCGGTAGCCGCTTTGAGCTTCCCTGCGGCGCACGTCTGGGTTACTGCGCGAGCGAGGACGTTCTTCGCGAGGGCCTGAGGCTTCTGGGCGAGGCGCTGGCGGAGTTCGATCACTAGGATTCCGACGGCTCTCAAAGCCGCTCAAATCTGTCTAAGATTATCGATAACAGACCCGTTTCCCATGAGGGGAGCGGGTCTGTTTTTCTATACCGAGAAGTCAAGTTGTTACAAATGAAGCCGTAAGGCGAGCCGGTGTTCGTTGAGCCTTATACTGAGCTTCCGGTGAACGGTACCAAGCGTCTGGTAAACGGTAATATGCATACCAGAAATGAATAGGACAAACTTTTTTCTGAATAAAAATGAAAATGGTTGAGACGCGGCATGAATCGCTAATTCTATTCATAGCTTTATTAGAAATATGCAATTTGAGGGTGGTTCAATAAAGTTAAGTTCCATTTGCTATTTGGTTTGAAAAAGCATTTAAGCACGTAAATAAACTTTATTAAATCAAAGTGTGCCATGCGTGAAGTATATGTGTATGCCGTTCACCCCTCATATAAAACCGTTCGGGGGCGAGGTGGAAGTATGGACTGATTTTGGATATAAATATGTCGTCAGCAATAACGCCTCACACGGAGGGGCGCTAACGAATCGGCCCTGACAAGGGCCCGAAAGAAAGGTAGGAGGCCATGACGAAAGGTCTGCACGTGCCTTCCGAGATCGGCAAGCTCAGGAAGGTCTGCCTGCACCGTCCCGGCGACGAGCTCCTCAACCTGCCGCCCGACGAGCTCGAGCGACTCCTGTTCGACGACGTCCCGTTCCTGGAGGTCGCACAGCAGGAGCACGACACCTTCGCCCAGATCCTGAGGGACCAGGGCGTGGAGGTCCTCTACCTCGAGAACCTCGTCGCCGAGGTGTTCGACCAGGTCCCCGGCGCCCGCGCCGAGTTCACCGACCAGTACATCGCCGAGGCCGGCATCCGCGGCCAGCACATGCCGCAGATCGTCCGCGAGAAGCTGGACTCCATCGAGGACAACCTCGAGTTCGTCAAGAAGACCATGGCCGGCATGACCAAGGCCGAGATCGACATGCCCCTCACGGCGTCCACGACCCTCGACTCCCTGGTCAACTCCGAGTCCGAGTCCGACCTGATCATCGACCCGATGCCCAACCTCTACTTCACCCGCGACCCGTTCGCGGTCGTCGGCGAGGGCGTCAACCTCAACCGCATGTACTCGGTCACCCGCAACCGCGAGACCCTGTACGGCAAGTACGTCTTCAAGTACCACCCCGACTACAAGGACGTCTCCCTGTACTTCCGCCGCGACTGCCAGTTCCACACCGAGGGCGGCGACGTGCTGAACATCAACGAGAAGACCCTCGCCGTCGGCATCTCCCAGCGCACCCAGGCAGCCGCCATCGACGTCATGGCCCAGAACATCTTCTGGAACTCCGACTCCAAGGTCGAGCGCATCCTGGCCTTCGACATCCCCGTCTCGCGCGCCTTCATGCACCTCGACACGGTCTTCACCCAGATCGACGTCGATAAGTTCACGATCCACCCCGCCATCATGGGCACCCTGCGCGTCTACGAGCTGACCGCCGGCAAGAACCCGGGCGACGTGAACATCCGCCTGATCGAGGACACCCTCGAGCACGTCCTGGAGGACGCCACCGGCGTCGACCAGGTCAAGCTGATCCCCTGCGGCGGCGGCGACCCGATCGCGGCCTCCCGCGAGCAGTGGAACGACGGCTCCAACACCCTGTGCGTCGAGCCCGGCAAGATCTGCGTCTACGCCCGCAACACCGTCACCAACGACGTGCTGTACAAGGAGGGCCTGGACCTTCTCGTCGTGCCCTCCGCCGAGCTCTCCCGCGGCCGTGGCGGCCCGCGCTGCATGAGCATGCCCTTCTGGCGCGAGGACCTCTAAGTCTTTAACGTTCCGGTGCGGTCCCCCTACAACCGCACCGGTTTCGCCCGTCAAACGGGCGCTATTACGTAAGTAATTAAGGAATTCATTTCTTCGAAAGGAAACGAACCATGGGTGTTAACCTCTCCGGCCGTAGCTTCCTCAAGCTTCTCGACCTCACCACCGAGGAGATCGAGTACCTGCTCAAGCTCTCCAAGAACTTCAAGGATATGAAGCGCGCTGGCGTTCCGCACCGCTATCTCGAGGGCAAGAACATCGTCCTGCTCTTCCAGAAGACCTCCACTCGTACCCGCTGCGCCTTCGAGGTCGGCGGCATGGACCTGGGCATGGGCGTCACCTACCTCGATCCGGGTTCGTCGCAGATGGGCAAGAAGGAGTCCATCGAGGACACCGCTCGCGTTCTCGGCCGCATGTATGACGGCATCGAGTTCCGTGGCTTTGCCCAGGACGATGTCGAGGAGCTCGCTGCTAAGTCCGGCGTGCCCGTCTGGAACGGCCTGACCACCGAGTGGCACCCCACCCAGATGCTCGCCGATATCCTGACCGTCCAGGAGAACTTCAACTACGACATCAAGGGCAAGACCCTCGTCTTCATGGGCGACTGCAAGAACAACGTCGCTCGCTCCCTCATGGTTGTCTGCTCCAAGCTCGGCATGAACTTCGTGGCCTGCGGCCCCGAGGAGTGCATGCCTGCCGACGATGTCATCGAGGCCTGCAAGCCCATCGCCGAGGCCAACGGCTGCACCATCAAGCTGACCACCGACGTCAAGGACGGCGTCACCGGTGCCGATGTCATCTACACCGACGTGTGGGTCTCCATGGGCGAGCCCGACGAGGTCTGGGCCGAGCGCATCGCTCAGCTCACCCCGTATCGTGTTACCTCCGAGGTCATGGCTATGGCCAACCCGGGTGCCATCTTCCTGCACTGCCTGCCCAGCTTCCACGACACCAACACCACGATTGGCGCCGAGAAGTGCGAGCAGTTCGGCATCACCGAGCAGGAGGTCACCGACGAGGTCTTCGAGAGTCCCGCTTCCAAGGTCTTCGACGAGGCTGAGAACCGCATGCACACCATCAAGGCTGTCATGTACGCTACGCTCAAGTAAGAGCATCTAGCATCTCGCTCGGGGTGCATTGCTGCGCACCCCGAGCGCTTTTGTCTGGTAAAAATCTCGCACCGAGCGACATGCACGGCACGGAAGAGCCGCTTTGGGCGAGATCAGTAAATGATTTATGAAGGGGGGATGAGAACTATGACTGAGACCGCTAAGAAAAAGCGCGGTATGCCTTCATCGTTCACCATTCTTCTTGCTCTGCTGGCAATTGTCGCGGTTGTTACCGTTATCGTCTCCGGTACGTCCGGTGGCGCGGTTACCGCTGCCCGCCTGAGCGATTTCTGCACCGCCCCGGTCAAGGGCTTCGCTGACGCTCTGCCCGTCTGCCTCTTCGTTATGATCCTCGGCGGCTTCCTCGGCATGATGACCGAGACCGGCGCCCTGGACAACGGCATTGCCGTTCTGGTGCAGAAGCTTAAGGGCAATGAGATCATGCTCATTCCCGTGCTGATGCTCATCTTCTCCCTCGGTGGTACCACCTATGGTATGTGCGAGGAGACCGTTCCCTTCTACGCCCTGCTCGCCGCTACCATGATGGCTGCTGGCTTCGACCCCATGGTCGGCGCCGCTACCGTCCTGCTTGGCGCTGGTTGCGGCTGCCTCGGCTCCACGGTTAACCCGTTCGCCGTCGGCGCTGCCGTCGACGCTCTGACCGGTGTTGGCATTGAGGTCAACCAGTCCATCATCATCGGCCTCGGTGCCGTCCTGTGGATCGTTACCACTGCCATGTCCATCTTCTTCGTCATGAGCTATGCCAAGAAGGTCAAGGCTGACAAGGGTTCCACCATCCTTTCGATGCAGGAGCTCAAGGACGCCGAAGAGGCTCACGGCAAGGCTGCTTCCGAGGTTAACAAGGAGGTCAAGCTCACCGGTCGTCAGAAGGGTGTTCTGATCGCCTTTGCCTTCACCTTCGTCGTCATGATCGTCGGCTTTATCCCGCTGGCCGACCTCAACGAGGGCGTCGCCAACTTCTTCGATGCTGGCGCTGTCTATGACGCCGACGGTAACGCCATCGTTCAGGGCTGGTCTGCCCTGATCACCGGCCTGCCCATTGGCCAGTGGTACTTCGACGAGGCTTCCACCTGGTTCTTCCTCATGGCTATCCTGATCGGTATCATCGGTGGCCTGTCCGAGAAGCAGATCGTCAACACCTTCATCACCGGCGCTGCCGACATGATGTCCGTTGTCCTCGTCATCGCTCTTGCCCGTGGTATCTCCGTCCTCATGGCTAGCACCGGCCTCGACGTCTACGTCCTCGACGCTGCCGCCAATGCTCTGGCTGGCCTGTCCGGCGTGATCTTCGCTCCCATGAGCTTCCTGGTCTACTTCGGCCTGTCCTTCCTGATCCCCTCGACCTCCGGTATGGCTACTGTCTCCATGCCCATCATGGGACCGCTGGCTGTTAAGCTCGGCTTCTCGCCCGAGGTCATGGTCATGATCTTCTCCGCCGCCATCGGTGTCGTGAACCTGTTCACCCCGACCTCCGGCGCCATCATGGGCGGTCTTGCCCTGGCCAAGATCGAGTGGACGACCTGGCTCAAGTTTGCGCTTAAGCTCATCGTCGCTCTCTCCGTCGTCTGCGCCATCATCCTGACCGTCGCTTGCGTGATGCTCTAAGTACCCAACGGGTACCCCACGGAAACCTTGACGATCCTGTAGAGGATCATCTGGTCATCGTCTGTCCGGTGGGGTCAACCCACCGGTAGACTCCTACCTTTAGCCCCCTCCCGTTCCGTGCGCGGGAGGGGGCGCTCTTATGTTGCGCGGTTCTACGAACCGCGCAACCAGTTGACGCTGCGCGCCGCCCAGGACGACAATTTGTCATTCAAAAGGCAAGGCATGACCAAAAGGTCTATGCCTTGCCTTTTTCATGCCAACTTGTACGTCCTGGACGGCGCTCGCTGACTTATGCTCATCCTGCGGCGCTGCCTTTGTTGGTGTAAAGGTGTCAGATTGCTTTGCGCCATGCCCTCCTCTTTCACGTCACCTTGCTCGCTCTGGTGGGCTTTCGCTGACTTATGCTCAGCCTGCGGCTCTGCCATTGTTGGTGTAGGGGGACCTTGCTCGTTCTGGCGGGTGCTCGTTGGGTTTGGCTCTGCCTGTGACGTTTCCATTGTTGGTGCGGAGTGACTTGGTTCCTGCTTCAAATTAGCTATCCCGGGTCCCCGGTGGTTGCGGTGGCGTGTTTGGTTGGTGCCTGTTGGTGGCCAGGCCCTTGCGAGGGGCAGGCTCCGTTATAATCGCCTAAGACATTAAATGGAAACGGGACGGGAGCCATACATGCGCCAGGGTTTCGACAACGCGAAGTATATCGAGCTGCAGGCCGCTCATATTAAGGAGCGCATCTCGCAGTTTGGCGGCAAGCTGTATTTGGAGTTTGGCGGCAAGCTGTTTGACGACTATCACGCGAGTCGCGTGCTGCCGGGTTTTGAGCCGGACAGCAAGTTTCGCATGCTCAAGAGCATTGCCGATGACGTTGAGGTCATCATCGCCATTAACGCGAACCATATCGAGAAGAACAAGGCTCGCGGTGACTTGGGCATTACCTATGACGAGGACGTTTTGCGCCTGGTCGACCTGTTCCGCGGCAACGGTTTTGCTGTCGCGGCCGTGGTTATCACCCAGTACGCCGGCCAGCCCGCCGCCGATGTGTTCCGCAATCGCCTGAACGCGCTCGGCATTCCCGCCAAGCTGCACTATCCCATCGAGGGCTATCCGCACGATGTCGATCTGATCGTGT
>ERZ772884.2571-NODE-2571-length-10380-cov-12.880969_pt1 | contig 10380 bp, 9 predicted proteins | sample MGYA00580574_ERZ772884 | MGnify/ENA primary metagenome ERZ772884 (study PRJEB29015, sample SAMEA2737690) | human gut metagenome | biome: human gut; feature: human-associated habitat; material: faeces | place: China | collected 2012 ... | reverse complement strand
AGCCGCCGGAGCGGTGCTTAAGCCGTAAGGCGGGAATTGTGCGGTGTTGCCCTAAATATAATCAGGGAAGCACAGTTTGTGGCGTATTTCTCCGCTGTTAAAGTTCAGCCTGTTTTTCGCGGCATTCAGGGCAGATGTAATGGATGGTCAGCTGGTAGGAACGCACTTCGGTTCCAATGGCATTTTCAATTTCGCGCACCAGGCCGATCACCGGCAGGTCCTGCAGGCTGCCGCAGCAATCACAGTACAAATGGCCGTGCGGGTTGGAGGTTTTATCAAACCGGTCGGGGCCATCCGGCATTTCCAGTCGGGCAATTTCCCTGGCCTGTTCCATCAGCTTTAAGTTGCGGTACACGGTGCCGCGGGCAATGCCGGGCATCTTCTCCCTGGCAATGGCAAAAATTTCGTCCGCCGTCAGGTGTTTGGGGCTGTGCTGTAAAATTTCCAAAATCAAGGCACGCTGGCGTGTCATGGCGGGCTCCTTTCTGTATGGAATGAGTTGTAAGAAAATTTATAAAATAAGACATGGTAAGATATCTTTACCATAAGAATACACATGTTTCGTATATTTGTCAACGTAATTTGCTGGCAAGCAGGATATTTTTTAAGAGCTTGTCCGAATTCATGGCAGAGCAATGCCGCCGCACCATCCACGGTGCAGCGGCATTGCCTGTGTTAATTCTTTTCCGGGTCCAGGCAGGCGCCGGCTTTGCGGCATTCCAGGTGCAGGTGGCTGCCCTGCTGGGCTTCGGCGGGCACATTGCCTGTGGTGCCAAGGCGGGCCCCGGCAGTTACTTTTTCGCGCTGGGTCACGGCAACTTCTTCCAGCCCGCAGTAGCGCCACACACGATCCTGCGCGTCGGTCACTTCCACCACGCGGCCCCACAGAGCGTCATCCGCAATGGCGGTCACGGTACCGGCGGCCACCGCCGTCACCTGTTCGGCGGTATAATCCGTGCCGTTGTGGGTGCGCCAGTCCCCCAGGGTGGGGTTATACACCAGCGTATTCCCGCTGAACGCCTGGCTGACTTTACCGTTCCAGCCAGCGTGCGGCAAGGTTCCCTGCTGCGCGGACGAAGCAGCAGAGCTGCCAGTCCCGCCGGAGGCGCTGCCAGACTGCCCAGCCCCCTGCTGCAAGGATGACGATGCAGACCCCGCAGCTGACGGCGCGGGCGATGGCTGCGCTGTCGCCACAGGCACATCCTGTGCGGGCTGGTTTACGGCGGCATCCGGTGAATCCCATACGTCTGTTCCCTCCTCCAGGGCCTGCTTTTGGATGCGGGTCAGGTCCTCCACCCCGCGCACCACGCTGCGGATGGCGGCAATTCCGGTAATGGTTGCCGCAAACACCAGCGCAAGGCAGACAAGATATAACCCTTTTGCCTTCAAAAATGCTTTAATGCTGTTCATCTTCCCCCGTCCTTTGCTTGCCGTACGGCCAAAACATCAGGCGCAAAACCTGCCGCCCGGAACTTTTAACCGCACCGTTCGTGTTGTGTATGTCATTAGTGTTGCGCGGACAGATTGGATTTATGCACAAAGCGGGCAAAAATACTGCCCGGTTTTGCTATGCAGTTTGCCCCAACGGCACCGTTTTGTTTTGTTTAACCTTGCTCTTGCGTTTTGCTCCACCAGCGTTTATACTTATTATAGTAGGACTATTATGTCCATCACTATTATTATTTGTGAGGTGGAGACAATGAAGGAACCCCTGGTTATTACGATGGCGCGTGAATATGCATCCGGCGGCAGCGAGATTGCCCAGAAAGTTGCTGATCTTTTGGGGATTCCCCTGTATAACAAGGAGCTGATCACCATCGCCGCAAAAAAGAGCGGCCTGACGGAAGAAGCCATTGCCGCCAGCGAGACCCAGCGCAGCGGCAGCCTGATCTACAGCCTTTACATGATGGGCAACACCATGCCCCTGGCGGACCAGGTGTACATTTTGCAGTCCAATGTCATCAAGGAAGTTGCTTCCCAGGGCTCCTGTGTGATTTTGGGCCGTTGTGGTGACTATGTTCTGCGCGACCGCCCCAATGTGCTGCGCACCTTTGTGTTTGCCCCCATTGATATCCGCGTGGCCAACGCCAAAGTGCGCCCCGATGCCAAGGATATGCCCGATCGCCTATGGGAGACCCATCTGGCCAAGCATGACCGCGCCCGCGCAAGCTATTACAACTACTATACTGAAAACCGCTGGGGCGAAGCGAAAAACTATGATCTTTGCCTGAATGCAGCAATTGGCCAGGATGCCTGTGCCCAGCTGATTGTTCAGGCTGCAAAAGCAATGGAGGCAGCTAATCAGGAATGAGTGATTCTGTACAGAAATACTCTGCATCCCGAATGGGCAGCGCGCCGATAGGCCCGCTGCTCCTTTCGTGTTCAGTACCTATGATGATTTCGATGCTGGTTCAGGCACTTTATAACATTGTGGACAGCATCTTTGTCAGTCATGTGAACGAAGCGGCGCTTTCCGCCGTTTCGCTGGCGTTCCCCATCCAGAACCTGATGATTGCCTTTGCCGTGGGCACTGCTGTTGGTGTAAACGCCTATCTTTCCCGCTGTTTGGGTGAGGGCAACCGGGCCGAGGCCAGCCGCGCGGCGATGAACGGCCTGTTCTTAGCGTTCTGCGGCGGCATCGCCTTTCTGGTGTTCGGCATTTTGGGCGCGCGGGCGTTCATTGCGTCCCAGACCACCGATGCCCAGATCATGCAGTACGGTGCCGATTATCTTTCCATCTGCACGTTATGGTGCATGGGCTTGTTCCTGCAGTGCATGCTGGAAAAACTGCTGGTCGCCACCGGGCGCAGTGCGTTCGCCATGGCCAGCCAGCTGATTGGCGCTTTGGTCAACATTGCGCTGGATCCCATCTTCATCTTCGGTCTGTTCGGCGTGCCCCGCATGGAAGCAGCCGGTGCTGCTGTGGCTACCGTAGCCGGGCAGTGGATCGGCGCAGCTGCCGGGCTGACGATGAACCTGCTGTGCAATAAGGACATCAACCTAACGCTGAAAGGCTTCCGCCCGGCGTGGTCCACCATCAAGCGCATTTACGCGGTGGGCATCCCCTCCATTGCCATGAACGCCATTGGCAGCGTGATGACCTTTGCGATGAACAACATCCTGATTGCCTTTTCCAGCACCGCCGTTGCGGTGTTTGGTGTCTACTTCAAGCTGCAAAGCTTTGTATTCATGCCTATTTTTGGCATTAACAACGGCATGGTGCCCATTATCGGCTACAATTACGGTGCCCGCCAGCCCAAGCGCATTACCCAAACCATCAAACTGGCTGTCTGCTTTGCCGAGTGCATTATGCTGTGCGGCTTGATTCTGGCCGAAGTTTTCCCACATGTGCTGCTGGGTGTGTTCAACGCCAGCCCCACCATGCTGGCCATGGGTATTCTGGCCTTGCGCATTATTGCCATCCATTTTCCGATGGCAGGGTTCAACGTAATTTCTTCCTCCGCGTTCCAGGCGCTGGGGCGCGGCACGCTGGCGCTTTTGGTTTCGGTGATCCGCCAGCTGGTTGTGCTGGTGCCTGCCGCCTGGCTGCTGAGCCGCACCGGTAACGTAAACGCCGTGTGGTTTGCTTTTCCCATTGCAGAGCTGGTTGCCGTTACGCTGTGCGCTGTGTTTATGCGCAAGTGCCACCGCGACATTTTGCTGCCAATGGAAGCCGGCCAGAAAACGGCTGCCGCTGTATAAGGAGGGGTTTGTATGCTGCGCCATATCAAACCGGGCATGCTGGTGTTCAGTGTGCTGTACATTCTGCTTGGCCTGCTGTTGCTGCTTGCCCCGCAGGCGGTTGCCGATGTGTTCTGCATTGCGCTGGGCTTGTTGGTGGTTTTGTGCGGGCTGCAAAGCCTGTACGGTTATTTTAAAAAAGATAACGGCAGCATCCGAGCCGCCGTCAGCCTGCTGCTCAGCCTGCCCACCATTGCGCTGGGCATGTGGGCACTATTGTGTACCGTACAAAGCGCCATGACCTTTGAATGGCTGTTGCCGCTGTTGTTTGGCCTGATGCTGCTGGTGGATGGCGTGGTGCGCGCACAGTCTTCCTTTGCCCTTGCCAAGCGCAAGGGGCAAAAGTGGTGGGTGGTGCTGCTGCTCAGCATTGTTTCGCTGTTGTGCGGGGCATTGCTGGCGTGTTCTCAGCTGCTGAACAACCGCAACGTGGATCTTTTGCTGCTGTCCGGCATCTTTTTACTGGCAGAGGGCATTTTGAACCTGTGCTGCACCATTTATATTGCGATGGAGTTCCATGCGCTGGACAGGCTGGATGCTGCCAAGGCGGAAATGGAAACCGCTGCCGCACCGGAGCCATCCCCCGAAGCCCCCTCCCCTGCCCCGGCTGAACCCGCTGCAGAAGAATCTGCCGAAACGGACCTGCCCGATGTGCCAGCCCCGGAGCTGACCACCGAACCACCGGAACCCGACCAAGAGCCCACAGCGAATGCCGCAACCTGATGTTACCCTGCGCTGAAACGGCGTTTATTTGTAAATTTAAGGAGCAATTACCCTACATGAACAATTATGATCTGATTATCGTTGGCGCCGGCCCGGCCGGTATTTTTACCGCACTGGAACTGCTGCGCAAAAGCAGCAAAACTACCGGCCCGCGCATCTGCCTGATTGAAAAGGGCAAACCGGTAGAAAAGCGCCACTGCCCCAAAGATAAAACCGGCCACTGCGTGAACTGCAAGCCCACCTGCGCCATCACCACCGGCTTTTCCGGTGCCGGTGCGTTCTCGGACGGCAAGCTGTCCCTCTCCTATCAGGTTGGCGGCGAGCTGCCGGAGCTGATCGGTGAGGATTTTGCCCAGGAGCTGATCAACTACACTGACAAGATCTATCTGGAATTTGGCGCTGACCCGCATGTGGAAGGTATTTACGAGGGCAGCGAGATCAAGGAGATCCGCAAGCGCGCCATCCAGGCCGGCCTGCAGCTGGTGGACTGCCCCATCCGCCACCTTGGCACCGAAAAAGCTCAGCAGCTGTACCTGAACATCCAGAACTATTTGCTGGCCCGCGGTGTGGAGATGCTGTTCAACACCGAATGTGACAACATTCTGCTGGAAGGCAGCGAGTGCAAGGGCGTTGTGATCACCGAAAAGGGTGAGCGCCGCGAGCTGCGCGCCGACCAGGTTGTGATTGCCACCGGCCGCCGCGGTGCAGATTGGCTGGAAAAGCTGTGCGCCGAGCACAACATTGCCCACAAGCCCGGCACCGTTGATATTGGTGTGCGTGTGGAGTGCCGCAACGAGATCATGGAGACCATCAACAAGGTTCTGTACGAAGGCAAGCTGATCGGTTACCCCAACCCGTGGAAGAACAAGGTCCGCACCTTCTGCCAGAACCCCGGCGGCTTTGTCGCGCAGGAAAACTATGACAATGACCTGGCGGTCGTCAACGGTCACAGCTACAAGGATCTGAAATCCGGCAACACCAACCTGGCCATTCTGGTCAGCCACAACTTTACCGAGCCGTTCAACCAGCCCATTGCCTATGCCCAGAAGGTTGGCGAACTGACCAACATGCTGGGTGCCGGGCACATTCTGGTACAGCGCTACGGTGATATTCTGGACGGCAAGCGCACTTGGGCCAAGGAGCTGGCACATTCCAATGTGCGCCCTACCCTGAAAGATGCCGTTGCGGGCGACATTACCGCCGCCATGCCGTACCGCGCCATGGTGAGCATTATTGAGTTCATCAAGATGGTGGACCATGTTGCCCCCGGCTTTGCCGCACCGGAAACCCTGCTGTACAGCCCGGAGCTGAAGTTCTATTCCAACAAGGTCAAGATGGACACCGACCTGGAAACGAACATTTCCGGCCTGCACTGCCTGGGCGATTCCTCCGGATGGACCCGCGGCCTGATGATGGCCTCCGTCATGGGCGTTCTGATGGGCCGCAAGCTGATTGAGAATCATGATATGTGAGGTTTTTACGGAGGATTTTTTGTTCCTTCTTTGAAAAGAAGGAAGCAGAAACTTTCATCATATTATCACATAAAATAAAATTATAGGCACATCACGGATGGATTACGTGGTGTGCCCTTTTTGTTTATAATTCTTCCTTATAATTTATTGCGCGGTAGGGCGGCCAGCCCCCTGGCCGCCGAATGGACACACATCTTTGTTTTTTGGTAAAATATATTTTCTCTGCCCGTCATGCGGGACGATGCAAGCATCGTCCCCTACAAACAATTTATCGGTTTGCGGCAAATATTTACGCTTCTCCGCGGCGGGGTGAGGGCACCCCGCCCTACCACCTGTTTTATTGTTGGCTGCCTACAATAAAATGCTCTGTAGGGAACGGTCCTAACCTTTCCGAAAGCCCACAAACAATGCACCCCAAAAAACCGAAATATGGCGAACACCCGGAACGGTCAAGACCGTTCCCTACAAATCGTTTTTCAATTTGCGTCCATTTCTGTAAAATCCATACACCAAAAAGGCGCACCACACAATCCCTGTGTGATGTGCCTTAATTTTATTTTTTCTGTTTTGCTATACTAAAGTTTCTTTTGTCCCTTCTTTTCAAAGAAGGGACAAAAAACTCCCGTAAAGAACTTAGTTCCCGCTTTCAGCCGTTGCGGTGGACTGGCTGCTTTCGCCCAGGATCACTTCGCAGCTGATGACCTTGCCATCACGCTCTACCTGCAGGGTAACGGTATCGCCAACTTCCTTGCTCTGGCAATACTTCTGTACATCGGATGCACTGGAGACTGCCACATCATCAATGGAGATGATGCGGTCACCCAGCTTCAGGCCGCCTTTTTCGGCACCGCTGCCGGATGCGATCTGGTAGATATACACACCATAGTTGCTGACGCCGTACTGCATAGCAGTCTGGGCATCATTGATGGTGATGACCGTAACACCCATGGCCGGGCGGGCAACATAACCCTTTTCAATCATCTGTTTTGCCATTTCCATGGCGGTATTGATGGGAATTGCAAAGCCAAGCCCCTCTGCATCGCTGGAGCTGCTCTTGGCGTTGACAATACCGATCAGCTCACCGTTTGCATTGAACAGGCCGCCGCCGGAGTTGCCCGGGCTGATGGAAGCGCTGGTCTGGATCAGGTTCATATCGTTGCCCTGAACGGTAACTTCACGGTTCAAGGCGCTGACAATACCATTGGTAACGGTGTTGCTCAGGGTACCCAGCGGGTTGCCAACGGCAATGGTGGTTTCGCCAACAGCCAGGCTGTCGCTGTCGCCAATCACAGCCGGAGTCAGACCGGTGGCTTCGATTTTCAGGACTGCAACGTCCGAAGTAGAATCCTGGCCAACGACCGTTGCGGTATACTCTGTTCCGTCTGCCAGCTGTACCGTGATGTTATTTGCGCCGGAAACCACATGGGCACAGGTCACAATGTAACCATCCTGCGAGATGATCACGCCGGAGCCTGCACCGCTCTGCACATAGCTGCCGCCAAACCAGGTGTTGGTGCTGACCATCTGCTCGGTGGTGATGGCCACAACGCTGGGCTGTACCAGCGCGGCAACATCCTGAATCGACAGGTTGGTGCCGTTGGTGCTGCCCTGGGATACAGAATCCGTGTTGGTGTCACGCTGAACCTGCTGGACCACAACCTGGCCGCCGGTCAAGCCGGTGCGGCTGGCAACCACAGTTCCTGCCAGGCCACCACCAAAGCCAAGGGCTACCACACCGATGCAGGCCGCCACACGCAGCAAAACCTTTTTGCCGCCGTGGCTCTTTTTGGGCTCGTTCTGCGGGGGCTGTGGGTTGCTGGAATAGCTGTAGCCATTGTAGCCGCCGTTATTGCCGTTGCCACCGTTGCCACCGTTGCCGCCATTGCCGCCATTGCCTGCAACGGGGCCCTGGGGGTTATAGCTGCTGTTCTGTTGGCTGGAATTAGAATAATCTGTCTGTGCGGTGTTGGCGGTGTTCATTCCGCTGCTGCCCACATTGGGGTAACCGGACTGCTCTGCCTGGGGCTGTTCCGGCTGAGTGCCCGCTGGCTGCCCGTTATTATTCTGCGGGCCGCCATTATTATAAAGACCCGAATAATCATATTCACTCATGAAAAATCTCTCCTTTGTTCTGCCGCACGGCGCTTGGGGGCCGCCGGGCGGTGATACACGGTCTGGCGGAAACTTTTGCTTTGTCTTTCTTGCTTCCCTCAACCTTGTGCCTACAGTATAACCGCTAATTGTGAAAACAGTTTCGCGACTGCGTGAAAGAAATGTGAAATCTCCAAAAATCCGGTCAGTTTGGGCTGTGGTTTGACTTTATCCGCCCCATGCCGTACAATCAGTTGCAGACTGAAACATTAGGGGGAGCTTGCCCATGCGGATTGAAAAAACGGCACTGGACGCACAAAACCGCTGTGTCTATTCGTTATATAAAGAGAAAGGCTGCATCGGCCATGCCGTTACCTGTGCCGATTGTTTTGAAGCGTTGGAAATTGCCCCGGAATGGCAGAGCCGCGGGTACGGAAGCTATCTGCTGCGGGAGGTTTTGCGCCAGAACGGCGGCTTTGACCGGACTGCCCCCAGCGAATTCACCGCGCCACTGCCGGATGCCGGCAATACCGCTGCGCAGGCGCTGGCGGCAAAGTTCGGTTTTGTGCCGCGCGGCGGGCTGCTGGTGCGCCGCCGCGTGCCGGACCTGACGGCAGTGGAGCTGACCCACCGCTTTTTGCGCAGCACACTGGCACCGGGCGGACTGTATCTGGATGCCACCTGCGGCAACGGGCACGATACCCTATTTTTATGCAGCGTTGCCGGGGAAAATGGCCGGGTGATCGGGCTGGATATCCAGCCTCAGGCCGCGGCCAACACCAATGCGCTGCTGGCCGCCAACGGCATGGCTGCCATTGGCCGCGCGGAATGCTGCGACCATCGGGAGCTGCTGCGCTTTGCCCCGCCGGGCAGTGCGGACTGCGTGATGTTCAACTTTGGCTGGCTGCCAGGTGCCGCGCACGATGTACACTCCACGGCAGATTCCACCCTGCCCGCGCTGCAGGCCGGGCTGGACGCCCTGAAGCCCGGCGGCGTGCTTGCCGCGGTGCTGTACAGCGGCAAGGTGATCGGCAATGCGGAGAAAAAGGCTGCGGCGGAGTTTTTCCGCAGCCTGCCGCTGGCCGATTATACCGTGCTGATCTGCGAATTTGCCAACTGGGCCGATACCGCTCCCCTGCCCTGCTTTGTCATTAAGCGGGAAAAATAACCGCTGCCGCTGTGAAGCCCCAAAAAAGGAAGTGCTGCCAATGCTGCAACAGCAAACACAAAGCCCCGGCTGGCGGGTGCTGAACCGCGATGTGATCAAATACATCGCGATGACCGCCATGCTGCTGAACCACATCGCCAATATTTTTCTGGTGCCAGGCACCCTCTGGTACGAGGTGCTGGTGGATATCGGCTACTTTACCGCCATTACCATGTGCTATTTTCTGGTAGAGGGCTTCCGGTACACCCACAGCCGCAAACAGTATGCCTTACGGCTGTTCGGGTTCGGTGTGGTTTCACAGGTGCCGTTCTCGATGGCGTTTGCCCAAAACGGCATTCTGGAATTTCAGGATTTCAACATGATGTTCACGCTGTTCCTGTGTTTTTGCATCTTGTTGTGTATCGAAACCATCCGGAACCGTTTTTTGCGCGGCGTGCTGATCGTACTGCTGATTTTTGGTTCGTTGTTTTGTGACTGGGCGCTGCTGGCCCCGGTGTTCACCCTGCTCTTCCGCTGGTCCGGCCAGGACCAAAAACGACTGCGGTTCAGTTTTGCGCTTTCTGCCGCGCTGTTTGGCTGGCTGAATTACACCAGCAGCGTGTGGCTTTACCCCACCGCACAGTGTTTGCTGATGGCCTGCGGCAGCATGGCAGGGATCGCTGCATCCGGGTTTGTGATCTTGTATCTGTACAATGGCCAGCGGGCGGCACGGGGAAAGAAATTTTCGCAGTGGTTTTTCTATCTGTTTTACCCGGTGCATTTATTGGTGCTGGGGGTAATTCGGGTGATGGGGTGATGGTGCGCGGTAGATTTTTACCGTTATACGCTCCGCGGGACGGTGCAAGCATCGTCCCCTGCAAATAAATTGCAGCGTTTACCGCGATAGGCATGGTTCCTCCGCGGCGGGGTGAGGGCACCCCGCCCTACAGATGCTTTGTTGGTTTGCAACACATTATAAAATGCTCTGTAAGGAACGGTCTAGACCGTTCCTTACAGATTGTTTTTCAACTTGTACCAATTTCTATAAAGCCAACATCAAAAAGGCGCACCACACGATGGTTTTGTGTGATGCGCCTTTATTTATCTTTTGAGTTCTATTATACTAAAGGCAGCACCGCACAATTCCCGCTTAACGGCTCAAGCACCGCTCCGGCGGCTGCGGCACGGCATCTGCGTTGCCAAAAT
>ERZ772884.2570-NODE-2570-length-10388-cov-3.303203_pt1 | contig 10388 bp, 7 predicted proteins | sample MGYA00580574_ERZ772884 | MGnify/ENA primary metagenome ERZ772884 (study PRJEB29015, sample SAMEA2737690) | human gut metagenome | biome: human gut; feature: human-associated habitat; material: faeces | place: China | collected 2012 ... | reverse complement strand
CGAGGAGCTCATCGCACAGCTCCGCCAGTATGCAGAGGAGTGGGCAGCAGTGCCTATGCTCGCAAAGACACACGGACAGCCCGCTTCGCCTACACGCCTGGGCAAGGAGGTGATGGTGTTCGTATACCGTCTTGAGGAGCAGCTGCGCCAGCTGAAGGAGTGCCGCCTCACCGCTAAGTTCGGCGGTGCTACCGGCAACTACAACGCTCACCACGTAGCCTACCCCGAGTACGACTGGAAGGCGTTCGGCAACCGCTTCGTGAGCGAGAAGCTCGAACTGGAGCGCGAGCAGTTCACTACACAGATCTCCAACTACGACTGCCTCGGTTCTGTGTTCGACGCAATGCGCCGCATCAACACAATCATCATCGACCTCGACCGCGACTTCTGGATGTACATCTCTATGGAGTACTTCAAGCAGAAGATCAAGGCAGGCGAAGTAGGCTCGTCGGCAATGCCGCACAAGGTGAACCCCATCGACTTCGAGAACTCTGAGGGCAACCTCGGCATGGCTAACGCCGTTCTGCAGTTCCTCGCACAGAAGCTCCCCGTGAGCCGTCTGCAGCGCGACCTCACCGACTCTACCGTTCTGCGCAACGTAGGCGTACCGTTCGGCCACGGCGTAATCGCTATCGAGAGCACACTCAAGGGTCTGCGCAAGCTCATCCTCAACGAGGAGAAGCTCAAGGAAGACCTCAACAACACATGGGCAGTAGTGGCAGAAGCCATCCAGACCATCCTCCGTCGCGAGGCTTACCCGCATCCGTACGAGGCTCTGAAGGCGCTCACACGCACCAACAAGCACATGACCGAGGAGACCATCCACGAGTTCATCCAGACTCTCAACGTGAGCGACGCTGTGAAGGCGGAACTGATGGCTATCACGCCGATGAACTACACCGGCATCTAAGCAAGATACAACAAGATATAATTAGACATTAGCCGTGAGGCTATATACATAAACAATAAAACCAAATAAGCAATTATGGATTCAGAAAACGTAAAGAATCAGGAACAGAACACAGCGGATCAGACTACTGGCAATAGCGAGAGCTACGGCCGTGCCGCAGGAAACTATCAGAAAGAGTATCGCAGCGTGACGGGACGTCGCCCGCGTATTCACACACAGCACTCGGCTTCGGCTTCAACACAGAGCGAGGACGGCGGCTTCCGTCCGGAAGGCTTCGGATCTGGCCTCGGCGCTCAGCAGCAGGGTGGCTACCAGCCACGTCAGGGCGGATACCAGCCACGTCAGGGCGGATACCAGCAGCGCGGCGGCTATCAGCCACGTCAGCAGGGCGGCTATCGTCCGCGCTACAATCAGGACGGCGAGCAGCAGCAGGGCGGCTACCAGCCACGTCAGCAGGGCGGCTATCGTCCGCGCTACAACCAGGACGGCGAACAGCAGCAGGGCGGCTATCAGCCACGTCAGCAGGGCGGCTACCAGCAGCGCGGCGGTTACGGACAGCAGGGCGGCTACAATCAGGGTGGCTACCAGCAGCGTCAGCGCACACCGGGCTACGACCCCAACGCAAAGTATAGCATGAAAAAGCGCATTGAGTACAAGGAGGAGAACTACGATCCGAACGAACCGCTTCGTCTGAACAAGTTCCTCGCCAACGCAGGTGTTTGCTCCCGTCGCGAGGCTGATGAATTCATCACTGCCGGAGTCGTTTCTGTAAACGGAGAGGTAGTGACCGAGCTCGGCACCAAGATCAAGCGCACAGACGAGATAAAATTCCACGACCAGCCCGTAACACTCGAGAAGAAGGTGTACGTGCTGCTCAACAAACCGAAGGACTGCGTGACAACAAGCGACGACCCACAGCAGCGTAAGACCGTGATGGACCTCGTGAAGAACGTGTGCCCGGAGCGCATCTACCCGGTAGGACGCCTCGACCGCAACACAACCGGCGTGCTCCTGCTCACCAACGACGGCGACCTCGCTTCTAAGCTCACACACCCGAAGTTCCTGAAGAAGAAGGTATACCACGTATACCTCGACAAGAACGTAACGGCTCACGACATGCAGCAGATTGCTCAGGGCATCGAGCTTGAGGACGGCGAGATACATGCAGACGCTATCGAGTACGCAAGCGACACAGACAAGAGCCAGGTAGGCATCGAGATCCACAGCGGCAAGAACCGCATCGTACGCCGCATCTTCGAGCACCTCGGCTACCGCGTCGTTAAGCTCGACCGCGTGCAGTTCGCAGGACTCACCAAGAAGAACCTCCGCCGCGGCGACTGGCGCTTCCTCACAGAGAAGGAAGTGGAGATGCTGCGCATGGGAGCATTCGAGTAAAACATAAACAGGTTGAAGTGGTGAGGTGTTGAGATGGTGTACACAACATCCCACCATGTCAACCCTTTTAACTTAAACAATATAATGGAAAGAACAAAAGTTATTGACGCTCTCCGTAGCACCGACTTCGGAAGCCAAATCAACGTAAAGGGTTGGGTGCGCACTCACCGCAGTTCGAAGGCTGTCGACTTCATCGCGCTCAACGACGGTTCTACAATCAAGAACATACAGATCGTGGTAGACCCCACCAAGTTCGACGCCGAGATGCTGAAGCAGATCACCACCGGTGCCTGCATCAGCGCAGTAGGTACGCTCGTAGAGAGCCAGGGTGCAGGTCAGACATCTGAGATACAGTGTGAGAGCCTCGAAGTATACGGACTCTGCGGCAGCGACTACCCGATGCAGAAGAAAGGACAGTCGTTCGAATACATGCGTCAGTACGCTCACCTGCGTCTGCGCACCAACACATTTGGTGCAGTGATGCGCATACGCCACAACATGGCGATGGCTATCCACACCTACTTCCACGAGCACGGCTACTTCTACTTCAACACTCCGCTCATCACCGCAAGCGACTGCGAGGGTGCAGGTCAGATGTTCCAGGTTACGACCAAGAACCTCTACAACCTGAAGAAGACAGAGGACGGCAAGATCGACTACTCTGACGACTTCTTCGGCAAGCAGACTTCGCTCACCGTGTCTGGACAGCTCGAGGGCGAGCTCGGAGCCACAGCGCTCGGAGCCATCTATACCTTCGGTCCGACATTCCGCGCAGAGAACTCTAACACTCCGCGCCACTTGGCTGAGTTCTGGATGGTAGAGCCTGAGGTGGCATTCCTCGACCTCGCCGGACTCATGGACCTCGAGGAGGACTTCATCAAGTATTGCATCCGTTGGGCACTCGACCACTGCAAGGACGACCTCGAGTTCCTCAACAAGATGATAGACAAGGGTCTCATCGCACGTCTTGAGGGCGTGCTCAACTCCGAGTTCGTTCGTCTGCCTTACACCGAGGGCATCCGCATCCTGCAGGAGGCTATACAGAACGGCAAGAAGTTCGAGTTCCCATGCGAGTGGGGCGACGACTTGGCTTCTGAGCACGAGCGTTTCCTCGTTGAGGAGCACTTCAAGAAGCCGGTTATCATGACCAACTATCCGAAGGCTATCAAGGCGTTCTACATGAAGATAGACGCTGAGGAGAGCGGCTTCGGCGGCAAGAGCGGTCAGACCGTTCAGGGCACCGACGTTCTCTTCCCGCAGATCGGCGAGATCATCGGCGGTTCTGTACGCGAGGAGAGCTACGACAAGCTGATGAACGAGATTGAGGAGCGCAACATCCCGATGAAGGATATGACATGGTACCTCGACACACGCAAGTACGGCTCATGTCCGCACGCTGGCTTCGGCCTCGGCTTCGAGCGCCTCATACTCTTCGTAACAGGTATGCAGAACATCCGCGACGTGATTCCGTTCCCGCGTACTCCGAAGAGTGCTGAATTCTAAACCAATTTCCACATCCATAAACTTTATGGGGGTGTAGCAGACAATAGTTTGCTGCACCCTTTTTTGTTATTAATATAGCGTATGCGAAAAAATCTCCCAACGGTTGTCTTTTATTTTAACATTATTTTAATTTGCATTAATAAGTGTACATCATACTATGTTTTTGCATGATGTACACCGATATTGCAGAACATGCCAAATATTTGCAGAACATTCCAAATTGTTCTAAAGTTCATCTAAATGCGCTGAAAGAAGAACGTTTGCACGATTCTTAACTTTTTCATAACTTTGCAAATTGTAGAAACTATTAAGTATTTTTCTAACGTTTCAAAGGCGTTATTTCCCTACAAAGTTAAAAATCAGTTAAAATACAAAAGACAATGAGAAAAGTTATCAAAACTGTAATGATGGCAGCCTTCACCGTCATTGCCATGTCTGCATCAGCAGCGTCTGTGCAGACCTACAGCGCATCGTCAGACTCTGTTCTGACCCAACCCGTAGACACTCTGAGCGAGAAACTCGCACAGATGGAGAACCGCGTAAACACCCTTGAAAAGGAGCAGAACTACACTAAGGTTTGGAAGCGCAAGAAATACTGGAAGTTCGGTATCACCCAGCCTAACCTCGAGCGCACAGACGGCGAGGCTATGACATGGAAGACCAACGGATCGTTCTTCGTACAGCAGGGTCGCACAGCCTATCTTCACGCCAAGCCAATCGCCGGACTCATCAAGATTGGTATAGACTACGGCTTCCTCGACTTCACCTATACCAAGCTGAAGCTCAACACGGACAACGCCACCGCAAAGAGCGGCACACGCGCTTCTGAAGGCTTCGATGACATCGTCAGCGGCAAGCCCGACGGCAATCCGTCTATACTCCCTGGCAACATCAACCTCGGTATGCACAAGTTCGACTACAGCATGCACGTTGGTCCGAGCGTGAGCGTGAATCCTTGGAACAAGCTCATCGCAGCAGCCTACTTCCACGTGATGCCTACAGCGACGGGCGTACTGCAGAACGACACCTTCGCCTACGGTTTCGGTTGCATGATGGCAGCCGGCGTATCGGTAGCTTACAAGTGCATCTCGCTCGGTGTAGAGGGTCTTTGGGGCAAGGTTAAGTACAAGCAGGCAAGCTTCGACGGCGGCGACGACGAGGGTAACAACGATGGCGACTACGACAACGGCAGCGACTACGACGATGGCGACAGCGAGAGCTACTTCTCAACCGAGAAGTTCACGCTGAAGCAGAGCGGCATCCGCGCATACGTAGCCATCCGCTTCTAAGCAATACAAAAAATCAGAATACACAACCCTAAACGAAAACATATATGAGAAGAAACTTTCTTTATGTCTGCCTCATCGCACTTGCATCGGTAGGCTTCACAGCCTGCGAAAGCGACGAAAACGGCGAATATGGCGAAGAGAAGATACCCGCAGGCGCATTGCCTACCACAGAGTTCACACTCGGCAATTTCGAAGACGAGCCTTATGCTGAGGACGCGATAAAGGTCGAGGTTCAGAGTACATTGGAAGGCAATCCCGAATTCTCGTCTATCGAGCTTTTCGGTGACGGCCACTACCTCATGAGCGGAGCACGCTCTAACCATGCGCCGCAGAAGACCGTGAAAGCGAAGCGCGAGGCAGACGGTTCGGTTTCTGTCTTCAAGAAACGCGGCACAAAGCGCATGGCTACACGTGCCAACGAGGACGGCACAATAATCTTCGACAACGGTTCGTACACTTACGGCACATACACACGCGAGCAGAAGGGCGTGTACCGATTCAACAACGGCGCATTACTCGACCTGCGCAAGCTGCAGGAAGGCAGTTCGGAAGTGGTATACACCAACAGCGACGGCTCGAAGTCGACGGTATACGTAAGCTACAATGTTGACGAGAAGCCGCTGGAAATGCGCAGCATCTGCCGCTCATGGCGAATGAATAGTTTCGAGACATGGCACTACTTCAACGGTGCATACATAGCACACGGCAAGCAGTGGATTGAAAACGGTGTGGTTTCGCATAATGTAGAATTCTCACCGGCTGCAGGAAAATGGGACTATGACAAGGATGATGTTCTTGACGAGGACAGCGAGTTCTGCAAGCGCATTATATTCTCAAGCAGCACCTACCTCTGCTTCTACGTGGACGGCACAGCCGAGGTGTCTGGATGGGATTGGCGCGACCGCAGCAACGGCACACTGTACTATTATGACCTCTTCGATCAGGATAACACAGAAAAATGGGACGGCTATGTAACCGTACGTTTCAAGGGCAGTCAGATGCGCGTTTACGAAGACTACAGTGATTCGAAAGATGGCATGAGCTTCCGCATGATTTGTGTGAACACTCTCACCGCAGGCTATTAACTCATAAAAAAACTCCGTATGCGCTGTGCATGCGGAGTTTTTTATTAACACGGATTGAGCTGTTAGCGATTTTTTGTTTATCTTTGCATACAAAATTGCATACAAAATATCAATCCGTACATGACCAACATAGCCAGCTATTTCCCGATAACCGACCCCACCCTGATATTCTTTGTGGTGATGCTCATCATTCTGTTTGCTCCTATCATCATGGGCAAGCTGCGCATCCCGCATATCATTGGCATGGTGCTCGCCGGAGTAGCAGTCGGCAAGTACGGCTTCAACATCCTTGCGCGCGACGACTCGTTCGAGCTGTTCGGCAAGGTCGGACTCTACTACATCATGTTCCTCGCCTCGCTGGAGATGGACATGGAGGGCGTAAAGCGCAACAAGGGTCGCTTCCTCGGATTCGGTCTGCTGACGTTCGCGCTGCCGCTCGTGCTGACATACTTCGCCAGCATATCCCTGCTGCATTACTCCGTGTTCGCGTCGCTGCTCTTGGGCTGCCTCATGGCGTCGAACACGCTCATCGCCTACCCCATCGTGGGCCGCTACGGTCTGCAGCGCAAGCCGAGCGTGACGCTCTCGGTCGGTTCGTCGATGATTTCGCTGCTCATGGCGCTCGTGGCGCTTACAGCCATCGTCGCCTCGTACGGCGGCGAGACGAGCGTGTGGTTCTGGCTGCTGTTCGTGGGCAAGTTCGTGGGCTACTGCGTCGCGATGTTCCTGCTCATTCCGCGCTTCACGCGCTGGTTCCTGCGCCGTTACAGCGACGCCGTCATGCAGTTCATCTTCGTGATGTCGATGCTCTTCATGAGTGCGGCGGCGAGCGAAGTCGTAGGTCTTGAAGGCATCATCGGCGCCTTCGTAGCCGGCATCATCCTCAACCGCTACATACCCCACGTGTCGCCGCTTATGAACCGCATCGAGTTCATCGGCAACGCACTCTTCATACCCTACTTCCTCATCGGCGTGGGCATGCTCATCAACGTGCGACTGCTCTTCGAGGGCAGCACCATCATCATAGCGATGCTCGTCATTGCGGGCTTCGGAACGCTCGGCAAGGCGATAGCCGCATACGCCGCAGCCTCCATGTTCCGACTGCCGAAGTCGTCGGGCAACATGATGTTCGGACTCACTTCGGCACACGCTGCCGGCGCCATCGCCATGCTCATGATCGGTATGCGCGTGGAGCTGGAGCCGGGCAAGCCGCTCGTCACCGACGACATGCTGAACAGTGTGGTGCTCATGATTCTCGTTACGTGCATCATCTCGACGATGATGACAGAGCGTGCGGCGCAACAGATCACGCTGCGCGACCGCGAGATGCCGAGCGACGACAAGCCTGCCACGGCTGAGGAGAAGATTCTCATACCGCTGAAATACCCCGAGTATGCGCAGCGCCTCGTTAACCTCGCGATGCTCATGCGCAACCCGAAGAACACCACGCAGCTCGTGGGTCTGAACGTGGTGTACGACGACGACGACATGCAGCGCAACATGGAGAAAGGCTGCCAGCTGCTGGAGCGCATGGCGCAGTACAGCGCGTCGGCAGATATGACGATGCAGACGCAGGTGCGCGTTGCGGCGAACATCGCCAACGGCATACGCCACGCCTTCAAGGAGTTCCGCGCAACGGACATCATCATCGGCATGCACATGCACCCTGAGGTGTCGCAGAAGTTCTGGGGAGCGTTCCACCAGAGCCTCTTCAACGGCCTCAACTCTCAGATAATAATGGCTCGTCTCAACCAGCCGCTGCCCACGATACGCCGCATAAAGGTGGTTGTGCCATCGCGTGCGCAGTTCGAGCCGGGCTTCTACCGCTGGCTGGAGCGCCTCTCGCGTCTGGCGTGCAACATGGAGTGCCACACGGAGTTTCACGGACGCGGCGACACGCTGCCCCTCATAGCCGACTACATACGCCACTACCACCCCACCATGCGCTGCTCGTTCACCGAGATGACCCACTGGAACGAGATGCCGCACATCGCCGAGAGCATACAGAAGGACCATCTCTTCGTGGTTGTGACGGCAAGAAAGGGCACGGTGTCGTTCAAGAACGCGCTGGAGCATCTGCCCGAAGAGATAAAGCATCACTTCTCAGGCTCGAACATCATGATCATCTTCCCCGACCAGCACGGCGACGCTATGGACGAAATGACGTTCGCTCAGCCGCAGCACACCGAGGACCAGAGTGCATACGAGGCAATCGGAAAGTGGATTAAGAAGAAATTCTAATCTCAACATCATATCTCACCACCTCAACATCTCAACATCACACCATAATATGATCGACATAAAAGGAATAACCAAGAGCTTCGGCTCGCTGCAAGTGCTCAAGGGCATCGACTTGCATATAGACAAAGGAGAAGTAGTGAGCATTGTAGGCCCGAGCGGTGCCGGCAAGACTACACTGCTGCAGATAATGGGCACGCTCGACAAGCCCGACAACGGCGAGATAAGCGTTGACGGCGTAGACGTGATGAGCCTCTCGTCGAACAAGCTGAGCGACTTCCGCAATCAGCACATCGGCTTCGTCTTCCAGTTTCACCAGCTTCTGCCCGAGTTCACGGCACTCGAGAACATCATGATACCCGCTTACATCGGAGGCAAAGGCACATCCGAGGCGAAGAAACGCGCTCTCGAACTGCTCGACTTCATGGGACTCGCCGACCGCGCCAACCACAAACCCAACGAGCTCTCGGGCGGCGAGAAGCAGCGTGTGGCTGTGGCGCGCGCCCTGGTGAACAACCCGGCTGTGGTGCTTGCCGACGAGCCGTCGGGCTCGCTCGACTCTAAGAACAAGGCAGAGCTGCACCAGCTCTTCTTCGACCTGCGCGACAAGTTCGGCCAGACTTTCGTAATCGTCACCCACGACGAGCACCTCGCTTCTATCACAGACCGCACAATACACATCGAGGACGGACTGATAAAGCTGTAGCATTAGTGAACACCATTTACAAGGGTACGGCAGGAATGCACATACCCTCCTACAAATAAACAAACGAACAACAAAACAATATGATAAAACTCGGCGACTACAATAAGATGACTGTCGTTAAGGAGGTTGACTTCGGTATCTACCTCGACGGCGGCGACGAAGGAGAGATACTCATGCCTAAGCGCTATGTGCCCGAAGGCACGAAGCCCGGCGACGAGCTTAACGTGTTCGTCTACCTCGACCAGGACGAGCGCCCCGTAGCCACTACGGAGACGCCGCTGTGCAAGGTGGGCGACTTCGCCTACCTCGAAGTGTCGTGGGTGAACGAGTACGGCGCATTCCTCAACTGGGGCTTGATGAAAGACCTCTTCTGCCCGTTCCGCGAGCAGAAGAAGCGCATGCAGAAGGGCGAGAGCTACATCGTGCATGTACACATCGACGAGGAGAGCTACCGCATCGTGGCGTCGGCAAAGGTGGAGAAATACTTCGCAGAGCGCCACCCGTTCTACAACCACGGTCAGGAGGTAGACCTGCTGGTGTGGCAGAAGACGGAGATGGGCTTCAAGGTAATCATCGACAACTGCTACCCGGGACTGGTCTACGAGGATCAGGTGTTCCGCTATCTGCACACCGGCGACCGCGTGAAGGGCTACATCGGCACCGTGCGTCCCGACGGAAAGATTGACGTCACGCTGCAGCCTACCGGACGACAGCAGACACTCGACTTCGCCGACACGCTGCTGCAGTACCTCAAGGAGCACGACGGCAAGTGCGACCTGGGCGACAAGAGCGACGCTGAGGACATCAAGCGACGCTTTCAGGTGAGCAAGAAGGTGTTCAAGAAAGCCGTTGGCGACCTCTATCGCCAGCGACTCATCAGCATCGCACCCGACGGACTGACGCTCAACTAACAGTCAGCCAGACTTAATGCCAGAAACAATGAAACCAAACTATCTACTAATCGTCAGAGAAGCATGCGCAAAACGCATCTCAACATTCGCCTGTAGGACATGCGCTACGCTTCTCGCCGCACTCGTCGTGTCTGTTCTGAGCGTAGGGTGCGGCGGAAGAAGCGCGTCCGCCACAGACGACACCGACTCGGCACGCATCAATCGCCTTCGACAGATTGACGACTCGGTGATGACCTTCGCACCTTCCACACAACGAATCATCGACGAGGGCATACGCACAGCGCCCGACAGCATCACAGCCTACGAATACCGACTGCGCGAGGCACGCCTCTTCTCACTCAGCGACAGTCC
>ERZ772884.2568-NODE-2568-length-10394-cov-4.599574_pt1 | contig 10394 bp, 10 predicted proteins | sample MGYA00580574_ERZ772884 | MGnify/ENA primary metagenome ERZ772884 (study PRJEB29015, sample SAMEA2737690) | human gut metagenome | biome: human gut; feature: human-associated habitat; material: faeces | place: China | collected 2012 ... | reverse complement strand
GATCAGGCTGCCCAGACGGCGCAGCTCCTCCTTGAGCAGACCTGCCGCGTTCGCCAGCTCATCCGAGCGCAGCGAGTTCGAGCAGACAAGCTCCGCGAAATCGTCCGAGTGGTGCGCCGGGCTGTGCTGCACCGGCTTCATCTCGCACAGGCGCACGGAAATGCCGCGCTCGGCAAGCTGCCATGCCGCCTCGCAGCCCGCCAGTCCTGCGCCGATAACGGTATTATTCATCCGGGTTCTCCTTTGCCGTGGTCTTTTTCTTTGCGGCAGGCTTCTTCGCCGCCTTCTTCTCGGCGGCCTTCTTCGCCTTTTCCGCCGCCTTTTCGGCCTCATGCTTTGCAAGCGCCTTGGCGTACTGTTCCTGCTGCTTGGGCGTCAGCTCCTGTACGGCCTCGTCCTTCAGCTTTTTGAACTTGTTCGTGGTCTTGGTCATCCACGGAAGCGTTTTTTTGACCGTTTTCTTTTTCGCCGCAGGCTTTTTCGCTTCCTTCGGCGCCTTTTCTGCGGTCTCGCCGTTCTTTTCGGCGGCTTCCTTCGCGGCGGCGCGCTCCGCAGCCTTGGCCGCGCGCGCCTCACGCATTTTGCGGCGCTTCTCGGTCTCCTCGGGCGGCAGGCCCTCCTTGACCAGCTCGACGAAGCCGCAGCCCTCGCGCAGACATACGTCAGTGACCTCCTTGGAGTCGCGGTCGGTATGGCGGAACAGCGAGGAGTCGCAGTTCGGGCACTTGGTCTTGAGCGGCTTGTCCCAGGTGATGAACTGGCAGGCCGGGTATTTGTCGCAGGAATAGTAGACAAAGCCGCGCGCGGACTTTTTCTTGACGACCTTTGCGCCGCAGACCGGGCAGGCTTTCTCCCCGTCGTCAAAGTTGATACCGCAATGCTGGCATTTCATACAATGCGCCCCCTCTCTTGAAGTGCACGATTAAATCGGATAAAAGAGCATTCAGCCAGACTGCCCTTTTCTGTACCCTCATCATATCAAAGATTACCACATATCGCAAGAGGTTTCCCCTGTTTTGCAGACTTTCGCATCGGTCTGCGAATTTTTTTATTTTTCCTCTTGACATTCTTGTGTTATTGTATTATTATCATAGTACAATATAACAAGAAAGGACTGAGGCTATGCAGTGGCAGCTTCGCGGGGATCGCCCGATCTACCAGCAGATTATGGAAAAGCTGACCGAACAGATTGTCAGCGGACAGCTGAGCGCAGGCGACAAGGTGCCGCCGGTGCGTGAGCTTGCGGCGGAGGCCGGTGTCAACCCGAACACCATGCAGCGCGCGCTTGCGGAAATGGAGCGCGAAGGCCTGATGTTCACCAACCGCACGAGCGGACGCTATGTAACGGAGGACAGAGAAATGATTGGTAAGGTAAGAGAGCAAATCGCAGGAGAGCGCATCACGGAATTTCTGTCCGGCATGAGCCAGCTTGGCTTCACCGAGCAGGATATTGTGGCGCTTCTGGAGAAACGCAGTGGGGAGGAGAAGAACAATGGATAACAACGAACTGGTTATCTGTCAGGGATTGACAAAAAACTACGGTAAAAAGACCGCGCTCAATAATCTGAATCTGACGCTCGGCCGCGGACAGTTTATCGGTCTGCTCGGCCCGAACGGCTCGGGCAAAACAACGACCATCAAGCTGCTGAACGGTCTGCTGCAGCCGACAAGCGGCTCGGTGCTCATTGACGGTCAGGCGCCGGGCACCTACACGCACAGCATCATCAGCTATCTGCCCGACAAAAACTATCTCAACGATGCGATGAAGGTCAACGACCTGATTTCGTTCTTTGCGGATTTTTACACGGATTTTGACCGCGTAAAGGCCAATGATATGCTGGATTCGCTGGGGATAGACCCGCTCAGCCGTCTGAAAACGCTCAGCAAGGGCAATCAGGAGAAGGTGCAGCTCATCCTCACCATGAGCCGCAAGGCGCAGTTGTATGTGCTCGATGAGCCGATCGCGGGTGTTGATCCGGCGGCGCGCGACTACATTCTGAGCACCATTCTCTCGAATTACAGCGAGGACGCGTCCGTTCTGCTGTCTACGCACCTCATCGCGGATGTGGAGCGTGTGCTCGATGAGGTCATTTTCCTCAAGGAAGGCGCGATGGTGCTGCACGATACGGTTGACCACATCCGTGAGGAACACGGAAAATCGGTTGACGCACTGTTCCGGGAGGTGTTTGCATGTTAAAGCTGCTGAAATATGAGTGGAAAGCCTGTGCGCGCATCTGTCTGCCGCTGTACGGCGTGCTGATTCTCATGTCGTTCGTCACGCATCTGCTGTACAGTATCCCGCAGAACAGCACGTTCGGCTTTATGCTGCCCGCCATCAGCTCTATGCTGTATATGGGCGTGATGATGGCGGCATTTGTGGTAACGGCTGTCATCCTCATCCAGCGTTTTTACAAAAACCTGCTCGGCAGTGAGGGCTACCTCATGTTCACCCTGCCGGTGACGGTTTCGCAGCACCTGTTCAGCAAGACCATCATCGCGGTGGTGATGATTGGTTTGAGCGGTCTGTCGGCGTTCCTCAGCATCGGCATTTTTGCCGATATGTCCTTCGGCACCCTGTTTGTCGATATGATAAAGGGTGTGGCGCGGAGCGGCGGCCTGCTGTTCGGGCTGGAGCTGCTCGTGCTGGCGGTGCTCGGCATTGCGGACATGGCGCTGTTCGTCTATATGTGCATGGCGCTCGGCCATCTGGCGGGCAAGCACCGCCTGCTGATGTCGGTCGTGTGGTACGTTGTTCTTTCTACCGCAGTGCAGGTTCTCCTGCTTCTGGTGATGATGGGCGGGGGCAATGTCATGCCGGAGGCGCTTGCCGATGCGATGGTACGCTGGCTTGACAGCACCATGCAGACCATCACGCCGATGGATGCGGCGCATCTCATGCTGCGGTTCTGCTGCGTATTCGAACTCATCAGCGATGCGGTGTATTTCCTTGTGACGCGCTGGATTCTCACGCACAGGCTCAATCTCGAATAACAGAAAAAGGATACACACTTGTGTATCCTTTTTCTCTTGCCTGAACGGTATATCTCTGGTATGATGGAGGTAGTAAAAGGGAGGTGTGTCCTGTGAAATGTCAGCACTGTGGTATCCATTTTGACGATGAGGAACGCGTATGTCCGATGTGCGGCGCACGCGCGGGCAGCAAGGGCCGCATGACGAGACCCGAGCCGAAATGGCGCGGCAAGCCGCGTGAGACCTATACCGAATATCATCCGACGATAGAGAACAGCAGCTCGGCGAAAACGGCTAAGAGCAAGTCGCGTCCTATCCAGGATAAGCCCAAGAAAAAACGCGCAAAGGGTGCGGTGATTGCGATAATTGTTATCGCTCTGCTGCAGATCGTACCGGCTATCTTCGCGTTTGTGATGGATGATCTGGTGCCGGAAATTGAGAGCAGCTTCGGAAATTCCCCCGCGCCGGAGTATGATTCGGATTACAGCTACGATTATGATACGGACTACGATTCCGACTATGCTTACGACACGCTCTACGATGCACTGGGTGACAATGGCATCACCGCGTCGGCGTATGGCAATAGCTATAACTTTACGGCTGCGGACGATGGAAACAGCTATGAGTTTTCGTATACCGAATCGGACGGCAGCTGGTTCAGCAGCACAGGCACAGCATGGTGCTACCGCGAGGACGACGAGGACTATTATTATCGGGAGGAATACCCGTTTGAGGAGTACATCATGTACAGCGTCAGTCTGACCCCTGAGCATCAGGAGGCCAGCGGCACACGCCCGGACTGGTGCGATTTTCTGCTGCAGAGCAAGGTGGACAGTATTTGGCTGAATGTGTTCCAAAGCCGCACCACGGATGAGGTTGTCGTGGAGGATATGGACGGCATCGGCCTGTTCGGCAGCGGCAATGTTCTGCCGTTTAATAAGGTGCAGGAAGGATAGTAAACATCCTGCCGAAAAACAACAGCCCCGGTTCTGTCACTTGACAAAACCGGGGCGCCGCGCTGTAATATAGCTGCAAACGGCGGCTCGCTGCACCGAGCCGCCGTTCCTAATAGCTGAAGTATTTGAGGGAATGCCGCTCCGGTCTACGGGGCGGTTTTTGTGTTTTACGGGAGAATTTTTTGCATATGCAAAAGAAAAGGGCAGACCCAACGAGTGAGATGATTCAGTGCCGGAGATGCGACCATAAATAAATTGAAATTGATGATGAAAAATGGAGAATTACCGCTTTCCGGCAATTTTCGCAATGGTTTCCGCCGCATTCTCCTGATGCACCTCGGCGGGCTTGAACCGCACGGCTGCAAAATTGAGGTTGATCAGCGGACCCAGTCCGACGGCGGAAATAATGGTGCCGACACCGACCGGACCGCCGAGAAAGAAGCCGATGACGGTTACGAGCACATCCACGACCGCGCGGCACGCGCCGGCAGACCGCCCGAACTTACGCGCGAGCGCGACCATCAGCGCGTCACGGGGGCCACTGCCGAGCGCACTTTTCATGTACAGCCAGGTGCCGAGCGCAAGCAGCTCCAGACCGCCGATGAGCATGGCAATGCCGCTCACCAATCCGTGCATCTGCGGGATGAGGTGCGCCGCCTGAATCGCGTCGATTATGACCGCGCAGCCCGCAATGTTGATGATCGTGCCGAAGCCGAAGCTCTCACCGAAGAGCACGGCCGTGAGGATGGCTGCCGCGCCTGCGATAGCGGACGCTGTGCCGTAGGTCATGCCGGTTCGCAGCGACATGCCCTGCTGCAGCACGCTCCACGGCTCGAGTCCGACATTTGCCTGCAGCATCATCGCAATGCCGATCGAACTGACCGCAACACCCAGAATCAGCCAGAACAACCGGCGCATGTAATTTTGAAACATGAGAGCATCCTCCTGCTATCAGACTAAAGCGAAGTAAAGTAAAACGGCAAAATCGGAAGAATTTCGCTCCGGTTTTGCCGTTTGAGTTTTAATCTTGTTATTCCGAAGCGGAATTGCTGTCGTCCTTTTTAATCTGGGAAAGATAGCGGTACACACTGGCCTGCGAGCAGTGCAGCGCGTCGGCCACATCCTTGACCGCGCCCTTCAGCAGGAAGATACCGCCGTTTTCGAGCGAAGCAATGATCTGCATGCGCTCGTCCGGCGTGAGCCGGTCGGCGGTCACGCCGAGGCGGATGAGCTCGCGGCCGACCGCATCGCCTGCCACCGCGTCGATCGAGTTGTGGAAGCTCTCGGTCGTCGCCGGAACCGCTCGCGGGAACGGATCACCGGGCTCGGCCTGCTGCGGTGCGATATGGTCGTCGATAAAAATATCCGGATGACACAGCCGCAGCACGTTTTCGCTGGCGGCCAGATACCGGCTGTCGTCAAAGTTGATGCACAGCATGCCGACCAGCTTGCCGTTGTGCTTGATGAACATTGTGCTCGAGCGCAGCGTCTTGCCCTCGGCAGAGAGGCCGCAGTAGTGCAGGCGGTAGTCCTGCGTTTCGTAGCTTTTGTCCATCAGGATTTTGAGCGCCACATTGGTAAGCGGTGCACCGATCTCCCGGCCGCTGATGTGATTGTTGGCGATGGCTACTATGGAGCGGTTTTTGTCGGTCATATCATGCAGAGCAACCTCATAATCCGGTCCAAGTGCCTGTCCGAGAAATTCCGTCAGTTTGATGTAGTGCTGCAATAGCGGATTAGCCATTTGCCCACCCCGTTTCAAAGAATTTTCTTTGCAGTGCCTTTGATTGCATGGCATTGCCTTTTTATTGGTTTACTCTAATATTATTATAGCTTAACAATGATAAGTTTGTCAAAAAATAAACGCAGATAATTTCTCACAACAAAAATAAAAAGTTATTATGCAAAATAACTAAAATGAGGATAAAGTGCATAAAAAACGAATGAAAAACCAGTAAACCATACAAAACTTGTTAAAATAATTGACAAGGCATAAAAACTATGTTAAATTTATATCAAGGAATGAGACACAGGCTGATAAAAAATTACAAAACTGCAGAAAGAGGAATGCAAAGAGATGAGGAGTAGAGAAAGGGAGACTGCCATGAATTCTGATTTTCGAGACAAGCTCTCCAACGCCGCAACAGCGGTTGAGATCACCCTTGGCATGGTGATCCTGATCGCGTGCATTGTGTCCGGCATCGGCATGGTCGCCATGACCGATATGAACAAGCTGTTCGGTGATCCGGCGTATCTACAGGCGCGCATGAGCTCGGCCTGTCTGATCATCATCGGCATCGAGCTGATCAAGATGATCACCAGCTACACCATCGACTCGGTGGTTGACGTTATGCTCCTCGCCATCGCGCGTCAGATGATCGTCGAGCATACCTCGCCGATCGAGAACCTGATCGCCGTGCTGTCGATCGGCATCCTGTTCGTGATCCGGAAGTATCTGTATATTTCGCGTCTGGACCGCCGCCGCAGCAAGAAGGAGATCGAGGAGGACATCCGCGCAGAGGTTCTCGGCGTGGAAAACCGTAACGAGCCGAAAAAGCCGGAACCGCCCGAGATTGGCTCATTGATTTGACATAAGGAAAATGCATATCACCTGAAAACCGCAGCGCCCGAGAGGGCGCTGCGGTTTTTCATTGGAAAGGATACAGATAAATTATTTTATTTATTCACAATATCAGAAAAAGTTTATAGGCTTGAACCCGCGTTTCACTCACACTTTCGTTATGTTGGCAGGCTTGCAAGCGATTTGCTGCGATTCACATAACAGCGTAAATAGTACGCATATTATACCGATAAATCGTTTTCTGAATGATATTACTGCTTCTTGCGTTGTAAATTTGCTTTACGCCCCAAACCGCATCTGCAGCCGCAGTCTGTCGGCAATCATCGAGATAAATTCGCTATTGGTGGGTTTGCCCTTGACGCCCGAGACCGTGTAGCCGAAGTAATTCTGCAGGGTTTCGATGTCGCCGCGGTCCCATGCGACCTCGATCGCGTGCCGGATGGCGCGCTCCACGCGGGAGGAGGTCGTCTTGAACTTTTTAGCAATCGACGGGTACAGCACCTTGGTGATGGCGCTGACCGATTCGATATCCTCGACTGCCATCATGATGGCCTCGCGCAGATACTGGTAACCCTTGATGTGCGCCGGCACGCCCACCTGATGAATCACCTCGGTCACGCGGAGCTCAAGCGCCATGCTTTCCTCGGCCTTGACCGCGCGCAGCTGACCGGTCCGCCACAGGCGAAGCCGCTCGCAGACCGCCTGCGGCTCCATCGGCTTGCGCAGGAACAGATCCACGCCGAGCGCCGCGCATTCCGCGCCGATCTGCGGGCTTGCAAACGCCGAGAATACCATCACCGCCGGATGCGGTCCGTCCTGCTCGTGCAGGCGGCTGAGCACGCTCATGCCGTCCATCACCGGCAGCATCAGTTCAATGATAAGTACATCCGGCCGCAGCTCATTGACTGCGGAAAGCGCCTTTTCGCCGTTTTCCGCAATGCCGACCAGCTCAAAATCGTCCGCACTGTCCAGTACCGCCGACATACGCGCGCAAAATTCGGTGTCGTCGTCTGCAAGTAAAACTCTCATTTTCTCATCCATATGTCATAACCAGCTTTCCGATAAATTTCATCTCTTTTTCTTGGCAATAGATTACCATATACTACCATAACTTGCAAGACCTTTTGTAAAAATATGGACAGAAAATTGCAGACAGAATTCGACAAAATCTGTCGATTTACCCGAAACGACCGGTCAGACCGACCGCTTTTGTAATTTCTGCATATTTTCAAAATTCCCCGGAAATAGACAAAATACAAGCAAAACTGCGGTTTTCGACAACAAAACAGTGGATATCAACCCGAAAGAAAGGGCGCACAATGTGCGCCCCCAGTCTGTCGATAAAGTCAATCTATCGTTTTTGCTTTTCGTGCGGCAGCACGCATAAAATAGAATTTGCACAGCAAATTCATAATTCCCGGGGGCGTGTACCTCGGGAATTATACAAGGGACGAAAAATTGTGCCCGTAGGGCGCGGCTTTTCGTCAAGATTCGATTGAAAGCGTGCTTTCAATCGAGAGGCTGCTCGAAAAACGGAGTTTTTCGACAGCCTCAGGGCGCACAATGTGCGCCCCTGCGGAAATGGTAAGCCGTTGCAAAACGCCTGCCTGTGCGAATTCTACACTCTTTCTGTCAGCTTGCCGCCAGCATTTTCTCCATCGAAATGCCATACCCTTCCATCGGATTATCGACCAGCACATGCGTTACCGCGCCGATCAGTTTGCCGTTCTGCAGGATCGGACTGCCGCTCATGCCCTGCACGATGCCGCCGGTTTTCTCCGCAAGCTGCGAATCGGTCACGCGGAGCATCATGCTGCGCCCGTATTCGTCGTTCGCCGGATAGAGCTTGACAATTTGGACAGAATAACGCTGCACGCTGTCGCCGTCCACATTGGACAGGATTTCCGCGTCACCGATTTTGATTTCGTCTGCCGACGCGACCGGCACGCACTGCAGCTCACTGTACAGCGAATCGTCCGTTATGGTGCCGAAAATGCCGCTTTCTGTGTTCTGCGCCACGGTTCCGAGCGGTTTTTCGGTCGAAAATTCGCCCTGCAGCGAACCCGGTTCACCCGCCTTGCCGCGCTGCACGCTGCTCACCGTTGAGTGAATGATCGTGCCCTCCTGCAGCGGCAGCAGCACGCCGGTCTCGCTGTCGCAGATGCCGTGACCGAGCGAGCCGAACGCGCCGGTCTGCGGGTCAACGTAGGTCAGCGTGCCGATTCCTGCCAGACTGTCGCGCGCGAGCACGCCGATGCGGTACGCACCGGTTTTGTCCCTGCACGGCGTCACCGTGACGCTTTTCTCCGCGTCTCCGCGCTCGAGCGTCAGCTTGATCGGCTGTCCCGCCGAGAGCGCGACCTGCTTCTGCAGATCGTCGTTCGAGTGCAGCGCGGTCTCACCGGCGCGGCACAGCACATCGCCCTCCTGCACGCCCGCCTCCTTCGCAGGGGAGTGCGTGCCGTCCGCGCCCTGCACCTCGGTCAGCTGCACGATGAGCACGCCCTCCGCCTGCATTTTGATGCCGACCGTGTGCCCGATCGGGATGACCTCGGCGATTTTTGCCGCCTGCGCGGAGACTGTCACCGCAAACAGCAGGAACAGGGCGAGCGCCGTGCGTTTTGCGTGATTTTTTTGCATTTTTTCACCTCCGCTATTACTATGCCGCGCGGAGCATAAAAACAACGCTGTGAACCTTTTCTATTCTGCCGGACATTTGGCGGCACGGAAATTCTCTGGGCGCGGAAAGGTTTTCCGGGAACGCAAAACGGCAGTTTCTCTGTGAAAAATGAGAGAAACTGCCGCAATTAGCAATGATTTATTCTGCTTTTGCAGGCGCACGATGACCGAGGAACGATGCTACCGCACGGGCGAGCACGCCGCCAACCGCACAGCCGACGATGATCTCGATCAGACCCTGTACACCGACCAGCAGCACGACGAACATCAGCGGGTTGGCCGCGCCGAGAGAGGCAACGCGCTCCTGAATGTAGTCGGTCTTGTAGAACACCAGAACAATGTAACCCATGAAGAAAATGGTATTCAGCAGCGGCGCGGACATTGCACCGACGAAATAGCTCCAGCTCTTCTTGTGGTCCACGCGGCGCAGCACGCGGAACAGCAGGCCGACGCACCAGCCCATCAGCACGCGCATGACAACGCACAGAACGAAGGTGTTAATCGGGCTGATCTGGAAAAATACGCTTGTCATAGCCGACACGCCGGTGATGGCGTCCTTCATGCTGACCAGACCGAACACGCCGCCGAGAATCGCACCGGCGGTCGGGCCCATGGTCATCGCGCCGACAGCGATCGGCACGGTCAGGAACGACATGTACAGCGGGCCGACCGGCACGCTGCCCAGACCCATCAGCTTCATCACGACCTCGATCGCCGCAAGCAGCGCCAGCTGCGCGAGATACCGTACATTGGTAGTTTTGTTATTCATTTGTAATTCCTCCTGCTGCCGTCCTGCTTTGACAGGTACAGCGCAATACAAAAATTGTGGTGGTCAGCGATAGAAATTCGCTGCCAAATCTCTTTCAACCCCGATTTTTCTTCCAAATCAGGTGCAGACCGTCGAGCACAAGGCTTTCATCGTACTCGAACGGGATACGCAGATAGGGAGTGACGAGCGGCGCAAGCTCTCCGGTGAGCACGACATACGGCGTTTCGCCGAGCGCCTCCGCAAAGCGTTCGACCATGCCGTCCACGAGCGACGCGGCACCGTAAACCGCGCCGACGCGCATGGCATCGACCGTGTTCCGGGCGAGAATGCCCTCGTCCTTGGCGTCGATGGCGACCGCCGGAAGCTGCGCTGCCTGCTCGCGGAGCGCGAGCAGACTCAACTGCACACCCGCCGTGATGGCTGAGCCGACCAGCGCACC
>ERZ772884.2562-NODE-2562-length-10416-cov-5.089374_pt1 | contig 10416 bp, 9 predicted proteins | sample MGYA00580574_ERZ772884 | MGnify/ENA primary metagenome ERZ772884 (study PRJEB29015, sample SAMEA2737690) | human gut metagenome | biome: human gut; feature: human-associated habitat; material: faeces | place: China | collected 2012 ... | reverse complement strand
AAATTCGTAATTATGTTTATAAACATTACTATACATTGTTTTTTATATTTAGTAAAGTGTTTTATTTGACAAGATACTTCGCCTGTTTTTATGCATTTTGTATAAGAGATTCTGTTTTTTCCAATTATCGTTTGACTTATTTGTTTGATACATATATACTATAGGTTACTAAACAACCTTATTTTGAAAGGAAACATTATGGAAAAACTTCCTGCATACAAGAAATGTTATAACAAATTAAAATCCGATATAGATAATAACGTTTATCCCATAGGTTCCTATCTTCCCACAGAAGATGAGCTTGGAAAAATGTTTTCGGTAAGCCGTACGACGGTCCGGCATGCCATTGACCTTTTGGTTAAAGACAAACGCATAAAGGTAAAGCAGGGTGCCGGCACACAGGTGATCAATCCCAAAGAACGGGAGCTTACCAGCTTCTCAAAATTTCATAACGTAATAGACATAAACACTCTGTTTCCGGATAATGCCGCCCTGACCATCAGCGGAACCTGGATTGACCGTATTCCTGCAAACAGCCAGGTCGCCAGTGCGTTGGACCTTAATGAAGGAACAGAAGTCTTCCGCCTTCAAAGAGTGGTTTCCTCCAATGAACAGCCTGTGATAATTCAGACAAATTATATCCGTATTGATTTTTTCCCAGATTTAGATACCTACCGCGAACAGCTTGTAGATCTCTATTACTTTATTCAGAAGCACTACGGAATTAAATTTGAAACTGGCGAAGAACACATCAACATCAGCTCAGCTGATTTCCTTGATGCACAGATTCTCAACATTGAACCGGGATCTCCTATTTTTTTCAACACCAGAACAGCACACTGTTCACTGGGTCCTATGGAATACCTGGAAGCCAGGATCCGTCCTGATCTGTGCCATTTCGTGGTTCGTATGAAGGAACCACCAGCATGGTACGATCTTCCCGAATTTCAAAAATCCCTGGAACGTGTTTGAAAATGAATGATCAACTTATAAAAAGGAGCGGCGCTATGTCTAAACGCATTTCGGCCCTTCTGCTTTGCTTATTTCTATTTTGCCTGCTAATAGTTTTCCCAGCTGCAGGCTGCGGTCAGAACAGCAGCTCCGGTTCCGGCGAAGAACCGCCTGTTTTTTCCCCGCTGAAGGTTCTGGTTCCGGAAGCTCCGGGAACAGACACCATAGGATATTCACCTCTGATACTGGATATTTCAAATATCAGTCAGGGATATCTGACTGCTGTCAGTGACAGCAATGGTACCACCAAAAACATCCAGCTTTCCGCGGATGACGGCGTTGTTTATTCTTATTTTGTAAGCTCCGGCGAAAGTGCTGTCATTCCGTTTACCAGTGGAAGCGGCACCTACCAGGTATCCTGTTATGAGCAGGTAAACGGCAGTCAGTATGCCGCACTTTTTGCCCAGGCTCTGGAGGTTTCCCTGGAGAATGAATTTCTCCCGTTTTTGTATCCGAACCAGTATGTAAATTTTACCCCGGACTCAGAAGCCTGCAAGCTGGCTCTTTCTCTTCTGGCAGAGGATGCCACGGAACAGGAAAGCATTGACACCGTTTTCCAGTATGTAACCCAGCATGTCACCTACGACGAGGACAAAGCAGCCACCGTTGAGACAGGATATCTTCCTGACATAGACGAAACCCTCTCTACCGGAAAGGGAATCTGTTTTGATTATGCTGCCCTGATGACGGCAATGCTGCGAAGCAGGGATATTCCCTGTAAGCTTCAGATCGGATATGCAGGTGACATCAAGCATGCCTGGATCGATGTTTACATACGTGGAAAAGGATGGGTGGAACAGGCGATTACCTATGACGGGGAGAAATGGAACCGCATGGATCCAACCTTTACCGCCAACAGTGAAGATGAAGAGCTTATCAATTCCTATATCGGTGACAGCGCAAATTATACGCTGCAGTTTACCCGATAGCACAACGAAAAACGCCTCGCAGGTTCATGGATTTTTTCAGGATCTGCCTGATGTTTTTTCAGAGAGGACTTTATATGATTACCAAATTAAACAATCGGGAGCTGTTCCAATTCTGTGAACAGTTTTCCATCATATTACGTTCCGGAATGTCCGCCATTGAGGGACTTGCCATCTTAAATGACGACAGCCAGACAGAACGGGGCAAAGAAATTTTGACCTTTCTTTATAAAGACATGGAGGAATCCGGCTCCCTGGCGCACGCCATGGAGCAATCCGGTGCTTTTCCTGCTTCTGCTGCTGCTTATGTACGCACCGGCGAAGAGACTGGCTGTCTGGATGAGGTTATGAAGGGTCTGTCTGCTTTCTATGCGAAGGAGATTCAGATCACAGACCAGATTCAGAGTGCAGTCGCCTATCCCCTTGTTATGCTGGGCATGATGACTGCGGTTATTGTAATTCTTCTTGTAAAGGTTCTCCCGGTTTTCCGCCAGGTTTTCCGCCAGCTTGGACTGGAAATGAGCGGGATCTCCGGTGCCCTTCTTGGAATCGGCGAAACACTTAGCCGCTATTCTACTGCCTTCCTTGTTCTTCTGGCCGCGATGATCGGCTTTATCCTTTTCCTGGTTCTTCACCCAAAGGGGCAGGAACTGATCCGCAAAATCGTCTGCCGTTTTCCAGGCATGAAGGAAATACCGGTAAATCTGGATTACAGTCGTCTTTGCCAATGTATTTCCCTGGGAATCCGAAGCGGACTTTCCCCTGAGCTTTGTGTGGAGCTGGCAGTGGCTGTGGTTACCCAGACTGAGATCAGGGAAAAGCTTGCTTCCATTCAGAAGCAGCTCGCGGAAGGATATGGATTTACAGAAGCCATCACGGAATCCGGACTTTTTAAGGCTATGGAGCTTCGTCTGATCTCCCTTGGTTTTCAGGCTGGTGCATCTGACGAAGTAATGGAAAAACTGGCTGAGCAGTATGAAGAGAAATCCACAGACTCTGTTTCCCACATTGTGTCAATTTTGGAGCCTACTATTGTGATCGTCCTTTCAATTCTTGTAGGACTGGTCCTTCTTTCTGTTATGATGCCGCTGCTGGGACTGTTATCTGAAATGATCGCATAACAGCTGTAAGGGAGAGTGAAAATGGATATATTTGAAACCAGACTCATTCGTGTCAGGCGGATTTTCCGCTTTATTGTTCCAATCCTGTTCGCTGCAGTCCTCTGCCTGATCTTCTATCTTGGAATTGCACGTACACAGACTGATTCCCTGGAAAAAGAACAGGTTACTTTAACGCAGGCACTTGAAGGAGGTGCCATCCGCACCTACGCCCTCACAGGCCAATACCCTCAGAGCCTGGATGAATTGCTTTCAGATTACCATATTACCTATGATTCTGAGAAATTTGTGGTAGAATATGTTCCAAACGGATCCAATCTTCTGCCATCGATCAGCGTACTTCCGGTAAATGCCAGAAAAGGAGGTGCCAGATGAATTCCAGATTTACCCGGAAGAACCACAGCATTGATTCACTGGCAGCCCTGCTGCTTTTTGCAATGTATGTGCTGTTTCTTCTATTTCTGATGCTTTTTGGTGCCGGGAACTATCAGGCCTCTGTAAAAAGCCTGGACACTAATAACAACCTTTATACAGCAGCCTCTTACATCACTACCAAGTTTCGTCAGCACGATATTCCCGGAATGACCTCCCTTACAGAGCTTCAGGGAACACAGGTTCTTTGCTTTCAGGAAGCTATTGAGGGGAAAGATTACTGCACTTACATTTATTTTGATGGCAGTCATTTAAAAGAGCTTTTTACAGCATCTGATTCCCAGGCCGATCTTTCCATGGGGACCAACCTTGCACAGCTTCAGGATTTCCAGATTGACGCTTTAGAAAACACTTTTTACAGGATCACATTAACGGACACAGATGGACATTGTTCCAGTTTTCTGCTTCATCCAGGGGTTCCTGCCTGATTCGCAGGCTCCTGAATTTGGGGCAGGTCACTTCTGAATGATGTGCTGAAAGGAAGTTTTTATGAAAAAAATCACTACCCATTCCAAATCCGGGCTCTTTCTTATGGAAATGATATTTGTCCTTCTTTTTCTTGGGCTGACCTGCGGTGTCTGCGTAAGACTGTTTGCGGCTTCCTACATGGCAAGGGTACATGCCCGGGAGGACTCTCATATCCAGGAGCTTATCACCAGTGCCGGTGAAATTCTGGAAGGAACTGACGGCACTGTCCAAAATTTTCTGGCACTGATGCCAGATGGAGTTGCAGATCAGGACAGTATTTGCTATTATTTTGACAAGCACTGGCAGAATACTTCTGAAGAAAGCGCGGTTTATAAAATGAGGCTTGTCTGCTCTGCTTCTGACAAGGTCAAAGAAGTTCAGGTCACTTTTGAAAAACTCCAGAATGCAAATGAGGAAACCAGTCTTTATACACAAACAATTCGCTTTCCAGTTTTTTCCACAAAGGAGGAAGCAGATTCATGAAAGAGAAGAATCATCTTTTTTCCGCAACTGGAATTCCTTCCCTTTTTCTAATCTTCGGAGTTCTTATGCTGGTGATCCTGTCCTTGCTTGGCTATGGTACTTCCAGACAGGATCTGCGCTCCAGCAGTCTTTCTCTGGAGCAGACCTCAGCCTATTATAATGCCTGCAGTGAGGCAGCTGATTTTTATTCAGATCTGGTTCAGACACTGGAAGGATTTCAGGAGCAGGCAAAAACAGAGACTGCATATTACCAGCTCGTCTCCGATTATCTGAACTCACAGGAGAATGTAAAATGGGATTCAGAGGAACATACTGCTGAATATGTGAAAGCATTTTCCGACACCCAGAGTCTGGCTGTAAAAGTTTCTGTATTCTGGACTGACCGTACAGCTGATTCCACAGCCTCTGATACCGCAGCTTCTGATACCGTTGCCTCTGATACCGCTGCCTCTGATACCATTAATGCAGGATTGGACATGACCAGCAGCAATATCGCCGGGATCCTCTCCTGGAATACGGTTGTAACTGCAGACTGGAATCCGGATAACAGTCAGTCTGTCTACAAAGGAGAATAATTTTATGGAAGAAAAAGTAAAGGCTTTTCTGGAGCTTGCCACTCAGAAAAAAGCCTCTGATATATTTATTATTGCCGGTCGTCCCCTTTCTGTAAAAATTGACGGAAAGCTCTGTACACTGGATGGTTTTGAAGAACGGCTCATGCCTCCGGAGACAGATGAATTTATCCGGATCATTTACAAGCTTGCTCACGACCGGAATATAGAACCTATGCTGGAAACCGGTGACGATGACTTTTCCATGGCTATCCCGGGTCTCTCAAGATTTCGTGTAAATACATACCGGCAGCGTGGTTCTCTTGCCGCTGTCATCCGTATTATTGCATTTAATCTGCCGGATCCGCAGGATCTGCACATTCCTCCGGCTGTTATGGAAGCAGCTGACCTTACCAAGGGAATGGTTCTGATCACAGGTCCTGCCGGAAGCGGAAAATCTACCACCATGGCTTGTATCATCGACAAAATCAATCACAGCCGCGAAGGGCATATCATCACGCTGGAAGACCCTTTGGAATACCTGCACAGACATGACAAATGCATTGTCAGCCAACGCGAGATCTGCACGGATACTGCCAATTATCTGGTTTCCCTGCGTGCCACCCTGCGTCAGAGCCCGGATGTGATCCTTCTTGGAGAAATGCGTGACCACGAGACTATCCAAACTGCCATGACTGCTGCTGAGACCGGACATCTGATTCTTTCCAGCCTTCATACTACCGGAGCTGCCAATACCATCAGCCGTATTATGGATGTTTTCGAGCCCAGCCAACAGCATCAGATTGCCATTCAGCTTTCCATGGTTCTGCAGACTGTTATTTCCCAACAGCTGGTGCCGGATGTGAATGGGCACAATATTCCGGTTTTTGAGATCATGAGGCTTACCCCTGCCATTCGAAATATGATCCGCGACAACAAGATTTATCAGATTGACGGTGTGATCGCCTCTTCCTCCCAGGCAGACATGAAATCCATGGATAACAGCCTGCTGGAGCTTTATCGAAACCGCCAGATCACAAGAGAGACTGCACTTAAATATTCATCTAATCCGGAAATGTTAAAACGGAAGCTCATGTAATGGGCTTCCGTTTTTTTAATATCCGAAGGTTGTCCTGCTGCAAAAAACTTTATAGTTTTTACTATGTGCAGACTATCTTCTATTCCACAATGCTTTACTGTAAATTCTATTTCTTTTCTGTAATTGATTTCCTACTTTCTTGTAACTGCCGCCGATGCTTTATACTTTCCCTTTACAACACCATTTGGCTCTTTTACATAAGCACGCACATAATAACGGTACTTCTTTCCTTTTTTCACCTTCTTGTCTGTCCAGGTGGAAGTTTTCCCCTTCTTAATAGTAGCGGCCAGCTTATATTTTCCGCTTCCGGTCTTCTTGTAAATGTAATAGCCATCACACTTCTTCTGTGCCTTCCACTTTAATTTCAGACCTTTCTTCGTATTGGAAACCGATGAGACGGTCTGCCTGGAGGGTGCTGATTTATACGTTCCACTGGACTTGTAACTGCTTGCCACTGTTTTCTTATCCACAGTACAATAAGCTCTTACTGTATACTCATAAACGGTAGTTGATTTTATCTTTTTATCTTTGTAGGATGTAGTAGCTGCTTTCTTTATGTTTGCAAGCTTCGTCCATTTTCCAGAGGATGTTTTCCTGTAAACCACATAGCCTGCTGCACCGGAAATCTTATTCCAGTTTACTGTATTGTAAAGTCCGGAAGAAACCTTCACCGACACAGACGGAGTGGCAAGCATTGTCTTAGCCGCAGCTTCCGCGGTATAATCGGAATATTTTGCAGTACCGTTCACCATACTGTACGCACGGATCTTGTATGTATACGTAATTCCCGGCTGAACCTTCGTATCTGTCCAGGAAGTATCCGACCAGGAGGCTGTCTCCACCTTCTGATACTCTCCGCCGGAGGTTCTTCTATATATCTGATATCCGGAAACTCCAGCTGCTTTACTCCAGGTCAGACTGATCTGGTTATAGGCTCTGGCTGCTGCCTGGAACGAAGCGGGTCTGGTTACATTCACTGCGTTGCCCAATGTTCTTGTGTGAGCTTTAATTCTTGCACAGGCACTTGGACTTGTTTTGGAAAAATCACTCCATCCATTTTTTTCATGATAACAGAAGCTCTGATCCGCCTCCAGGCCAGCCTGAAACTCCACCCAGTCATAAGCACTGTTAGTCTCGCACAAGTATTCCACTGTATCGGAACCGATATTGGTGATCACTACCGAATAAAGGGTTCCATTCATCAGATTTACCTCTGGCACTTCTACTGTGGAAATACCGGCATGTTTCTGATAAAAAGTAACCGGATTGGCATAGGCCGGAGTTCCGCTTACCGGATTGCTCTTATCCTTCAGATTTGTATAAATCTGAATGCTGTAGCTTCCTCCGTCAGAGTAAGTAGCCAGAACTACTTCTCCAAGGGCTTCTCCGTTCCCATTTCCGGCTTTTGCCTGAAAAACATTGGCAATGGAGGAAATCCCACTGCTGCCGGAAGGATACAGCTTCAGCTTGCTCAGTGCACTGGAGCCATCATAGAAATAGTTGTTACGGTACTTCGGACTGGTGGTGGCTTCTGCTGCTACAATATTATAATTACATTTATTCTCATAGGAAATATAAAAATAACCGGCTTCTCCCCAGTCATCTCCCCAGCTGTTTCTGGCGATCCATGCCCCGTTTGAAGTAACATTGCTGGCAGAATTGAAATTTTCCCTGGAATAATTGTCATCCCATCCAATCAGGGTTATTGCATGATTCACGCCTGCACTTCCCGGGTAGCTGTATGCATACGTATACGGATTATAATAGGTATCATACATTCCAAAGGACATGGAAACAGATCCATATTCTGATATCAGACTTTTAATATTATTTACAGAATAAGAGGAAAACGCCGCATTTTCCAGATATGCGGTGGTCTGGTATGCCATTTGGGAGGACGGCACCTTGTCAGAGTCCAGGGTATGATCTGCATTTGTCTCATAAGGAATCTGTGACTCCAGTGCCATACCACTCCACGTACTCAGAAAAATAGCAGCAAGAGTCTGATTGCCTCCCTCTCTGTAGGAATGAAGAACCTCGTTTTTGTCATTAGCTGTATTTCCAAGAGGATCGTTCATTCGGTGGGCAAAGAAATATGCCAGATGTTCTTCTGACAGATCAAACAGCCCAGCTCCTGCCTGCAAAAATGAGATTTCCAGGTTGGCAGCCAATGTGTATGCCCAGCACATATTGGAAGGCTTTTGATTCCTTACCGGGATGGAAATACTGCTTCGGGGATCGTATTTCGCAGGATAAGACGCAGCTCTGGCAGCACCTACGCTTCCTGTATCACCGTTTCCATTGCCAGCTGGCGGGTCTACATAGCTTAAGGGCTGCAGCTCACGGATCGGCTCCAGCTGAGCCTCAATCTCCGCATCGGTCAGATCGTCTTCATTTTTCTCTTCTTCGGCAGAATCCGGATCCATGCTGCCAAAGCCAGAATCTTGTTCCTGAAGTTCATCAGTACCACCATCTGAGAAACCGTCTGACAGGTCTTCCGATTGGGAGGGATTTCCATCTGTCATGCCTGTGAAGCTGGCATTGCCTGACTGACCGGCATCGTCTTCCGTACTTCCATTGCCAGCCTGGCTGTCATCGCCTTCTGCACTTCCATTGCCAGCCTGACTGTCACCGTCTTCTACACTTCCATTGCTAGCCTGGCTGTCATCAGCTAAAGTGCTTCCGCTCCCTGACTGATCATCACCTGCTGAAAAATCATCCTGCACATAAAACTCTTCCGCAGTCATCGCATCCGACGACACAGCTGATGCAGCGTCTCCTGCGCTTTCCATTTCCACACTTTCCGTCCAGACCATACTCTGCCCGGCAATATCTGCTGCCTGAATAGGCAAGCCTGTAAAAATCAGGGACTGGGCAAGTAACAGACTTACAGCTGCTTTTTTCAATAATTTCTTATATTTCATATTTACTCCTGTCGTTCTGAGCTTCCTGTTCCGGAGTATTTTTCACACAGGCTCCAGAGCGTATTAAAAAATCACCAGAACAGAATTTTCGTTCAAACAGATATTTTTCACTTATTTATGATTTTTTAGATATTTTTCCAGAAAATGTATTAATTTCTCCATTTCTTCCTGAGTCCCTACCGTGATCCGCAAATGATTGTCAATCCTCGGCTTCGGGAAGTATCTTACATAAATATGCTCCTGACGAAGGGCCTCAAAAATTTCTTTGGCCGGACAGCTTTTGTGAGAAGCAAAGATAAAGTTGGTCTTAGAATCCGGGAATGTGAAACCAAGGGCAGCCAGTTCTTTCTTCGCCCATTCTCTGGTAGCAATAATCTTCTCACAGGTTTCTGTAAAATATGCTTTATCCTGGATAGCTGCCACACCGGTTGCAAGAGTGGTACGATCCATAGTGTAGGAATTGAAGGAATATTTTACATCGTTCAGAAATCTGATCAGCTGTGGATTGCCGCATGCAAAGCCGATACGCATTCCAGCCATGGAACGGGATTTGGAGAAGGTCTGGACTACCAGAAGATTGTCATATTTCTCTATAAGCTCCAGTGCTGATTTCGCTCCGAAATCTACATATGCTTCATCTACGATCACAATGACGTCCCGGTTGTGTAAGAGAATCTCCTCGATGTCACCGAGGGGCAGCTCCACTCCTGTAGGTGCATTGGGGTTCGGAAAAATAATTCCACCGTTTTCTCCGAAGTAATCTTCTTTGCGGATACAGAAGTTCTCATCAAGAGCTTTACATTCATATGGGATTCTGAAAAGATCCGCCCATACGTCATAGAAAGAATAGGTGATATCTGGAAAAAGGATCGGTTTATCTGAGTTAAAGAAGGTGAGGAAGCTCATGGCAAGTACATCATCTGAGCCAACACCTACAAAAACCTGCTCGTCTTTCAGTCCATAGCTCCGGGCAATTGCATGTACCAGGTCGCCAGCTGTAGGGTCCGGATAAAGGCGGAGGGTATCTGGCTGAATCCCGTGTAATGCTTTCTCCACGCCTGGTGCAGGGGGATATGGGTTCTCGTTTGTGTTCAGCTTGATCATGTCCGGCTGGTTGGGCTGCTCGCCGGGTGTATAAGGTACTACTTTACGAATGTTTGCTTCCCATGTATTCATTTCGGTCCATCCTCGCTTCTTCGTATTTTTATTATAATTTCCTTTTGAAAAAATCTGTAGTATGCATGTTTCTGCATAGTTATTAGTATTTTACTTTTTTCCTTGGAGTTTGTCAAATTTCGTTGTGGGGTGTTGCGGTGCTTCTTTCTGCGGTTATATTGCTATTTTGTGGATTGGTCGTTATTCCGGACGCGATTTCACAATGTATATTCACCGCCGCGCGTCGCA
>ERZ772884.2561-NODE-2561-length-10417-cov-3.430998_pt1 | contig 10417 bp, 5 predicted proteins | sample MGYA00580574_ERZ772884 | MGnify/ENA primary metagenome ERZ772884 (study PRJEB29015, sample SAMEA2737690) | human gut metagenome | biome: human gut; feature: human-associated habitat; material: faeces | place: China | collected 2012 ... | reverse complement strand
CAAAAGGTTGGGAGTTGGTAGAGAATAGATACATTAAGACAGACAATTTAACATCTACAGCAAATACAAATAACACAACTAATACAAAGGTAAATAATAAGAATAATAAAGGAAATGCTGTTGCGAATAACAATGGTGGAAACAAGACCGCGAAAGTGAATAAAACAGCAAAAGCCGGAACAGTAAAAACGGGGGATACAAGTCATGTATTACCTGTAGCGCTGACATTACTTCTTTCTTTAGGTGTGATCGTTTTAGTAATGATGAACAGAAAAAAGAGAGTAAATAGATAGAAAGGCGTAAGGGAGCTCCTTGTCGGATAAGAACCGGCAGGGAGCTTTTTGCATAAAGAAATGAAGAAGATTATAAAGAATATAAGAAAAATTGCAATAACGATGTTATGTATGATGACAATGTTGAACTGTACAGTGTATGCAGCGGAAGGAACGGTATTTCAGGTAAAGGGGCAGAAAGGAAAAGTCGGAGAGACGGTAACTGTTCCAATCGAGATGCACAGTGGGGAAGACGTCGGAGGATTTGAACTGTCGGTTTATTACGATAAAGATACACTGGAATTTGAAAGCTTAAGTAAGGGAAATTTAATTATTTCAGATGAGAGTAACGGATTATTTGATTATAACCACAAAGCAGACAATGCATCGATAAAGATTGTATATGTAGTAGCGGATACGATAAAAGCAGATGGAGTAATTGCAAATATCAAATTCAAATTAAAGAAAGATTGTGGAGAAGAGTTTCCTATCGGAATGGGGATTGGACGGGTTGTAGATAACAGTGCTTCGAGCAATGAGATCGGCGGATTGGTGTCCGGAGTAAATGCGGATTTTCAAAAACAGATAGACAGCCAAAATGGAACAACGACGGAAGTGGCAGATTCATCTTCCGCTACAGAACAACAGGCTGGAGCAGAAGTTGATAATACGGACAATGCCAAAACAGATGGTACACAGGATACGGCTTCTGCGGAAGATAATCAAAATGAATCGAAAGACAAGGCGGAAAAAAATAAAAATGCCGGGGCAGATGACGAAGAGGAAAAAGATAAGAAAGCTGTGAAGAAAGAAACGAAAGCAGTGGATGATAACAAGAATGTAGTGATAACAATTGTTATTGTGGGAGTGATCGTGATTGCGGGAATATCAGCAATTTGGATAAAAAAGAAGAAAAACGGTGAGGAGGTGACCAGATGAAAGGGGAAAGAATAGTAGCCTTATTTTTTGTTGTTAGTCTGATGTGTGGAATGCACAGTAAAGTTCATGCTGATCAGATAAATGACAGTATACAAGGGCAGGTACAGGTTGTAAGGGAAAAGTCATCCGGTACAGAGGGATTATATGCAGTTGAAATATCGGATGAAGAAGCAGAACAGATTGGAAATACTAATCAGAAGAGTACGACAGCGGAATATTATGCCGGAAAAGATGAAAAAGCTTTCTTAAGCTGTGGTGGTGATTATGGGTATCGGGATATGGTGAAAAGATCCAATATAGAGGGACGGCAATATCTCTACCGTGAATTAAAAAAGGCGAGCGAAACATTTACAACAGGAAATGAAAATGCTGAAGAATATCTGCTGAACAATACGTTCCCGATATATATAGTGGGAAAGATTAACGTTCAGCAATATCAGATGACTACAAAAGAAATGGTAGAAACATATTTCACATTCAGAAATGATAATCCACAATTCTTCTGGAGCGATAATATGGTAGTGTATTCGAGCGATTATCTGATGTTATTAAGCTATGGAGATTATGAACAGGCAGCAGACAGAAAAGATGCATTAAATGAAATTATAGATACACAGAAAAATGTATATCAGTCGGGTATCACTTCTATAGATTCTAAATATAAAAAAGTGTTAAAGATTCATGATGCATTGATTAAAGACGTAGAGTATGACGAGAATGCATACAGCGGAGAAGAAGCGGAAATATCGCATTCCATTGCAGGTGCTATGACGTCTGCAAAAACAGCGGTATGTGAAGGATATGCAAAAGTCATGCAGTTAATGATGAATTGTTATGATGTCGAAAATATGTATGTAACAGGTATAGCAAATGGTGGAGGACATGCATGGAATATGGTTCGGATGAATGATGGAAAATATTACTGGCTGGATGCAACATGGGATGATCAGGAGTATGAAGATTTCCAACATTCTTATTTTCTGATAGGAAACAGTAATTTTGAGGATCATACGATGAATCTGCCAACGGACGAAGGTGGGGACTTCCTATATGAATTACCAAAAGCCAATGATGCTGATTATGAATATACGGATGATGAGAAAGATGAAGTTGTAACAGGAGATGTAACAGGAGATGGAAAGGTAGATATACAAGATCTGCGCACCGTTCTCAGGGTAGTATGCGATAAAGAGACATTGAACGAAACAAAATTACTGGCGGCGGATGTGACAGGAGATGGAAAGGTAGATATACAAGATCTGCGCATAATTTTACGATATGTGTGTGGGAAGACTGATACATGGAACTAACAGGTGAAAGAGGGGAAAATTATGAGAAAAAGAAAATGTATGGTTTTTATTGGAGCAGTTGTAATAGGCATGGGAAGTATATTTTCCGGAAATATAAAAGCTTATGCCGAAAATAATAGTAATGAGAAAATATCTGCACGGTTTTTAAATGAAAAAATTACGGTGCTGTCAGAATACAATACAGAAGATCAGAAGGATGTTGTGTTGTTGAAGAATGGAGAATTGTGGCAAGTATATCCAAAAGTGGAAAAGATGATGGATGGAGTAAAAACTGCCGAGACAGAATGGTTCTCCAATTCGGAGCAAAGAGTCTGGATTTTAAAAACAGATGGAACATTGTTGGAAGAAACGGTTCAGGGAGAAACAGAAATAGATAAAAATGTAAAGGAAATCATTGACAGTAACAGCAGGATTTACCTGAAAGAAGACGGAACCGTATGCGAAAGAGAAAAAGAAGATGGTATAAAATGCTCTGTGATTACGGATGGTGCAAGCCAGATATTTTCCTGGGGATTCGTGAAAACGGATGGAAGCATCGGTGATTACTATGATGGCTGTATAATTCCGGCAGAGCAGGTGGAATATGTCAGTGACGCAGGATTTTATATTAAGAATGAGGGATTTTATACACGATTACAAACAGGTGCAGGTTCGTGTATCTCAGACAGATCGTCATTTGTAAATGTTGGGGATTACAAATTAAAGGAAATATCATCAGCAAAAGAATATTATACATACAGGCTAGGGGTTACAGAAGACCAAAAAGTATATGCATTCGAGGAGCAATGGGATAACGACAATTCATATGTAGAAGCCACGTTTTGTGGCGAAAAACCGAAAGATATAGATCCAAGCAACTGGATGACATCAGATATAGATTGGATAGATCAGAACGGTAATTTTTATAAAAAAGCAGATAGACAGGTTGCATCAAAAGAAAATCCATTGACTTTGACATATTTGAATTATAGAAGAAATTCTTATGATACTTCAATATATTTACAGGCCATTGCAGAAAATCAGGGCTATGTAATGCTGAAGGAAGGAACAGAGATATTGGACAATGTTGTGGATATGACTGGAAATATAGTACAAAATAAAAAATCCGTATTAGCAATCCAGATGGATGGAAAAGTATATGAGATAACGGATGCGCTGACAGAATTAGGAACGATTGGTGGAACGGAAGAAGAGATAGCTAAAGGAGATGTGACAGGAGACGGCAGGGTAGATATACAAGATTTACGTACAGTTCTCAGAGTAGTATGTGATAAAGAAACATTGAACGAAACAAAAGAATTAGCAGCGGATGTGACAGAAGATGGCAAGATAGATATACAGGATCTGCGTATGATTTTGCGGTATGTATGTGGGAAGATTGATAACTGGAATTAGGTCAGATATATAACAAAAGATTGGGAGAGACATATGAGAAGAGGAAAAATAAAACAATGGATAACAATTTCTGTAATCGGTTTTGCAATCATGGTATTACATGGAACAGAGGTTAGGGCAGAAGAAATAAATAAACAGTTGCCAAAGGAACCAGATGTATTAAGAAGTTATGAAGGAAATGAAGAACATGATTATATATTGTTAAAAAACGGAGAATTATGGCAGATATTTCCTGAAGTAGAGAAGATAACAGATCAGGTTCAAAAGGCAGATTATTGTCCTTATGGCAACTGGGAAGAAGAACCGATGAGTTATAAGGCGAAAGTATGGTTCCTGAAAAATGATGGAACGGTATGGAATATTGGTGAATCGGAAGCAGTACAGGTTGATGAAAATGTAAAGGAATTGAATTATCCGGGAACAGTTTTGAAAAATGACGGAAAACTGTACAGAAGTGAAATAGATGTAGATGGAAATGAAGAAAATCGAACATTGCTATCAGACAATGTAACACGCACATTTCTATGGGGATACCAAAAAGCAGATGGAAGTATATGGGATTTTCATGGCTGTACATTAGAAGCAGGTAAAGTAGATTATGCAAGTGAAGCCGGATACTCAATTTCTGGAGAAGGATTTTACATCTATGGATGGAACGAAGCAATGTCATGCATAAATTCAAAAAATAACATCAATATCGGGGACTGCAAACTGAAAGAAGTATCAGCGGTAAAATACAGTGTAGAGGATGATTATGATTGCTATAAATTAGGCATTGCAGAGGATGACTCGGTGTGGGCAATTCCTGTAGAGGCGGAAGATAATACTGCTGTATATTGCGGGGAAAATGCAGAATACATTATGCCGACAGAAGTATTTGAAGCAGATATAGACTGGGTAGATAAAGACGGACACATATATAAAAAAGATAAACAGTTAGTTCCATCATTGGAAAATCCATTGAGAAGAAGTTATTTTAATACATCGGGAAGTACCTGGGCAGAACTGTCCGTAATTGCAGAAAATGAAGGATATGTAGCGATAAAAGATAATGAGATTATAATGGATCACATATTGGTAAGAGAGACAACATCCTATGAACCAAATGAAAAACAGCATGCTTTTGTTTTGAAAACAGATGGAAGTGTATGGGATGTGACGGAAAATCCGGTTGAAATTGGAAAGATTGAAGATAATGTCCCAAACTTTGTACGGGGAGATGTAACAGGAGACAATGAGGTGGATATTAAAGACCTCCGGACAGTATTGAGAAGTGTGTGTGGAAAAGAAGAATTAACGGAGAATCAGAAACTGGCAGCGGATGTAACGGGAGATGATCAGGTGGATATACAGGATCTGAGAAAGCTGCTTAGATTTGTATGCGGAAAGATGGAAACACTGGACTGATGATTGTGAGGGAAAGGAGTACAGTGGATGAAAAAGAGAATATTGGCATTATTGCTGGCCGTCAGTATTGTCGTCGGAAACGGAGAATTCGTGTATGCAGTAGAGAGCGATAGTGAGAATGCAGGGATGAAACAAGAAAGCACTGTGGAATCCAAAGCTGAAGATATACCGGAAGATATTTCTGCGGAAACTACAAACGATACCGAAAATGAAGAGAAAGAAACAGAACCGAAAAAAAGTGAGCCTGTAGAAGAACAATCAACAGCAAATCCACAATCAGCAGATGAAAATGTGGATAAAGGCAATGAGCTTTCCGGGAAATGTGGAGAACATGCACAGTGGACATATGATCAGGAGACAAAAGAACTGAGAATAAGTGGAAGTGGTGCGATGAGTGATTATAACAACAGTTCAGAAGTGCCATGGTATGGATGGAGAGAAGAGATACATAGTGTAGTTATAGAGAGTGGGATTACAAGGATAGGAAATTATGCTTTTATTTATTGTGGAAGCCTGGAAGAAATCAAACTGCCAGAAGGCTTGGAAGAGATAGGAAGAGAAGTGTTTGAATACTGCAGTGGAATAAAAAAAGCAGATATTCCAGACAGTGTAAAAGAGATAGGAACAGAGGCATTTTATTCCTGTGGAAGCCTGGAAGAAGTAGTACTTGGAAAAGGACTGAAAAGTCTGGGAGGTTCCGCATTCCGATACTGTGAAAAACTGACGAAGTTAACAGTAAAAGGAAATATAGAAAGTATAGACAGTTCTGTGTTTTATAATACAGCAATCAAAGAACTGCAGGTAGGAAAAGAAGTAAGCAGTCTGAAAGGAACGCTGTATGGACTGGACACACTGGAAAAGATAGAAGTAGAGGAAGGAAATGAAAGTTATATAAGTGAAGATGGAGTATTATATAACAAAGAAAAGACAACGCTGATCCGGTATCCGGAAAGTAAAACGGACATTACAGAATATGAGGTTCCCGAAGGTGTAGAAAGTATAGGAAACTCTGCGTTTTATTATAATCAGTGTATTACGAAAGTAAAATTACCGGAAAGCTTAAAAGATATAGAGGAATATGCATTTAGTTATTGTAGAAATTTAGTAGAAGTAAGAATTACAGATGGGTTGGAAAGTATAGGGAAATATGCATTTAGTTATTGTAGTGATTTGACAAAATTGCAATTGCCGGATTCATTAAGGAATATAGAGTTAAATGCGTTCAGTTATTGTGATAATCTGATTATTTACTGTAATGCGAATTCTAAAATTGCTGCCTATGCAGAGAACCAGAATATCCCTTACATAACATCAACACATTGCATCACCTACGATCTCCAAAAAAGCTGTTCGATATTAAGCGGCTATGAAAAAGTAATCGAACAAGATACCATACAAAATTATCAGGTAAGACTTTATAACAAAACGACGAAAAAAGAACTGGAAAACTATCATATCAATGGTGGTAACATTGTATTGAATACAGGAACGGTGAATGAGAATGACACGCTTACGCTGACATCTAAAAAGGATGAGACGATTGAATACAAGTCAGACATCATTCTTGATGAGAAATGCAGTGCCAGAATAAATATTCTGGCACAACAAAAAGGATATGTGCTCACAACACCGCAGACATCAACAGATACGACTGTTCTTGTATATGATTCACAGGGACAATTATGTGATACAATGGAATCATCAGGAAAAGAATGCACAAGTAAATATCTTGAGAAAGGAACCTATAACATTATATATATCCAGGGAAAGCGTTCCATGTGGAAGTTCCAGAGTATCAAAGAATTCAAAGAGAACAGTATGCTGAAAGAAGGCAGAGATTATCTGTTGAAGACAGTCACTGTTACGGATGGACAGATTACGGATACAGGAATGGTATCTGTTCCGGATATAGATATTGAACAGTTGCGATATCTGGATTCTTCGAAATGCTCGTTTGACACGAATGTAAATGCAATCAGTTCCGGCGGTCTGATTACGGTAAGAGGATCGTATGAATTTAAAGACTATAGGAAGAATGAAGTTAATGTAGATCATCTTGAGATAGAGATTCCGGATGGATGTAACTATATTTCGGACAGTTTGCGGATCGATGGAAAAAGAGTTGCCAATGTGAGTGAAGAGAATAAATTAGTCTGTGTGCCGATTGATAAGAAAAAAGGTGTATTCACTTATAATATTAAGCCAATTGAATATGGAACAATCAGTACAAGTACCAAGATTAATTTTACAGCTTCGGGAGAATACAGAAAAGAGCAGATCGGTGCGGCAGATGTGGAAGTTCCTTATGTAACATTAAGTGCACCGTCGGCAACATCTGAAAAGAACATCACCTTGAGTGGATTGACAGTTCCAAATACAACGGTTGGAATATATGACGGAGACCACAGAATGGGAACGGCGGTAAGCAGCAAATCCGGAAAATGGAACAAGAATGTAACATTATACGGAACTTCAGAGGACTCTGTTCATAATATACAGGCAAAGATATATATTGGCACAGCAAAGGAACAGAAATCTGAGGTAGTATCCGTAGCATATTCGCCAAAAGCAATATCAATCGAACAATTTATTATGTATTATAACAGTTCGAATAAAGTGAATCTGACGGATATTGCATATAAGGCAAAACCAGTCATATCATTTAATCCGGCATATCCATTTACATTTTTAGTCAGATTATCGAACAATGAAGATGTGGATAATGTATATATTGTAAGTACCAAGAATGGTACACAGAAGTCGATGAAAGCGTCTTATGATACAAATTCCGGGAACTGGATCGCAACAGGATATTTTGACAATAATCATTCATATGTGCCGGGAGTGCTGTCTGTTGAATTTAAAGGAAAGAAAAATAATTATGTAGTTCAGTTTAATCAAGAAAGTGAAGAAACACCAGAAGAACTTCCAGACAAAATCAAGAATGGTTCGTATAATATTACGGAAAATATCTATGATAAACAGACGGATACGGGATCCTACGGCGGAGAGGTTACTCTTGCAGATGAAGATAAAACCAAAATAGAATTTAACGTATCAAAAGAACAGGTAAATCCGGACGATTATAAAGTTGATACATTAAAAAAGGACGGATATCTGAAAGTTGAAACAGATGATGATTCGTCAACATATTACACAAAATCTTATTGCAACAAAGATGGGGAATATGTTACGGAGACCATTCAGTTTGAAAAGAAATATTATGATGATCCGAAACTTGGAAAGACATTTGGGGAAGTTGCAAAATCAAAGCTGGTATCTCATGTTAAAAGTTCGCTGATAAAAGAATCAGAAGGTGCATTACCGGGAATTGGACTTGCATCAAAAATATGGAATACATCTAAGAATGTAATTGCCATAGGAGGACGTTTATATAATCTTGATGATGCGAAGAACAGGCTGTTAAAGATGAAATTACCGGCAGATGAATTTGATAAAAGATATAATGCATTAATGGCATTGGAAAGTTCATACTGGATGTATATGGTTGGAAGATCCATTATAAAAGGTGCACAGATTTATACATCAATTCAGTTTCCACTGGTTGGCCCGATTGTTAATTTTGCTCTTGGATTTGCAACGTCATATTTCTATTCATATCTGGATGACTGGTATGATGAACAGCTTAGAATGATCTTAGACTGCGACTTGAGATGGGCAGTAGATCCATCCGGCTATGTATACGAAGCAGTAGAGAGCAACAGACTGCAGGGAGTGAAAGCAACAATATACTATCAGGGAGAGGATGGTAAGGAAGTAGAATGGGATGCAGGAGAATATGAGCAGAATAATCCGCTGATCACGAATTCAGACGGAGAGTATGCATGGGATGTACCGGAAGGTATGTGGCGTGTGAAATTTGAAAAAGACGGATACCAGACAGTATATAGTGACTGGATTCCGGTGCCCCCAATCCAGACTGGTATTAATATTGCTATGATTTCTACTGCCAATCCGAAAGTTACAGAATGTGAACTGTATGAAGAGTATGCAAAAGTATCCTTTGATAAATATATGAAAGTTGATACAGTGTCGGCAGACACATTTATAGTAAAGAAGACAGATGGAACCGTTGTGAAAGGGAAAGTCGAAGCAGTTGATGAGGATAACACAACAAGGGCTGCTCTTGCAAAAGAATTCAGAATTACATTTGACGAAAAACTGCAGGGTGGAAATTATGAGATTGGAATCGATAAAAATGTGAAGAGTTATGCGGATACAAATCTTGCAGAAAATTACAGTAAGAAGATGACAATACAGCAGGAAGTAGAGGATATTACAGCAAATGTTCCAAAGAATATTGTAATGAACCAGGATGATATAAAAATTCCTGTAAAGATCATTACAGCAGGAACTGCGGAAAATTATGAGATAACAGGTACTTCATCAGTTGAAGATTTTATGGAAATTACCAGAATTGAAAATCCAGATAAAGAAGGAAATGCAATTGTTCATGTGAAAACCAAACTTCCTGGAACAGTAACCCTGACGCTTGGAATAAAGGGACAGTCCATTCAGAAAGAAATCGAAATAAATATCCAGCAGTTTGTTTCGGAAGCGGAATATATCAAAGGAGATGTAAATGAGGATGAGAACGTGGATATTCAGGATCTTAGGTTAATCCTTCGTTATGTATGTGGAAAACAGGAGTTCTTGGCAAAACAAATCATAATTGCAGATGTGAATGCGGATCAGAGTGTAGACGTTCAAGATCTGAGAAAAGTGCTTAGATTTGTATGTGGAAAGGAAGCGGTATTATAACAAAAATATATAAATAAATATATAATTATATTGTAAAACAATGAAATTTGTATTAAAATGTGGATGGTAAAAGATATCAGCATCCACATATAGAGGAGGAGGCCCCTGAAAGTGTATGACTTTCAGGGGTTTTTCTTTAAAAATAAGGACAAAAAAATATATATGATATATAATAGGTATCAACTCAAAAAGAGTCAATAATGAGAAAATAATAAGAAACATGAGGAACAACATATATGATCACAAGCACATCCAACGCCAGAATCAAACGTCTGGTGAATTTAAAGAAGAAGAGAAAATTAAGAGACGAAG
>ERZ772884.2559-NODE-2559-length-10430-cov-127.004241_pt1 | contig 10430 bp, 19 predicted proteins | sample MGYA00580574_ERZ772884 | MGnify/ENA primary metagenome ERZ772884 (study PRJEB29015, sample SAMEA2737690) | human gut metagenome | biome: human gut; feature: human-associated habitat; material: faeces | place: China | collected 2012 ... | reverse complement strand
CGCTCGCTCGAAATACGCAGGCTCCGGCTACCGCCTTCGCCTGCTCCCAGCTCGCTACGCTCGCTCGAAATACGCAGGCTCCGGCTACCGCCTTCGCCTGCTCCCAGCTCGCTACGCTCGCTCAGAAAAAGCGGTGTCTAGGCACTGCTACGCAGAGCCTAGGCGTTTTTGTGCGGTGTCGGCTAACGCCGTCCGCTTTGGTTCCAGCTAGCCCAATGGTCACGCAGGCTCCGGCTACCGCCTTCGCCTGCTCCCAGCTCGCTACGCTCGCTCGAAATACGCAGGCTCCGGCTACCGCCTTCGCCTGCTTTCAGCTCGCTGCGCTCGCTCAGAAAAAGCGGTGTCTAGGCACTGCTTCGCAGAGCCTAGGCGTTTATGTGCGGTGTCGGCTGCGCCGTCCGCTTTGGTGCCAGCTAACTGAATGGTTACGCAGACGGCTAACGCCGCTTGCTCTCAGCTCGGTCGGGAGCGCTGCCGTTCGTGAAGCACAGCTACGCAGGTCTGCACTCCACTTCGGGGGTGTCGGGTGTCAGACTTCGCTGCGCTCTGGCTGACACCCGACACCCCCTGCGTTCCGCTGCAGCCCTCCTCCGCTGTGCTTCACTCTCTCTGCGCCCCCTCGGTCGCTCGAAAAAGCGGTGTCTAGGCACTGCTTCGCAGAGCCTAGGCGTTTATGTGCGGTGTCGGCTGCGCCGTCCGCTTTGGTGCCAGCTAACTGAATGGTTACGCAGACGGCTAACGCCGCTTGCTCTCAGCTCGGTCGGGAGCGCTGCCGTTCGTGAAGCACAGCTACGCAGGTCTGCACTCCACTTCGGGGGTGTCGGGTGTCAGACTTCGCTGCGCTCTGGCTGACACCCGACACCCCCTGCGTTCCGCTGCAGCCCTCCTCCGCTGTGCTTCACTCTCTCTGCGCCCCCTCGGTCGCTCGAAAAAGCGGTGTCTAGGCACTGCTACGCAGAGCCTAGGCGTTTTAGTGCGGTGTCGGCTGCGCCGTCCGCTTTGGTACCAACTCCCTGCATGATGATCACCGCTTCACGCTGACGCCCTGCAACGAGGCAATTGCTCAGTCGGGGACGCTTGTCGCTCGTTTCCTCGCTCTGCCGCTTTCCCCCTCCTTCGCTTCTCCCCCTCCCTCGCTCCGCTCGGGCACCTCCCCCGCTGGGGGATTAATATGTCTTCTTGCTGCTGTGCGCGCCGCCGCTCCGGCATGCCTTCGGCTCTGCCTACGCATCGGCGCGCACAAAAAGCGGTTGGGTCCGTTTTTAGTGCGGTGTCGGCTACGCCGTCCGCTGGGCGCTACGGGAACTTTAAATTATAAATATGAGGGTGGGGACCCCCTGCCCCTTCCCTCATATTTATAATTTAAAAACCCCTTCGCTCTGCGCCTAGCGGAGTGTGTAATTTAATTGAAAAAAATCGAAAAGTCTTTCGATTTTTTTACGCGGCCGCTAATATGTAACTCGCTGCGCTCAGACATTTGCGAGAGCTTGACCTCTTATTTTAATTAGTCTTTTTGTTTGAGCAAACTGGGGTCCAGCCTATCGAAAACGCCCGTCAGCCGCTGCCCCCTAAAGGGGGCGCGTCTTCCGGTCGGGCGCTTGAACGTGATTATCGCGCGCTCCTCGCTTCGCTCGCTTCCGTCGGGCTCTCTCGTCCGCTCGCCTTCGGCGGTGCTCCTCGGTTCGCCCTCCTCCCCCCCCTGGTCGGCTGCGCCGCCCAGCCCCTCAAGGGGGCTCGCTCGTTCGGGCGTACCGCCCTCGCGGCTCGGGAGAGCGGTAGCGCTGTGGCGCTGCATTTTTAGTGCGGTGTCGGCTACGCCGTCCGCTTTTACGTTGGCTGGCGGCGGCGGGATGCAAACAAGGTTGGGCGATAGGAGCGGGCATGAACCTTGCCCTTGCAGGGCAAGAACCATACCCGCCCCTCTCGCCCTCGATGCAGACCTCATGCTGATAAGAAGGCGATTGTAGTAAGTATATACTTTTTAACTATAATGTTAAAGAAAAGTATATACTTTTAACTTAAAAAACTTGCATTAATCCCGAAAAAGTCGTACCTTTGCATTAGAGAAAGGGAGATAATAGTTATCTCTTACCTCTTAAAAAGTTATCGTGATATGAAACAGAAAACTGAATTTTATTACAAGGTTTGCGAAGAGTACAGCAAACTGGAACAAAAGTTAGGCAGTGAGCTTTTGTTAGACGAGATTTATATCAATATCGAAATTAATGAACTAGCAAGAGTGATTAAAGCAATTGCAGTTAGAAACAATATAGATATTGATTTATAGTAAAGGTAACGAGGGGTTAACCACCCCTCATAAAAAAGCTATCGTGAAATGAAAAAAGAAACGTATGAAAAAGAAGACTGGTTCATCAGATTTCTCCGAATCTTTATGGTGCATGCCAGTTACTGGGTTATCATCACATTACTAATTAGATACATTAATACTCATGGATAAGTTGACGTTAAGGCAGCGCAACGCATTAAAAGCAACCCTAATGAGGGTTGCAGCGTTGCACCCTACAGGCGTATTGATGTGCGGATATGATGCAATCAATGAGCGAGCCTTTTGCAAGCTTATAAAGCTAAGCTGCAATCTAGATAGGCTACTAATGTGCACTCGCATAGATATTAGAGGTGTCGGATATTATCCTCAGGTTGAACGCAAATTTGTTGAATGGCTGAAAGGTCATATACGAACTCCTTCAATTCCGCAATTTTGCAACAATTTGCTGACGCCAGCAAATTGGTTAAAATATAATATAGCACCCGACTTAAAATGTCTGCATCTAGGTATTGCAAAAATAGATTATTATCTGATCCTCAAGGATGAGCATCTAAGATATTACCGAGATAAAGCATACAACAATAAAAAATATGCCGAACTTTTTATTTAACAAGGAGGGCGCAAAATATCTTTTGCTCCTCCTACTCATCGAAATATTAATTTTTAAAATCATAGAATTATGGCTAAGCAAGTAAACCAAAAAGCAATTTCTGCGAAAATCAATCTAGACATTTTCGCCCTCATGGAACTTTATTGCGACAAGTGCAACATAAAAAGAAACGCACTCATCAATCAGGCAATAAACGACTACCTCAAATTTCACCCTCTATAATAGAGATGGCGGCTACCGCCGCCACCTCTCGAACCCGCCCACCCACCCCAAGGGTGGGCGTTTTTTTTATGCAATAGTAGTTAAGACCTAATAATAAAAGTTAAAAGTGAATTGTTAAAATGTAAACAAAAACTAATAATTCGCTAAATAATGGCAGGTAGTTCCGTAGTAAGTCGCTATTACCTCCGATTCAAAACTATTTCGTACCTTTGCGACGTTGAAAAGCGCCCTGCCTGAGATGGGTACCTCCGGCAGGCCAGCGCATCAAAGGGTGCCCACAAATTTTTGAGTTATTATGGCTAAATCTAAAGGCTTTTTCGGAATCCGTACGGGTTCCACCAAGAACTTCACGTTCTCCGAGCTTCACGGAGAGCAGATTACTAAAGAGCGTGTCAGCAAAGTTAAGAACCCGCGCACAATTTCACAGATGCGCCAGCGTATGTTGATGGCAACAATCGGTGCTGCTTACTCCTATCTCAAGGCTATTGCCGACCACTCTTTTGAGGGAAAGACCGTAGGACAGCAGTGTATGTCTGAATTTATGCGTCTCAACCTCAACAAATTCCGTGACGCTGCGCAGGATAGCAACGCAGCTTATGCAATGAACGCATACGGAGACAAACTCATCAACCCTATGCGCTATATCTTAGCAAAGGGTAGTCTTCCAGCTTTGCCTTACGTTGCAAACACAAGCAATCAGATTGAACTTTCTTACAATGTCGAGGATGTTTCAACAGCTGAAAAGGTTTACGATGCAATGGGTATCAAGAAAGGTGATATGCTGACTTTCTGCTGGGTGGTCGGCAATGCATCACTTATTGAAGGAGTTTTCAAGTACACACCTACCCAGTTTAATATCGTACGCTTGAAGGCTGATAAGTCAGGTGCAGTTGTAAACCCTCACGATGCGTTCTCTTTCGAGAGCAATCACACAGACCTTGACATCAATATCGTTTTCAGCGAAAATGTACTCAAGTTAACTACTTCGTTGGCAAACTTCGGTGCAGTTATTCAGAGCCGACAGAATGCTGGTACTTGGTTACGTTCAGACGCTACAATGGTCGGTAATAAGTCTATCATTGCAGGTGTTTCTGTAGGCAATCAGTTGGCAACATACCCTATCGATTCAGAACTCATTCTGAATGGTGGCGAGATAGCAAATGTACCATCTGTGGGAACATTGCCTACTCCTCAGCTTTCACTCTCTGCTTACGCAGTCAGAATCGAAACTAATGGAGGTAAAGTAGCTGCCCCTACTCTCACGGGTGCACCTGATGGCGCAGCTGTAAGTTACGAATCAGATAACACTACAATCGCAATCGTTAATTCATCTACAGGCGAGGTTACAGCCGTAGGTAATGGTACAGCGAATATCTACGTACATGTTGCAGCTACGACAACTACTGCCGCTACATCAATATCATTTAACGCTGTTATTACAGGTCAGGACAATGATGGCACCAGCGGTGGCTCAGGCTCCGGCACACTGCCTGGAGGAGGTTCCGGTGACGGCGGTTTAGAGTAGTCTCAAAGAATATATAAGATAAATCCAATCTAAGGGAGTTTGGTCTTATGGCCTAACTCCCTTATTTTATATATAAGGCAATGGACAGAAATTCTAAAGACCAAGTGGAATACTCCGCAGCAATAATTTGTATCATGGCGGCAATCTCTATCGGTGTTGCTAGCATAGTCGTATCAGAGACCCATGATATTGCAGCAGGTGTATTAATATTTGTAGCCCAGCTACTTTTATTTTCAGCTAGCGTATTTCATCTTAATTATAAATTAGGGCAATATGGAGAAACAAAAAACAAATCAGCTGAAGAGTGAATTCTTCACTCTCGATGAACTCATCAAGTCATCAACAGCAAAGCGATTGAAAATTGACAACACACCGAACGCAGAAGTATTGAAAAATCTGCAATATGGTGTTGACATGGTACTTGATCCTCTGAGGAGGATAATTCAGAAACCAATTGTTATCACAAGCGGTTTCCGATGTGAAAAGCTAAATAAAGCTGTAGGCGGTGTGGCCAACTCATGGCACCAGCAAGGAAACGCAGCAGACATACACATCACAGATGAAGAAAATGCTCGAGAGATTTATGAAATTTTGAAAACATTACCATCAGTAGATACGATATTGTTTGAACACTCTCTATCGGCCCAATGGATACACGTCCAATGGAATATGGCCAAGACACCAAGACATCATTTCAACTTCAATTTCAAAGCGCCATGAAACAGATAATAATCATACTACTAGTTTTGATTTTCTCTTCTTGCTCTTCAAGCAAATCAGTTCAAACAGATAAAGAGAAGGTGAAAATCGCAGTCGATAGTACTTTCGACCACACCTTGACAAACAAAACTATAGAAATCGAGTGGATAATGTCAGATGATACTATTACCATACCATTAGCCCCAAAAACAAATAATCCTGAAACAAAAGAAAATCCGGAAATAACTCCGAAGAAAATTCCAAGATACGGAAAAATCAAAATCAGGATTAGACAAGACACCATCAGGAGCCAAGGAAAAGTAAAAGTAACAAAAAAGAAAATCACCAAATCGAAGAAGAAAAAGCAAAATCAAGTGTTAAAACCAAAGAAAGCAAAAAGCCACTTTAATTTTCTATACGTAATCATTTTCGCTTTTTGTGTTAAATATCTGTGGAATCACAGAAAAATCTTCAAAAAGATTTGGAACTTAATCAAATAAAGTTGTACATTTGCAGCACCAAAGGAGCATAAGGGCAACGCTGAGGAGCGACCCCCAACGGACTTTGGTCACGATAGCAAGAGCCGAGCAGACGAAGAAAACCTTCCCTGCTCGGCTTAATTTTTTCCCTCATGTCGCTATTGACTATAATACCGGTTATGCTATCGAGAGATACGAAGATTTTCCTCATTATGTAAAATTTAAGCTATCGGTGATATGCATAAGAAATTTATTAAAGTTACTATCGAGCGTCACGACGTGACAGAAGATTACGACGAAAACTTCTTCGATGAATATTATATTCAGGAAGATGAGTTCACTAACTGGGCTTCGAAACAGATGAATCTTGGTTGGGTTGTCAAATGTGAGAAGGCAGTTAACTTTTGCACTCCAGAAAATGTAGAGTTTCCAAAAGTCATACTGATCAGAGAAGTTGAAAACAAATAGAAAAGAATGCCTATGAATAGAATAACAACAGCTAACATACGAGAAGTGATAGCTAGAGGTGAAGCGGTCAGAATCTCTGATGTGGCATCCCGACTATACACAACAAACAAACAAGCAGTTCGAAGACTGATGAATAAGATGGTTTGTAGAGGTCAGCTATCTTGCGAAAAATTCAAATATATCGGTAATGCTGATATATGTGTGTATAGAAAAATATAATCTGATGCGGTCCTTGCTTCGTTGCCCCCGAAGTAAACCTAAGTAATAGAATAAAAACTTATAAGTCCGATAGATATGGAGATAAAAGAAATCGATATAGGCAAAATTGTGAAATACAATGGCGTGCGCCTGATAGTAGTCAAGGCAGTCCAAGGCTGCCGTGGTTGTTACTTCAAGCCCATAAAGTCATGCCATGTAGAAGTAGTCGGAGCATGTTGCAAACCTTGGCGATGTGAAAATGTAATTTTCAGAAAATACGATGAAAATAAAAAAGAAAATTTGCATGGAAGAACAAAACAAAATAATCGTAAGAATAACAAATGAAGGCATCATAATTGGTGACTTCCTAGTGATGGGATACGATGAACTCCTCCATCTGATAGTACAGGAAAAATGCAAAATTATCTTCGATAGTGAGAACGCATTCCAAAATCTGAAAAATGGAATAGAGCCATACATTGAGGACATTTATTGTATCCAGCTGGCTACAGAGATAGAAAAATTTATCGCAGAGCAATATGCCCTGCAAGTATCAACTAATAGTTTATAGTAATATGATTAAAGTAGAAATTATTGGCAACTTAGGCGCAGACGCTCTGTTGCAGGAGAAGAACGGAAACAAGTTTGTAGCATTCCGAGTAGCAAACACAGATAAGTGGGTTGATAAATCAACCGGACAAGTGATCGAGAGCACGCAATGGATTTCGTGCACGCTCAATGGTGACGGAGGAGCACTCTTGCCATATCTTAAAAAGGGTACGAAAGTATTTGTGCGTGGCAACGCCCAGTTTGTTATCTTTTCCAGCGCAAAAACCCGACAGATGGAAGTCGGTGTAAATCTCTTCGTACGGGAAATCGAACTTTGCGGCGGTGCAAACGCACAAGAAACAGCGAAACCCGAAGAGCAAAAAGAAACCACAAAGGTGAAGAAGAAATAATATGGTGAACGAGATTTCTCTTGACCAATATATCGCGTATGCAGGAAACCTCTTCAGATGCATATTCAAGCGAACAGCCATAATGCAGAAAAAAGTAGAAAGCTTTACTGATATGTCTGCTATCACAAAGCAGCTTATCACAGACAGCATGCAGGAAGCTCTCGAGGACGCACAGACGCTCGAACTTGAAACAGAAATGCACTATGAAGAGGGATTCCCTCATACGACATATTGGGAGGAGCTGAAAATATACATCGATAAATATAAAACCCAGCCATGGAATCTATATGCAGACATGAAGAATCGAAGAATAAACGGAATTTATTCTTCGTTCCTCTACTACTACGCAAAAGGATTAGTAGACGATATTACGTTACTAGAGGGCTGGGCAAGTGAAGTAAGAATCTGAAAACAAAAAACAATATGAAGAAGATTTTGAATCTAGTAGTCACAAAAAGATGGTTCAATATGATAGCATCGGGAGAAAAAACTGAAGAGTATCGTGAAATAAAAAGTTTTTGGTTGAATCGCCTTCTACTTATCAAAGATGATAATGGAGAGAAATACCGGAAATTTCACGTTAGAAAATACGATGGAATACTTATCGATGCCATCATTATCAAGCAAGGAATAGAGATTGGCACTCTGAAAGTCGCACCCTTCACCCATGTACTTTTTAGGAATGGCTATCACAAGTATAGCCCAAGAATTGAAAAGGAAATCAAAACCATTACAATCGGCAAACCAAAAAAAGGCATGTGTCCGGACGAATGGCTAGACGCAGAGTTTATTATCATAAAATTCAAATAAAAATAAATGGAACAAAAAGTACATCATATTGCATTTGTCACTGCAAAAGAATACGTTAAAGACGGGTATCGAGTAGAAGATTTCGGTTTTGATGAATTAAAAGCAGAATCACGATACAATCTGATACACGAAAACGGAAACAGACTGTCTATTGTCTCCGTTGAAACAGACAATTCCGTTTATATCTATAAAAACGGAAAGTTAAACAAAACGATTAAATTATAGAAAATATGAAACCAGCCATTAAATGTGTAAACTTGGATTGGCTCGAAGTGTTTTGCATCGAGCCAACCGAAATGCCAGCCCAATATTTTCAAAACTTGGGCTGGAAGGTGAATGTGCGAGAATATGGAACACCACTATATCGGGAAATGTTCACACTCTTATCGGAAAACGGCAAACCATTTCTCGAAATCAGAAGAAATCCCTACTCACTCAAGGAGAACGGAGGAATCTTTGAAAGAGGAGCATGCCACATAAGGCTATCTAACAGAACCTTATACCAATACAACCCTATACAACAGCTTCAAGATTTTCTCAATAAGTACGGCTATCAGCTGAAAGGTATCACACGCATAGATATTGCGTGTGACCAACTCGTGTTCGATAATGGCATGGACCCTCAAAAGCTTATATCTGACTACATGGCTGGGTCAATCCTCAAGAACCGGAACTCCAGAATAAACGTGCACGGAACAGAAAAGGCAGATGGTAGAAATTGGAACTCAATAAAATGGGGTTCTAAATCTTCCCCACTCTCTACCAAAATTTACGACAAGACACTTGAACTTAAAGAATCCAGCGACAAACTTTACATCAAAGATAGCTGGGTGAAGGCTGGTCTATGTGACCTGCAAAAGGTAGTATACGATTACAAGGATAAGAAGACCGGAATCGAAGAGAAACGATGCAAAATGGTAATAGTCAAGGCTGGGACGAAAACCGAAGAAGAACGAACTATCGAGGAGGTTGAAGAGGTCAAGATATGGCGAGTAGAATTTTCCATCAAATCAGAAGCCCGACACTGGATAACAATAGATAACCAGCACCAGCTATCAATCAGCTTGACAAAATTCCAATCGAGAGAAAGATGCCTGCTGATGTTCTTGATCCTCAGCAAGTGGTGCATGAACTTCGTGAAAACAGAATACAACGAACAAGACCAACTCATAAGAAAAGATAGATGCACCCCTATTGAACTATACACAGAGAAGAATCTAGAACAGACATTCAAACCCCATCGAATTACCGAGAATGAAGACCCGACAAGGACGCAGAAGATACTATATAATAGACTTGTCAGAATGTCGTGGGATAAAAGCTACAAGATGCCAGAAAGCGTAAGAACTATGTGCTTACAACTGGCCAACTATTTGACCCGAAGTCACGGAAATTACTACATAACAGACGAGCAAATGAAACGAGCAGAAACCATCAAAGACGAAATAAACAAAATAAACGATGCCGATTTGCTGGCACTAGATACCTTTGAGGGATTGGATTGGATAGAGAAGTGGCAAAATCAAACACTAACAGCAAAAGAAAAATCATACATTCAGAGACACAAGAGGGAATACATCGCAATCTTTATAAAACGAGCAAAAACCAACTATCAGAAAGCGCAAACAGAACTACAGCGAGCAAGAACGGAAATCGATTTTTGGTCCGGAAAGACAATGTCACCGGAGCAAAAGGAAATCCTATACGATTTACCATTCTAGGCTGCAAGCAGCCACAAGCCAAGCTGTAGATAACGCACCTCTAGGTCAACTTCAAAAGAGTTGACCAAAAGCCGTATACACCAAACACTTACAACATACAACTAAAGTTAAAATGAAACCAAAACGAATCACAAAAAGTAACAGATTATTACATACAAACGCAAACAATACCAACGAAAAACAAACAAAAAGCAGAAATCACTAATAAGATATAAGATAATTATAAGAAATTGGCATCAAGCTATCATCAGAGTGCGCCTTTTAGGCGATACAGTAGTATCGCCGTGCGAATGCCAAAATAGCCCAAAAATATGTTATACAACATAAAATAGAAGAAAAGCTAACAAAATGGTCACGCAGGCTCCGGCTACCGCCTTCGCCTGCTCCCAGCTCGCTCCGCTCGCTCGAAATACGCAGGCTCCGGCTACCGCCTTCGCCTGCTCCCAGCTCGC